>Ga0190359_1000058_pt1 | contig 62924 bp, 55 predicted proteins | sample 48721823_MG_FD_161269 | JGI IMG/M metagenome (GOLD analysis project Ga0190359, IMG submission 161269) | Hydrothermal vent microbial mat bacterial communities from Southern Trench, Guaymas Basin, Mexico - 4872-18-2-3_MG | ecosystem: Environmental > Aquatic > Marine > Hydrothermal vents >...
CTGTAAACAAGCGCTCATTAAAACGGACAAAAAGCGGCTTTATTGACCAGACTTCCATTCTAAAAGATCTGTGCGGAGTTAACAGCGCAGATACAATGTTTCTGACAGGCAAACTAAGAATTTTTTTCCTCACCCGCCATATACCTTTAAGAACAGTACCGGAATCATTAACTACCGGACAGATTCTGGATTATATCAAAAAATATATGGAATACCTGAAAAAATTCGGAATTGTAAAGCCCACACTTGCTGTTGCAGCATTAAATCCTCACGCAGGAGATAACGGACTTATCGGATCGGAAGAAATTGAGATTATCAGACCTGCTGTAGTCATGGCACAAAAGGAACTTCTTGATGTAAGAGGCCCTGTACCTGCTGACAGTGTTTTCCACCTTGCAAAAGAAGGTTTGTTTGATGCTGTTATGTCTCTTTACCACGATCAGGGGCACATTGCTGCAAAAACTCTGGATTTTTTCAGAACAGTAAGTTTGACTCTCGGACTCCCCTTTTTACGAACCTCCGTGGATCACGGGACCGCATTTGATATAGCAGGAAAAGGAGTCGCATCTCCGGAAAGTATGGTTGAAGCAATTAAAGCAGCTTTAACCTACCATGCATATTTTAAGTAGCCTGACAAAAGATATAAGTGTGCTATGTTCTTATATGATTTCATTTAGACCACAAGAGGAGTAATAATAAAATAATCTTTGATGCTTTATATAATACCATCTGCTGTCAAGCAGAAACAGGATAAAAAAACCCGATTGTACTAATTTATACAGGCTTTACTGGTAATTAGGTTCATATTAGTCCAACATTTTAAATTAAAACTTTTTTTATCAAGTCTCTAACACTTTGATTATTCTGATGTTAAGATACATATTTCTTTTTTTAGCTAATCATGGCACTTTTTTTGCAGATTTATAGTTGAATGTATTATTTAAAATATGAAAGCATTATGTACAATAAGGGAAGACTAACAAAATATGAAAAAATTTATTTTTATGATTTTATTTCTATATCCGGTTTTTATAAATGCACAACAGCAGGAAATTGACAGCCTTAAAACACTTCTTCCTTCTCTTGATGGAACAGAAAGAATAGATGCTATAAATAAAATTGCATTTGACTATTATACTATTTTCCCTGATTCAGGGATCAAATATGCAGAACAGGCTTTAAAGCTTTCAAAAGATATTGGGTATCAAAAAGGTATTGCAAAAGCTCTGCAGAACAAAGGAGTTAATATTTACAGAAAAGGTGATTTGAAAATTGCATATGAGTTATATACAAAATCGCTTGAAATATTTAATAAACTTCAAGATCAGATTGGTATATGTGAAAGTTATATTAATCTGGGATTATTTTACTCAAATATAGGTGACAATGAAAAAGCTTTGGATTACATTATTAAAGTTATAGAAATTGCCGAAGCTAATAACGACACTTTGAGATTGATTAAGGGATATATAAATCAAAGTCTTATTCTTAGTAATACAGAGCAGTATGACGAAGCTATAAAACTTTTAAATAAAGCAGAAGAACTTTCTATTAAAACAAAGGACTTATTAAATCTTTCAATTATATATATTGATTACGGAGTAATGTATGCAAATAAGAATAATATAAGAGAATCTGATAAATATTACAGAAAAGCAGAAAAAATATGTGGAAAAATAGGGAATGTCTCAGCGCTTATTACTGTATATTTAAACCTTGGTGTAAACAATTGGGAAAAAGGTAATACAGATCTTGCTATTCAATATTATGAAAACGCTCTGAAAGGAAGTGAAAAAATCGGAGAAAAATCGCGAACTTCCTTAATATATTATAATCTGGGCAGTATTTATCTTGATAAAAACGACTACAAAAGTGCTTTGGCTTATTTTAACAAGTCTCTTAAATTAGCAGAGAAAACCGGAGGAAAACGTGATTTATTATATCCTTACTGGGGATTATACTATTATTATGACAAAAAACATAATTATAAGAATGCCCTTGAATATCTGAAAAAATACGACGAAACCAGCTATGAAATATACTCAGAAGATGGCAGAAATAAAATTCAGGCTTTAAATATTGCTTACGAGGTTCAGAAAAAAGACAGAGAAATGGAACTGCTGAAAAAAGAAAAAACTCTTCAAAATTTAAGGATTCAACGCCAACATCTTTTATTATGGCTTCTTATAACCGGATTTGTAATTATCCTGATAGTTGCGAATACAATTTTAAAAATGTATAAATCTCAGCGTAAAATTAACTCAGAACTTGAAATTGCAAACTCCAAAATAAAAGAAGATGAAAAAAAGCTTGAAAAAATCAATAAAAAACAGAAAAAATTATTAAAAGAGCTCGAAGAGCTTAATCTTACAAAAGATAAATTTTTTTCCATAGTTGCCCATGATATTAAAAGCCCTCTGCAGGTTCAACTCTCCGGAGCAAGACTTTTATCCGACAGAATTAATGATATGGATAAGGAAAAAATAAGAGAGATAGCTTTGGAACTAAAAAAGAACACAATGCACCTTTTTGATTTACTTGAAAATCTTTTAAGCTGGTCAAAACTCCAGCAGGGCAGGATGGAGTATAAACCAGTCAGAATACAGCTTTCTGATATGCTGGAATCAATTATCAGCCTTATGGAACCCGGAGCTGTTCAAAAAAATATTGAGATAAAAACAGAAGTTGACAAAGATATATTTATCAAAGCTGACGCAAACATGGTAAAATCTGTCATTCAGAATCTTATTTCAAACAGTATTAAATTTACAAACAGCGGAGGATATGTATCTGTTAAAGCAAAAAAAACAGGGAATAATGTGAAAATTATATGCGAAGATAATGGTGTGGGGATACCGGAAAATCTTCTTAAAGATATTTTCAGACTTGACAAAACCAGCTCCAGGCTGGGTACTGAGGGTGAAAAAGGAACCGGACTGGGAATGGTTCTTTCCATGGAGTTTGTTGAAAAAAACAAAGGTAAAATTTCAATAGAAAGCATAGAAGGAAAAGGAACAAAAGTAGAAGTAATTCTTCCTGCAGGATAAGCTCATCACATTCAAAATCTGGTTAAAATTACATTATAACTGCAGGTATTAATTAAAAGGGTTCTCTTCCTGTCTCTTTTAACATATCTTTAACCGAGAAAAAAGCGAAATTAAACAATATTTGTCTTGACAAAAAGGGTAGATTTATTTATATTTTTATCTCTTTGTGGAGGAGTTATGGCCAGACAGATCAAAAAAGGCAGGAAAAGCAGACCAAGTCAGGCTCTGCCTTTTACAAAAACAAATTATATTATTTTTTTAGTTGGTCTTATTTTACTTGTTCTTGGAAATATTTGCTTAAGTAAAGGTCCGTGGAATAGTTTCTGGTCTTTGGATCTGGCTCCGGTTCTTCTTGTATTTGCTTATGTTGTAGTAATTCCGGTAGCAATCTTGTATCACAAAAAGGACAGAAACTCTTCTGCTGAAGAGACAAACACTTAATTTACAGGGCGATTAGCTCAGCTGGTTCAGAGCACCTGCCTTACAAGCAGGGGGTCACTGGTTCGAATCCAGTATCGCCCACAAGGGGTCGTAGTTCAACCTGGTTAGAGCACCGGCCTGTCACGCCGGAAGTTGCGGGTTCGAGCCCCGTCGACCCCGCTCTAAACAGAAAAGCCTCACGAACTTTTTCGCGGGGCTTTTTTAATGTCCTCTCCTGCCGAAGATGTCAGATGTTTTATCTTTCCAATACACTTGTCTTACCCCGAGACAGGTTGTCTTTTCCTGAAATAGGTTGTCACTTTAAAATTGAAAGAGGTACAGGGTATAGGAATATGGCAGAGGAGTAAGGGCACGGCGCGCCGTGCCCTTACAATTTTAAAGTTTTGTCCGTATTCTGATATTTTTAACCTTTTTCCCATTCACCCTGCACGCGCAGCCTTTTCTTCTATATCCGGATGCATGAACAGTACTCATAAAAATCAAAAATCCTGTAAAAGAAAAAATCAATATAAAAATAAACATCTGCATTTTATGCTCCGAAATCATCAAAAAGAATATTTTCAGGTTCAACTCCGAGATTATCCAGCATATCAAGAACCGCATCAATCATTAATGGCGGTCCGCAGAGATAGTATTCGCACTCTTCGGGTTCAGGATGATTTTTAAGGTAGTTGTCAAAAATAACCTGATGAATAAAACCGGTATAACCTTTCCAGTTATCTTGTTCCAGCGGTTCGGACAGGGCAAGGTGGAAGCTGAAGTTTTTATGATTTTCTGCAAGTTTTTCAAATTCATCAATATAAAATGCTTCTTTTAAACTTCTTGCCCCGTACCAGAAAGAGATCTTCCTTTTACTGTTAAGCTTTTTCAATTGATCAAAAATATGAGATCGCATTGGAGCCATACCTGCACCGCCTCCGATAAATATCATCTCCTTGTCAGTATCTCTGGCAAAAAATTCTCCGAACGGGCCTGTAACAGATACTTCATCCCCTGGTTTCAGATTAAAAATATAAGATGACATCTGTCCCGGAGGAGCCTTTGGTTTTTCTCCCGGCGGAAGAGCAATCCTGACATTAAGCATAATTATATCATTTTCAAGAGGATAATTTGCCATTGAATATGCTCTTGTAATTGTTTCCGTAACTTTTGATTTGTACCTGAAAAGGTTGTTCTTCTCCCAGTCAGTCCTGTATTCCCCGTTAATATCAAAATCTTTAAAATGTACGGTATGAGGTTGAGCAATAATCTGTATGTATCCGCCGGCCCTGAAATCAAGTTTCTGTTTGTCAGGCATTTCAAGAATCAGTTCTTTGATATATGTCGAAACATTATTATTACTTCTTACTCTGCACTCGATTTTTTTCACTTCAAGAATATCGGAAGGTACTGCAAGTTTAAGGTTGTCTCTTACTTTAACCTGACATGCAAGACGGAAGCCCTGTTTTGCCTCTTTTCTTGAAAGTACCGAAGCTTCAGTAGGAAGAATGCTGCCTCCTCCTTCAATAATTTGGATTTTACACTGACCGCATGTCCCTCCGCCTCCGCAAGCAGAGGGTACATAAATTTCATTCTCAGCGAGAGTGCTTAAAAGAGATTCCCCCGGTTCAACTTCAAGAAATTTATCCTCATTGATTGATATCTTTACACTGCCTTTTAGCATGAGCCTGTTTTTGGCAAAAAGTATTACAATTACAAGAAGCAGAACAACAATTGTAAAAATTCCCGAACTGAAAAGAATTAGTTCCAGATTACTCATAAAAACCTCAATTATAGTTGAATCCCGGAGAAGAGCATAAATGCCATTGCCATTAATCCTACACTGATAAAGGTTATTCCCAGGCCTTTTAAACCTTCGGGCACATTACTGTATTTCAGTTTTTCCCTTATGCCTGCAAGCGCGACAATTGCCAGGGCAAAACCTGCGCCTGAGCCCACACCGAATACAGCACTTTCTGCAAAATTATAATTTCTCTCAACCATAAAAAGAGAGCCGCCGAGAATTGCACAGTTTACAGTAATAAGGGGCAGGAAAATTCCGAGAGCATTATAAAGGCTTGGGAAAAATTTATCAAGAACCATTTCAAGAATCTGGACAGTGGCTGCAATAACTCCAATGTAAATTATAAGTCCGAGAAAAGAAATGTCAAGGTTTTCCATTCCAGCCCATTTTAGTGCGCCCGGAGCAAGCAGATTGCGGTAGATCAGGTTGTTTAACGGCATGGTGACAGACTGCACTACTACAACAGCAATGCCAAGACCTATTGCAGAATCAACCCTTTTTGACACTGCAATAAATGTGCACATGCCGAGAAAAAATGCAAGAGCCATGTTCTCAATAAAAATAGATTTTATAAACAAACTTAAATAATGTTCCAACATACCTTTCTCCTACATTTTTCAACTACTGTGCGCATCTGCATCCTCAGGATTAATTGTTCGCATAATCCAGATAATAATTCCAAGAAGAAAAAATGCGCTGGCAGGCAGCAGCAAAAGACCGTTGGGATAGTACCATCCTCCGTCAGATACAGGTTTTAATACTGTGTGTCCCAGGATTGATCCTGAACCAAAAAGCTCCCGTATCGTTCCCACAACAAGAAGAATAAAAGTGTAGCCAAGGCCGTTGCCGATTCCGTCCAGAAAACTGTCCCCCGGAGGATTGTGAAGAGCAAAGGCCTCTGCTCTTCCCATTATTATACAGTTAGTGATAATAAGGCCAACATAAACAGAAAGCTGTTTGCTTATGTCATAAGCAAAAGCCTTGATAATCTGATCAGCTATGATAACAAGGGAAGCGATTATTGTCATCTCAACGATAATTCTGATTGAACCGGGTATTAATTTCCGGATCAGACTTACGGAAAAATTTGAAAGAGAAAGAACAAAAATCACAGCAAGAGACATAACTATGGACGTTTCAAGTTTTGAAGTAACAGCAAGTGCAGAACAGATTCCGAGTATGTGATATCCTATGGGATTCTTCCGGAAAACAGGAGTTGTAACAAGTTTAACATACTTATTCATTGCCGGTTTCTCTCCTTAAATAATCAAGATACGGGCCGTATCCTTTGGGGCCCAGCCAGAAATTTACCGTATTGTTAACGCCTCTTGTTGTAAGAGTAGCGCCGGACAGACCGTTGATTTTGTACATTTTTTCAGGATCATTATCCTTTACTTTCCCCTTGATAACTCTGATTTTCATATTCCCGTTAATATCAAATGCCTGTTTGCCTGACCACGATTTTTTCCATTTTTTATTGTCAATTTCTCCGCCAAGTCCAGGGGTTTCTCCGTGCTGGTAAAATGTTATTCCGGTCACTGTTCTTAAATCCTTGTCAAGAGCAATATACCCGTACATTGTTGACCAGAGTCCTTTCCCGTAAACAGGGAAGATAAATTTATCAACAAAGTCATTTTTGAGCACTTTGTAAACAACAATATACGCAGGAATTTTGCCGATTTTGGCAATATCGCTTTCTGCCGGAACCGGAATTAAAAGGTCAGGCTTTTTGAGTACTGATTCAAGGTCAAAATCTTCAGAGTTAAAAGGTAGTTTTTCCGGGCTTACGACACGGGATGTTTTCATATCCACAACAACCGGTACAATATTATTTTTAAAAAAATCTTCGGAATTTTGATATTCATCAGGTATGCCTGCTGCTGCAATTATGTTTTTAATTCTCTCCCTCTTTTTATTCTCTTCCTGCATTCCTTTTAATGATACTGCAGTAAGAGACACAAGAAAAGAGCAGACAATACAAATGCTCAATGCAACAATCAGGGTCTTTTTTGCGCTTTCACGAGCCATATTGCAATGCTCCCTTTTTTATCCTGGATTTTACAACGTAGTGGTCAATTATCGGTGCAAATGTATTGCCGAACAGAATTGCAAGCATCATACCTTCAGGATATGCAGGATTAACCACGCGTATAAGCACAACTACAACTCCTATAAGCAGACCATAAAAATATTTACCTTTTCTTGTCATTGCAGCGCTTACAGGATCTGTTGCCATAAAAACAGTACCAAATGCAAATCCGCCCAGAACAAAATGCCACAAGGGAGAGAGGCCGAACATGGGATTAGTTGTACTGCCTGTTAAATTAAATAAAAGAGCTGTTACTGTCATACCTGCAACAATACTTGCCATAATCCGCCATGATCCTATACCTGTTAAAATCAGAATAAATGCGCCGATCAGACATGCAAGTGTTGAAGTTTCTCCCATTGATCCCGGAATTGTGCCGATAAATGAATCAAACCATGAAACCGAAAGATGAACGCCTTTTTCCGCTGCCTGAGCAAGAGGAGTAGCGCTGCTTATTCCGTTTACTGCAATCCACACCGAATCTCCCGATATATTTGCCGGATATGCAAAAAAGAGAAATGCCCTGCCTGCAAGAGCAGGATTCCAGATATTCATTCCCACGCCGCCAAAAACCTCTTTGGCAAATACAACACCAAAGCTGATTCCGAGAGCTGTCTGCCACAGGGGTATTGTAGGAGGCAGAATCATGGGGAAAAGCAGGCTTGTGACAAGAAATCCTTCGTTAATAGGATGTTTTCTGACAACTGCAAACAGAACTTCCCACAAACCGCCTGCAGCAAGAGACACAATGTAAACAGGCAGAAAGTAAACTGCTCCGTGCAGAAAGTTATCGAGAGTACTGGCAGGATTAAAACCGATTTTAAGTAATCGCAGAATTGTATAGTGGAAATCTTTGGGAATCGCTGCTGCTCCGGTTTTTGCAATTGCAAGATTTGCCTGCAGCCCTGTGTTGTAAAATGCCATAATTACAGCCGGAACCATTGCAACAACCACCATTATCATCATTCTCTTAAAATCGAGAAAATCCCTTACATGAGGAGCGCTCCGGGTTCTTTCATCAGTGGAAAAAAGAAAAGAGTCCAGAGCCTCGTAAAGAGGAAAAAGGCGCCGGAGCTTCCCGCCCGGCTGAAAATCTTTTTCATTTTTTTTCAGAATGGAACGTAGAAAATTCACAGTCCTTCCTTCTCAATTTCATTCAGAACTTTTCTCAAATTTTTCCCATGATCTATTTTTGCTGGGCATACAAATGTCAGAAGTGCAATGTCTTCTTCTGTAAGATGAAGACAGCCAAGATTTATTGAATCATCAATATCTCCCACAGCAAGAGCTCGCAGAAGATAAACCGGTTCGGTTCTGAAAACATTTACTTTTTCAAAGCTTTTCACAGGAAAAACAGCCCTTATTCCGCCGTTAAGAGCAGTATTGAACCGGAACTTTTTGTTCGGTAGAATTTTAGATGCAGTAACGTTCAGAACAGAATAAACATCAAAACCCGGTCTGAGCCATCCGAGAAAGGGTCTTTTTACATCGTCGGATATAACAGTAATCTGATTGTGAAACATGCCGAGATAACCGGCTTCTTTTTCAGCAGTATGTCCGTTAAATACGGATCCGGAAATAATGCGTAATTTGCTCCCCGACAGATTATCCTTTAAAAGTTCGCTTATGTGTGATCCTTTTCTTACGCGGAAAATCCCGGGATTTTTTACTTCCGGCCCGGCAATTGAAATAATTTTAAATTCCGGCAGACTGCCTGTTAAAAAGAGCCGGCCAATGTCTGCAGTACTCTGTGCGTTTATGTACCACACTTTTTTAGATTTAGTAACAGGATCAAGAAAATAGATGTGAGTACCGGGGTTGCCTGCAGGATGCGGGCCTGAGAAAAAGTGAACCTGAACGCGCTTATAATCGGGCTCAGGCACTATGCTGTTCTGTTTTTTGCACAAAAACAGAGTGCCATTAGTAAGTCGGGATAAGATTTCAATGCCTGCAAGGAATTCTTCTTCACGGCCTTTAATTGTAATGTCCGTATCAGGAGCGAGAGGATTTGTATCTGTTGCATAAATAAAAATTGAATGAGGAGATATTTCAGGGTCTGCAATTTTGCCGAAAGGCCTCTGCCGTATTACAGTCCATAACCCCGATTGTGTAAGAATGTCTTTTATTTCCGATGCATTGAGTTTCCCGAGTTTTTCCCGTTTATAAAAAGGGAATTTAACCTCATCTTTTCCGAAGTCAAGTTCAACAACAACAGAAATGAGCTTTCGTTTTTGTCCGCGGTTTATTTCCTTAACAGTGCCTGATCCGAAGGATGTAAATTTAACAGAAGGGTTTTTTCTGTCAAAAAACAGAACCTGGCCTTTTTTAACCTTTTCCCCTTGTTTTACAACTATTTTAGGGCTTATGCCTGTAAAGTCGCTTCCCAGCAGCGCTGCTCTTGAAGTTTCCGTAAGATCCCTGATCTCCCCCTGATCAGGTTTTCCTGCAATGGGGAGATCAAGCCCCCGTCTGATTTTAATAAGATTCATTATCCGCTCTGATTTTTTACTGTACTGAAAAAAGTTATGCTGATCAGGCAGTGGCCTGACACGTCCGGCAGTGGCCTGACACGTCCGGCAGTAGCCGGACACAGTCCTATGCAGTAGCCTGACAATGATAAGCTATAATTAAACAATTATAGACCAATAAATCAATTTAATTATGTAAAAATTATTTCAGCACCGCTGCTTAATTCATAAAATTCCCCGACAGTCAGGACACTGTCAACCTGGTCACAGAAATCGCTCTCCTTAAGCCCGAACATATCAACTGATGCTTTGCATGCATAAAGTTTTGCTCCTGCATCGGATAAAAGCTCGATAAATTCCGGAATTGAAGGAATGTCCAGTTCATCCATTTTTTTCATCATCATTTTCGTTGCCATTAAAGACATACCTGGCAGGGCCCCGAGAAGAGTAGGAATCCCCATCGCAGGATTACCTACAGTGGCAACCTTGATCTTTTTCATCTTCTTTTTTGTTATTGCGTCTAATCCAAAAAATGTGAAAAATACTGATGCTTCAATTCCTTCCATTCTTGCGCCGTTTGCCATAATCAGAGCAGGATATATCCCTTCAAGAGAGCCCTTTGAACAAACAATTGATACTTTTTTAATCTTATCAGTCATTTTATCACCTCATTTATTTAAACACAGCTTTTGGGTTTGGGAAGACCTGCAATACGAGCTGCTTTTTTAACAGGTCCCTCCGGGAAGAGCTTGTACAGCTCTTTTGTGTCAATTCCGCCGACCTTTTTTAATCTTCTGATCGTAGGGATTGAGCCTTTTTCTTTGTAATCTTTCTGCAAAAATTCAATTACATTCCAGTGATCAGAAGTAAGTTCTTTGATATTTTCCTGTTTTGCTATTTCTTCTGCAATCTCCTTATTCCATTGATCCGGATTTGTCATGTATCCGTCCTTGCCTGTTTCAACTGTATATTTTCCTAATTTTAATTCAGCCATTTTACATCTCCTCTATTTTTAATTAATATTAATCAATTTGTTTGCCTTTTGTGCTCATTGTTGCTGTTATACCGGGAATTGGCAGGCCTTTAAGCATTACATACCAGTATATCCATCTGAAAGCCAGTTTTCCCCAGTGGTTAAGTTTTGACTCTTTAAGCAGAGACATGGGGCCTATAACCGGAAACGGAAATTTGCCTGGTACAGGTTCTACATCATAGTTAAAATCTATCAGAAAACCTTTGCCGAATCCCGATTCAATAAAACAGTTTGCATGTCCGTCATATTCTTCCTTCAGTTCAAGATTGTTAATATATCTTAAAATGTTTTCCGTAAGTATTTCCGCTTCAAAATGTGCAACAGATCCTGCTTTGGATGTGGGCAGGTCAGTTGCATCACCTATCACAAAAATATTGTCATGTTCTTTTGACTGCAGAGTGGATCTGTGAGTGGGAACAAATTCCAGATCGTCTCCCAGTCCGGATCGTTCAATAACAGCGCTTCCCATATTTGTGGGAATGGTGACAAGCAGATCATATTCCACATTTTTTTCATCAAAAGATACAATCTGTTTTTCATCAGAATCCACCTTACTAATGCTGAAATCTGTTACTATGTTGATATTTTTATGATTAAGAAGACTGCTGAGTACTGCAGCTGTTTTTTCTTTTGTAAAAGCATCGGAAAGCGGAGTCACAAAGGTCAGATCAATATTTTCCCGCACTCCTTTTTTTGTAAAAAACCAGTCTGCAAGAAAAACAAATTCAAGGGGAGCCACAGGACATTTTATTGGTATTTCCGCAATATTTAAAACGAGTTTTCCTTTTGTGAAAGTCTGCAGAAACTGTTTCAATTTTACAGCACCATCAATTGTGTAAAAATCAAAAATGTTTTTGTAATATGAAGAACCGGAAAGCCCTTCAACTTCTTCAGGTACTATACGCGAACCTGTGGCAATAATCAGGATATCATAGTTAATTTTCTTTTTACCGGATTTAATGTTTACAACATTTTTTCCAACATCAATGTTATCTACTTCCGAAAGAATGAAATTGCATTTTTTCGGTATAAAAGAGGCTTTTTCCCTTGTTACCTGTTTTTCGTTGTACATATCAAACGGAATAAACAGAAAACCGGGCTGGTAAAAATGCCTGGGATCCTGATCTATAACCGTAATCTGCCATTCTTTTACACTTAATTTTTTTACAAGATGATTTGCCATAACAGTGCCTGCTGTTCCGGCTCCGAGAATAACGAGGTTTTTCATTTATTTTCTCCCTGCATTAATTTTGCATGTATCATATGTTCCGCCAGTTTTGTAAGCATTTTTTTCAATTCACCGGCTTCTCTTTCACTGAAACCTGTAAGGATCTTACTTTCGCACTCCATTATACGTAACATTATTTCTTCCTTCATTGCAATACCCTTTTTTGTAAGGGATATGGACACGCTTCTTCTGTCCGAAGAGTTGAAATCAACATTTGCATAACCGCTGTCTCTGAGCTGCGAAAGAACCCTGCTTCCTCTTGAAGGAGAAAGTCCCAGTTTTTCAGAAAAAGTATTTCCCGGGAGGATGTCCTCAGAAGAGAGTGTAATAAGAGCCTTAAACTCACTGCAGGTAAGGTTCAGTTGCTTACAGATTTTTTCTTCAGTTGAAATACACTGCTGTTTGATTATAAAAATCAGTTCAAATAGTGTTGCGCTCATTGGGTTGCTCCTGACAATAATTGCTAATGACATTAATTGCTAATGGCAATATAGTGATTAAAAAATGAATTGTCAAGGTGAAAGTGAAATCAGTGGATAGAACAGTAATCCACGAATCCGTCATTAGCCGGACACGTCCGTCATTAGCCGGACACGTCCGTCAGTAGCCGGACACGTCCGTCAAAGGCCGGGCATGTTTGGGGTTGCAAGAATATAATCAATACCAAATGTTTCCGCAGAGAATGCATATATACATTCCCCACATTATTAAAATAGAATATCTGGTATGCGCTGAGGATTTTCAGATGCCTGCTGCTTAAGGCGAACGGTTGTTCGCCCCGGCATTATACCATATACCTTTCTTTTGTTTTATCCTTTATCCCTTATCCTTGTCTTTCTTTGCGCACGTTGCGGGATATAACAAAATTTCCAAATCGTCATCAAATATCATCTGTCCGAAAGGATAAAATCAACTGCATCAAAATATCCTTTAATCCCTTTTCCGGATATCTGTTTTTTGCATACAGGTTTAATCACTGAAATTTTTCTGAAATCTTCTCTTTTATAAATATCGGAAATGTGAACTTCCACAACAGGAGATTTTACACTTGCCAGCGCATCACGAAGTGCATAGCTGTAATGAGTCAGTGCTCCGGGATTAATTACAATTCCCGCGGCTTTTTTATTTTTTTTCTGAATAAAATCAATAATTCCGCCCTCATGATTGGATTGATAAAAAACAGCCTTAAATCCGCGCTTTTTAAGATAATTCTTAAGTTGTTTATTTAACTGCAAAAGTGTTGTTGACCCGTAAATTTCCGGTTCACGGGTTCCCAGAAGATTTAAGTTAGGACCATTAATAATTAATATGGTTTTTTTGGGCCGCACTATTAATCCACCTTTCTGTTACGAACTTAAGCTCTTTATTATCTTTAACTTTGTAAAACAGAGTTTTTCCTGCGTTTTTTAAAAGTATCAGAAAAAGCTGATTATCCGATATTTTTTTATCAACAGACATAGCGGAAAGAATGGAATCAGTATTAATATTTCCAACTTTTATTCCGAACCTGCCAAGAACTTTATCAATTTCCGCATAATGCTGACTGTTTAACAATCCTTTTTCATAGGAGTAAAAAACCGCCCACCTCATCCCTGCAATTACTGCTTCTCCGTGGGTATATACTTTATAATCTGTAACCTGCTCCAGAGCATGGCCAAATGTGTGACCAAAATTAAGGATTTTTCTGATATTATTTTCCTTTTCGTCTTTTTCCACAATCTGCGCTTTGATTCTGCAGCATCTGTAAATTATATCTGATATTAATTTTTGATTATTAATCTCAAGTAAACTATCCAGATTTTTATCAATTAATAAAAATAGATTTTTATCTGCAATAAGGCCGTATTTAACAACCTCACCCATGCCGGTTACCACCTCTCTTGCAGGCAGAGTTGATAAAACATGGGGATCAATAATTACAATTTTGGGCTGATAAAAACTGCCGATTAGATTCTTCCCCAGCTCATGATTTATACCAACCTTACCTCCCACACTGGAATCCACCTGAGCAAGAAGAGTTGTGGGGATTTGAATAAAGTTAATTCCGCGGAGATAAGTTGCAGCGGCAAAGCCTGCCAAATCGCCTGTGACACCGCCACCCAGAGCAATAATTACACTGTTTCTCGTCATCTTTTTCTTTATCAATTCAGTATATAATAGTTTTAACTGCTCGTGATTTTTGGATGATTCTCCGGAAGGAAATTTTATCAGATGAACATCTTTTCTTGTTTTCTGCAGATCAGCTTTTAATTTCTTGCCGTAGAGTCCGGACACAATGGAATCCGAAATAATTGCCACAGGAACTGAAGGATGTAATTTGTCAATTATTTCCGAAACATTATTCAGAATTCCGGGTTTTATTAAAATTGAATATGATTTTTTCCCAAGCCTTACAACTATCTTTTTCACCTGAATTTCTCCAGACTGCTTATAATCTGCTGCGCTACGGTTTTTACAGGAATCTCAGTGTTAAATTCAAGGCAGACATCTGCCATTCTGTAGAATTCTTCTCTGTAATCCAACAACTTCTTTACTTTTTTGTAAATCTGGTCTGTGTTCAGCCCTTTTAACAATGGCCTGTTTTTTCCGCTGCCTACTCTTTTAACAAGAATTTCCGGAGGCCATAAAAGTGCCACGCTTATTCCGGAATTCCGGATTATGTCCCTGTTTTCAGATGATACAAATACGCCTCCTCCGAGAGCAACAACACATTCTGAGAAAGATGAAATTCTTTTCAGTATATTATTTTCCATTTTCCTGAAAACTTCTTCCCCGTACGAATCAAAAATATCACTGATTAACATGCGTTCTGACTCTTCAATATATGCGTCAGTATCAATAAATTTCCATGATAAAATATCGGCAATAATTCTGCCGGTAGCTGTTTTACCGGACGCCATAAATCCTGTTAAATAAACATTATTAAACCGATATTTTTCTCCCGATTTCCCGGAAACAGGCAAAATACATCCTTTATTTAATTGTTATTTTGATGCGAAAAAATTGTTCCGAACCTGCTCCATAGAATCACCGCCGAATCTCAGTAAAAATGCGTCTGCAAGTACCAAAGCAGTCATTGCTTCTCCCACAATACTTGCAGCAGGTACTGCGCACACATCGGATCTCTCCTTATGAGCCGGAGAAGGCTGCATTGTTTTCAAATCCACAGACTGCAGGGGTTTTACAAGTGTGGGAATAGGTTTCATTGCAGCTCTGATTATAACAGGTTGTCCATTGGAAATTCCGCCTTCAATACCGCCGCAGTTGTTTTGAGATCTGATAATTTTTCCTTTTTTTATTAACAAAGGATCATGAAACTGTGAACCTGACATGTCTGCTGCCTGTATTCCAGCTCCTATTTCCACACTTTTTATACCGGGGATACTCATTAAAGCAAAACTCAAAAGAGCATCCAATCTTGTATCCCACAATGTATATGAACCCAAACCTGCAGGAACGTTTAAAGCGGCAACCTCAAAAACACCACCAAGAGAGTCTCCGTTTTCTCCGGCCTTATTAATCTTTTCAATCATTGCATTTGCAGTAATTCCTGAAGCGCACCGTACATCGGATTTTTCCGCCTTTAAATGAGCAGAATCGATTCTCTCCGCAGACTGCTCAGTATCTTCATTGCAGTATTTTATAAACGAATCACTGCTTTTAATTCCACCAATATTTATAACATGGCTTTTTATCTGGATACCGAAATTATCCAGAAACTGCATGGCAATTGCGCCTATGGCAACTCTCATTGCTGTTTCTCTTGCACTGGCACGCTCAAGCACATTTCTTAAATCCGAATGATTGTACTTAACACTACCTGCAAAATCCGCATGACCCGGTCTGGGTACTGATATTTTTTCACCCACAGGTTTGCCAAAAGGAGCCATTTTCTGTTCCCAGTTTTCCCAGTCCCTGTTTTTAACCATAACTGCAATGGGGCTTCCCAATGTCTTTCCGAATCTTATACCGGAAATGATTTCAACAGTATCCTTTTCAATCTGCATTCGCTGGCCTCTGCCTGCGCCTCTCTGTCTTCTAACCAGTTGAAAATTTATTTTGTCCAGATCAATATTGAGCCCTGCAGGAAGGCCGTGGATAATCCCCACCAGCTTCTTACCATGAGATTCGCCTGCTGTGAGAATTTCAAGGCGTTTTATCATTGCACTGTATCCCTGTGTTTTGTAAAAAGGTAGTTCTTTATTTCATCAATCAGGTTATCATCATAATCCTGACCAAACCAGATTTTATGAGCTTCTGCAGCCTGAAAAATCAGCATTAAAAGCCCGGAAACTGTAACTGCTCCGGACTCCTCCGCTCTTTTCAGCATTGTTGTTATTACAGGTCTCGGTACCATATCAAAAACAATTGCTCCCTGCTTTAAAAGACAGTTTTCCTGTAAAACGGAATTTTCAGTATCTGGCCACATTCCCACAGGCGTTGCATTAATTATAATGTCTGCACGATTAATAAAATCAGAAAAAGTTTTATCCTGCAGGCCGGCTGTTTTAATATGAGCACCGGAGTTTATCCTGAAAAAATCTGATAGTTTTTCTGCTCTGGCCATGTTTCTGTTAAGCACTGTAATATCCGGAATACCAAGATTCAGCAGTGCTGATATAGCAGCTCTGGCAGCACCGCCACTTCCTATAATAAGCGCATTTTTAAGGGGATTGTCAATTGCAGTTTTTAGAGATAACTCACATCCGGCGACATCTGTGTTAAATCCAATAAGTCTGCCGCTGTCAAGCTTGACTGTATTTACAGCTCCTGTTTTCCGTGCAGTGCTGTCAAGCTCGTCCAGAAACTGCAGAATACTTTCCTTGTGTGGAATAGTTACATTAAATCCCAACCATTTTCCGTTTTTTGCTTTGTTTACAAAATTTTTCAGCTCATGTTTTTCAACCCGGACTTTTTCATACAGACCATTGATACCGTCTTTCCTGTATATAAAATTATGAATCAGAGGTGAAATTGAATGTGCCACAGGGTCGCCTATAACACAAAGTTTTTCAGAATTCTTATTCATTTGTCAATTTCCTTAAAAAAGAAAAAAATCCGGGGAAAGATATGTTAACACATTCCGCATCTTTAATTACAGTTTTTCCGAAAGCAACAAGGCCTGCAATACTGAATGCCATTGCAATTCTGTGATCCCCGTAACTTTCAAGAACCGCACCTTTTAGCTTCTGTTTTCCGTGTATAATAAGTCCGTCACGCATAACTTCAACATCTGCGCACATTGCTCTTAAATTTGCAGCAACAGCTTCAATTCTGTCTGTTTCCTTTACTTTCAGCTCCTCTGCATCTCTGATTATTGTCATGCCTTCGGCCTGAGTAGCTGCCACAGCAATAACAGGCAGTTCGTCAATTGATGCAGGGATCAACCTGCCTCCGATATCCGTTCCCTCTAACTTGCTTGACAATGCTGTAATACTGCCTGCAGGTTCTTTGCCTGCAAATTTTTTATCTGAAATAGAAATATTAGCACCCATTTTTCTCATTATCTCAATAAAACCTGTTCTTCCGGGATTTAATCCTGCATTGCTGACTGTAATTTTACTATTCTGCAGAATTAATGCAGCAGCAAGAAAAAACGCTGCAGAAGAAATATCTCCCGGAACTGTAATATCAGCAGGTTCTGCACACTGAGGGCCCGTAACAGATGTTGTAAGCCCTTTTTTTTCAACTGTGATCCCAAACTGCGGAAGCATTCTTTCAGTGTGGTCTCTTGTGGATGAAGGTTCAGTAACAGAGGTTTTTCCTTCGGTATTTATACCTGCAAGAAGCACACAGGATTTTACCTGAGCGCTGGCAATTTTCAAAGTATGTGAAACTGGTCTGAGAGCGGTTCCTGTAATTTTTAATGGAAGATAACCGTGCTCTGATTCTATGTTTGCGCCCATTTCTGTCAAAGGTTCAATTATTCTTTTCATTGGCCTTTTTACAAGAGATTCGTCTCCTGTTATCATGGTATCAAAAGGAAGACCTGCAAGAATACCTGTTAAAAGTCTTACTGTTGTTCCGGAATTCCCCGCGTATAAAGTATCATCAGATTTATTAAAATTATTAATTCCGGGACTTTCAACAACAATTCCCTCACTATTTTCAGTAAATTTTACTCCAAGTTTACCAAGAACATTCATTGTACTTTTAACATCTGCGCATACAGAACTTCCCTTTATTAAAGATTTTCCCTTTGCAAGTGATGAAATTATAAATGCCCTGTGAGAAATTGATTTGTCTCCAGGTACCTCTATTGAGGCGGATATTCTTTTTATTGGTTCGATAATTTCTATCATATTATTCACTGATTTCCCGGTTCAGCTCTGTAACCGATTGAATTTAAAATGTTTACTGATTTCATTCTCTCTTCCTGAGATTGAAGCGCTATTCTGAAAACACCTGCTTCTCCTTCGCGTACTTTTAATACCTGAATATCTTTGATATTAATTTCCTCTTTTGCAAGAGCAGCGGAAATTTCCGCAAGCACTCCCGGTTTGTCTTCCACATCAACAATAATATCAAAATGAGGAAGAAAAAAGCCTCTTGTATCCTGAGGTATTGATAATCTGAATTTCGCTGCTGATTCAAACTGCTTTTCCAGACTGCCGGAAAAAACAGCTTCTTTGATTTTTCCCAGACTGTCAATCATCTCGTCAATTGCCAGAGCAATCTGATCTTTGTTGGAATCTATTATCTGTTCCCACATTTCATACGGACTGGACGCAATTCTGGTCATGTCTCTGAACCCGCCTGCAGCAAGACGTAAAAAATTGTCTGACGATCTGTTGTGCTCACCTACCAGATTCGTTAATGCAACAGCGAGAAGCTGAGGCACATGACTGACAAATGCTGCAATTTTATCATGAAGTCCCGGCCTTAAAAACAGTACTCTCGCTCCTGTTTTTTCAAGAAGCAATGCAAGCTTTCTGACTTTTTCTTTTTCTGTTTCCGACTCAGGTGCCAGGACATAAACCGAATTTTCAAAAATAAGAGGATCAATATGCTCAATACCATTCCTCTCTTTTCCTGTCATTGGATGCCCTCCGATAAAACAGAAGTTTCCGGAGGAAATCTCCCTGGCCTTCTCAGTTATCATCACTTTTGTACTGCCCGTGTCCGTAACTATTGATCCGGGTCTGCACAAAGGCGCCGCCAGTTTAAGATAATGCTCAATTCGGGAAATTGGGGTTGCAATAAAAATTATATCGGATTCTGGTACGGCATTCTCCATCTGTTCAGGAACAAATCCTTTATCAATAATCTTCATCTGTTCCGCTTTTTTTAATATTAAAGGAAAATCAATGCCGTATATTTTTATTCCGGTAACATTCTTTTTTAAAGCGGAAGCGAGCGATCCGCCTATTAATCCGAGCCCGATAATTGTGATATTTGTCTTATCTTCCATAGCGCTGCCTTTAATTCAGATATTTTCATGTTTAATCCTGCTGTTTTCAGTCTTTTCTGTTATGCAATTTTTCTGCCGATTGCCCATGCAATTATTCTAAGCTCTTCCATAAGTGCTTCAAACTGACCGGGGAGCAGAGATTGAGCTCCGTCGGAAAGAGCATTTTCCGGATCGTGATGCACTTCAATCATAAGACCGTCTGCTCCTGCAGCGACTGCTGCTCTTGCCATAGGAGAGACCTTGTCTCTTCTTCCTGTGCCGTGGCTCGGATCAGCAAAAATAGGAAGATGGCTTCTCTTTTTTACAACAGGGATTGCAGAAATATCCATTGTGTTACGCGTGTATTTCTCAAATGTTCTTATTCCTCTTTCGCACAGAATGATATTGTTGTTGCCTTTTGACATTATGTATTCTGCTGCCATAAGAAGTTCTTCTATTGTTGCAGACATGCCTCTTTTAAGAAAAACCGGTTTTCCGCACAAGCCCACTTCTTTCAGCAGGGAAAAATTCTGCATGTTTCTCGCACCGATCTGCAGAATATCAACGTATTTTGCAATAAGATCCACAGACAGAACATCCATTACTTCTGTAATAGTTAACATGCTGTGTTCTTCAGCAGCTCTTTTCATATACTTAAGCCCTTCTTCACCCAGTCCCTGAAAACTGTACGGTGAGGTTCTGGGTTTAAAAGCGCCTCCCCGTAAAATTTTTGCTCCTGCCTTTTTAACATATCCGGCAATTGTATTGATCTGTTCTTCACTTTCAATTGCACAGGGCCCAGCCATAATAACTACTTCATCACCTCCGACAACAACATCTCCAATTTTTATTACGGTATTCTCGGGATGAAAAGACCTGCTTGCCAGCTTATACGGCTCGGAAACCCTCATTACCTGATGCACACCTTCTTCCAGTTCGATTGTACGGGGATCAAGAGTAGCTGTGTCTCCCACTACACCAAGAACTATTCTGTTTGATCCCTGTACAGGGATAACTTTAAAGCCCATACCCTCTATCTTTTCCGTTAATTCTTCAATCCTGGCCAGGGACGCACTGTTTTTCATAACAATTATCATGCTTTCACCTGTCATTTATTATTTCCCTTTGCAAAAGAGTTGTTTCTTCAATAATTTTTTTATATATCATTTCCATATTCTTCTGAAACTTTCCGGTTTTATCCGAAACCCTTAAAATTATCTCTTCTTCCCTCCCCTCATCAATCAAAGGAAGATTTTCTGTTTTTTTAATAACACCGATCCGCTCTGCCATTTCCAATCTTTTTATAAGAAGATCTTTTATTTTTGAATCTATTTTGTCAATCTCTTCTCGTATCTTTTTCAGTTGCTTATCCATTGTTATGCTCTTTCCAAATTTTATTATGGTTGAGATCGTACAATAAAAAAACCCATGCTTTAGTCTAAGAGCATGGGTTAATGTATTTAATTGATTTTTGTTATTATAGAAGACGCCCCATGCTCCTTTGGCAATAAAACCAGGAATAAAAATAAAAACCAAAATAAGTTAAAAGATGTTTTCCTGATCTTTGAAGCATGAAACAAATCTCCTGTCTGTTAATTTTACGTAAAATATGTAAAAAATGTGTTAATGTCAAGAAGAGAAATTTATTTTTTTATTTATTCATAGCTGAAATTGGCTTTGTACTCTGCATGATAAATGAGGATAAAATAACAAGAAAAAAGGACAAGACAGGTTCTCTCGCAACGGACGCAAAGAAAAGACAAAGAAAAAGTAAAAAGGATAAAGGATAAAACAAAAGAAAGGTATATGGTATAATGTAGGGGCGAACAACCGTTCGCCTTAAGCAGCAGGCATCTGAAAATCTGCAATAGATATACAATTTCAATAATGTAGGGAACGGTTGCGACCGTTCCCTACATTCGTTTTTCTCTATCCCGATTCTCCTTCAGTAAAAAATATAATAGTAAGAATCGGGACGGCATCTGAATCTTTTTTAATTCGTGAAAATTAGTGTTAAATTCGTGGATCGGCCTTTGACGGATATGTTAATAAAATATTTTTTTATTGAATACAAAAATTCTATTCACTAAATTAAAACCAAACAAACCACAGCAGGTAAATATGATTATAACACTTTTAACAGACTTCGGACAGAGTAGCTACTATGTTGCTGCAATGAAAGGAGTAATCCTTTCAATATGCCCTGATGCAAAGATAGTTGACATTACACACAACATATCTCCTCAGGACATTGATGAAGCTGCATTTGTGCTTAATCAGACATATTCTCTGTTTCCTGCAGGAACAATCCATACTATTGTAGTTGATCCCGGTGTCGGAACAGAGAGGAAGCCGATTATTGTAAAAACAAACGATTATTATTTTGTCGCTCCTGATAACGGGGTGCTTTCATATATTTTTCAGAATTCGGAAGGCGCTGAAGTTTACGAAGCAGATAATAAAAATTTCTTCAGAAAAGAGATAAGCTCCACATTTCACGGAAGAGATATTTTTGCCCCTGTAGCTGCACACCTTGCTTTGGGTGTAAACATTAACAAAATCGGTAAAGTTTTTACTGATTTTGAAAAAGGAAAAACCCCGGATGTTAAAATCCGCGGGAACCAGATTACAGGTTCAATAATTTATATTGATCGTTTTGGTAACTGCATTACAAATATCCCGGCAGGATTAATTAAAAACAAAAAGATATCAATACATATAAAAAATTTATTTATTGACAGATTAAGCGCAACATTTTCTTCTGTAGGGAGAAATTCAATTCTGGCTTACATTGGCAGCTCGGATATGCTGGAAATCGGTATAAACTCCGGCAGCGCTGCAAAAAATCTTAAAATTGTTAAGGGAACGAAAGTTATTATTCAAATTATGGAAAAGGCTGATTAATGTCTGTTAAAAATATTTTACCGAATGTAGCAGCAAGAATTACACGTCTTGTACCGGCAATATGGATTCATATAATCCTTTTTGTTCTGACAATAGGAACAACATATCTTGTAGGGTTCAGTGACGGCCCAATTGGTGCATTGTGGTATTCCGGTGCAATAATTACAATACTTCTGTTTCACGAAATGGGACACTATCTTATGACAAGAAAGCACCGGATCAATGCTACACTCCCATATTTTATACCTTTTCCCCTTCCTCCTTTCGGAACAATGGGCGCATTAATAAAAATAAAGAGTCCTATAACAAACAGGCGCGCGCTTCTTGATATAGGAGCTGCAGGGCCCCTCGCAGGAATGATCCCTATAAGTTTTGCGCTTTTTTTTGGCCTTAAAATGTCTCAGATTGTGGATCTGGATAGTGCCGGTCAGACAACAATATCCCTTGGCAATTCACTTCTGTTTTCAGCAGTATCAAACTTAGTTGTAGGGCATCTTGATAAAGGCCAGGATATTCTGCTTCATCCGCTTGCATTTGCAGCTTGGGTCGGCCTGCTTGTGACTGCCATAAATCTTCTGCCAATAGGCCAGCTTGACGGCGGTCACATTATTTATGCTCTTTTAAGGGGAAAAAGCTCTTATTTTTTTAAGGCTTTCTATGTTTTTCTTTTAATAATCTGCCTTTTTTATTATGCAGGCTGGCTCCTTTTTATTGTTGTTCTCGCAATTTTAAGAAAACACCCTCCCACTGTTTATGATCACATACCTCTTGATACCGGAAGAAAAATAATCGGGGTTTTGGCCATGATTATATTTGTACTTGCATTTACTCCGGTTCCTTTCGGGTTCGGAAAAGGCCTGATACCGTTAATTGCGGATCTGATAAAATGAATGAAGGAAAATATGTAATTACTGGCCTGGGTGAAGTACTGTGGGATGTTTACCCTGATAAAAAATACTTGGGAGGAGCTCCTGCCAATGCGGCAATTCATGCGTCTCAGCTTGGTGCACAGGGGAAAATTGTGAGCAGTGTGGGAGATGACCCGCAGGGTATAGCTTTAATTGAGAAATTACAATTACGGGGAATTGACACATCATTAATTCAGGTTTCAAAAGAGCATCCCACAGGCAGTGTTCAGGTAAATCTGGATGAAAAAGGCGTTCCACGTTTTGTCTGCTCGGAAAATACTGCTTTTGATTTTTTGCAGTGGGACAGTAACATGGAAAATTGTGCAAAGGAAAGTCATGCTGTTATCACAGGAACTCTGCCTCAGAGAAATCCTGCGGCCAGAAAAACTATTCAGAAATTTCTTGATGCTGCAGAAAAAAATCTGATTGTGTATGACGTAAACTTACGGGAGTGGAATAAAAGCGTGCATTCAATTGTTCTGGAAACAGCACAAAAGTCAGATATTCTGAAATTAAATGAATCCGAATGCGAAAACCTTAAAGAAATATTAAACAGACAAAACCTGAACAATACTGAATTTATTGAATTTCTGACAGATTACTTTAATCTTAAAATGTGTGCGCTTACACTGGGCCCCAAAGGTGCGATTCTTTTTAACAAACACATTGTTTCCAAACCTGCATTAAAGATTAATGTAAAAGATACAACAGGCTGCGGTGATGCATTTACAGCAGCAATGTGCTTGTCTTTTCTGAAGAATGAAACACCGGAACAGATCCTTGATTTCTCCATTCTTGTAAGCAGTTATACCGCCACAAAAGTAAGTGCTGCTCCTGTTTATAATCAGGATGATATTGATGGATTCAGGGAAAAAATCAAAAATAATTAACGGAGGTAAAAATGAAAAAAATCTTACTGTTACTTTTTCTCATTGCTTTTTCTCCCTTGCTGTCACAGAATCCTGACAACAGTACAGATTACACAAAATTTGTAAACGTATGTATTGGTACCGGATCAGTGGACAGTTTAAGCCTTTCCGGAAGCAACTTCCCCGGTGCATGCTATCCCTTTGGTCTTGTTCAGCTAAGTCCTGACACTGATGACAATCCCGAAGATCCCTGCAGCGGTTACGATTATGCGGATTCCACAATTGTGGGGTTCAGCCACACTCACTTAAACGGTACAGGTGTTGCAGATCTGTTTGATTTTCTGTTTATGCCGTACGGAGGGAAAATCAAGTGGGATACCGGTTCTGATGACAGAAAAGTAAAAGGCTACAGATCAGGATTCAGACACGAAAATGAAACCGGTTATCCCGGTTATTACAGTGTAATCTTAGACGATTACAATATTAAGGCTGAACTTACTGCAACAGAGCACTGCGGTATGCACAGATACACTTTTTCTTCGGATGCTCCCCATCATCTGATTATTGATCTGGATCACTCCCTTGATAAAAAACGGCCATATTGGAGATGCAGAATAATAGGAGCTCAGGTCAGGGTTATTGACAATAGAACAATTGAAGGATACAGAATTATTACAGGATGGGCCAGATTGAGAAAAGTCTATTTCCGTGCGGAATTCTCAAGACCCTTTACTTCTCATGCTATTAAAGCCGGCACGCGGATCTATAAAAATGTTAAAATTGCGAATGGTACAAACCTTAAAATTGTTCTGACATTTGGAAACAACAGCAAAGAACCTTTGACAGTTAAAGTAGGGCTGTCATCAGTTAATTATAACGGAGCAAGAGAAAACCTGAAAAAAGAGATTAAAGGATTTGATTTTGACAGGGTTGTAAAAAATACAAATTCCCAATGGAACAGAGAGCTCTCCAGCATAGACTTAGAAGCAACAGAATCACAGAAGCGAATTTTTTACACAGGTTTGTATCACCTTTTTATTCAGCCCAATAATATTGCAGATGCAAACGGAAACTATCTTGATTCAAATCTGGAATTAAAAAGGGCTCCTGACGGAAAATCGTACAGCACATTTTCTCTGTGGGATACTTACCGGGCGGCTCATCCTCTTTATACAATAATCAAACCGAAAAAAGCCGCAGAATTTATCAACTCTATGCTCCGCCAGTATGTTGATTACGGGTATCTTCCCATCTGGCAGTTATGGAACAGTGAAACATACTGCATGATTGGCAACCATGCAATACCTGTTATTGTTGACGCATACTTTAAAAACCTGAGAGGAATTGATTTTTCTCTTGCATGGGAAGCAGTCAAAGCCTCGTCAACAACTCCGCATCGTAATTCACCGTTTCATATTCTGGATAAGTACGGATACTTTCCGGAGAACCTGCAGTCCCAGTCCGTATCTCTGGGGCTTGAAATTGCCTATGACGACTGGTGTGCTGCACAAATGGCCAAAGCTCTGGGCCATACTGAAGAATATGAATATTTTAATAAGCGTTCCGGGTTTTATAAAAATCTCTTTGATAAGAAAATAGGATTCTTCAGAGCAAAAAATGACAAGGCACAATGGATTGAGCCGTTCAGCCCCCTTGTTTACGGCGGAAACGGAGGATATCCTTTTACTGAGGGCAACGGCTGGCAGTATCTCTGGTATGTTCCTCATCAGGTAAAAACATTTATCAGGCTTCTTGGCGGGAAAAACAGTTTTAATAAAAAACTTGATACATTTTTTACTCTAAAGGCAAAACCGGAAGACGTAAACGGCAATGCTTCGGGATTTATAGGCCAATATGCTCACGGTAATGAGCCAAGCCACCATATCGCATATTTTTACGATTATTCGGGTAAGCCGTGGAAAACTCAGTATTTATGCGCAAAAATTATGAACGAACAGTTTACTGACACACCAAGCGGATATTCGGGAAATGAAGACTGCGGACAGATGTCAGCCTGGTATATTTTAAGTGCAATGGGTTTTTACCCTTTTAATCCTGCAAACGGAATTTATGCAATAGGTTCTCCTCAGCTTAAAAAAGCTGTAATTAATCTTGAGAACGGTAATAAATTTACTGTAATAACTCATAATGCCGGTGGGAAAAACTGTTACATACAAAAAGCAAAATTAAACGGTAAAAAATACAATAAATCTTATATTACGCATAATGACATTGTAAGCGGTGGTACAATTGAGTTTTATATGGGAAATAAACCCAATAAAAAATGGGGTAAAACAGCACCGCCTGCAACAGCGTGGCAGTATTAATCTTTAAAAAATAAAATGCACCTCACTACTTCAGCAGTTGGGGTGCATTTTATTAAAAATATCAACAAACAGCAGAACCAGCAATTGTTTTTTATCCTCCTGCTCTCTTTTATCTGCTGCTGAAAAATCATAAATTTCTTACGGTTCAATTGCAGTAATATAGGGAAGCTCACGATAACGGCCGTCAAAATCCAGGCCATACCCTACGATAAAAAGATCAGGTACTTTAAACCCCACATAATCCACTTTAACATCCACTTTTCTTCGCGACGGTTTATCCAGAAGCACACAGGTTCTTATTCCTGAAGGTTCCTTTAATTTAAGATGTCCTGTAATAGTACTTAAGGTATATCCTGAATCAACAATATCATCAACAAGCAGAACTGATCTGCCTTTAATCTCCGCTTCAACATCTCTTCCGACGCGTACCAGGCCAGATGTCTCTGTTTCTCCGCCGTAGGAAGATACATCCATAAAATCAATAATTGCAGTTAATCCTGAGGAATGAAAATATCTTATAAGATCGGAAATAAAAATAAAGCTTCCTGTTAAAAGCCCTATAACAACCAGCTCTTTATCTTTATGATCAAGAGATATCTTTTTTGCCAGTTCCTCCACCCTGGTTTTAATTTCCGGTTCAGTAATAACAAAATCTTTATTCATGTCTGATCCTTGTGCTTAAAAAATGCGGATTAATCCGCTTCTGCAAATTATTTTCCGTCCTTTATTAAGGCGTGCGGATATGCTGTTAAGAGTTTCAATAGTTTTTAATTTCTCTGCATTATACTGAACAACAGGACAAAACATCACTTTATAATTATTTACAGATATTGGAATAACCTCAGATAAAAGTGCTCCCTTTTTATCAAACCATATTCTGAGAATTACACTCTCTTTTACTTTTCTGCTGTATGACCCGAAAACAAAATTCCCCAGGCTGTATGCAATTAATCTGCCCTTGTATATTTCTATGCCCTGCAGAACGTGCGGATGATGGCCTATAACTGCATCCGCTCCTGCGTCTATGGAAGCATGAGCATACCACTTCTGGTAAGATTTCGGATTTGTCTGCAGCTCACCGCCCCAATGGAACTGTACAATAACAAAATCACATTCTTTTTTAAGACTCTGAATACTTTTTTTAACTCTGTTAAACGATGGATATGCAGTACCGCACTTTTTCTGCTCTGCCCAGAATTCAGAAGGATATGTGAGGGAATACGACAGAAAACCGACTGTCTTATTATTTACCTTAATAACTGCCGGCCTTTCCGCTTTTTCTCTGTTGAGCCCTGCTCCTGTATGTTCAATCCTCAGTGAGTCAAGTACTGCAAGGGTTGATACAAGCCCTTCTTTGCCATAATCAAGAATATGGTTATTGGCAAGATTTACAATATCAAATCCGGCATTTTTAATAGAAACAGCATACCTGGGATCTATCTTAAAATTAAACTTTTTCTTAAATTTTGCTCCGTTAATCGTAAAAGGAGCCTCAAGGTTACACGTGGCAATATCCGCACTGGTTAATATCTTGTTAACATTCTTAAACGGATAATCAACACCTCTTTTTTTCAGAAAATACTCAACTCCGCCGCTGAGCATAACATCACCTGTTGCAGCAACAGATATAAAAGGCCTGACGTCAGCAAAATTCTGGTTAAGCCGGATTGATTTTACAGGATGTACGGAAAATGTTGTATCAATCTGCTCGCCAGCAGAAACAATGCCGGTTATACCTGCAATTAAAAATAAAACTGTAACAACTTTGATCATTCTATTTCTTTTTAGGCGCTGTCTTTTTTGCCGGTGTTTTTTTTACCGGTTTTACAGGTTTTGATGATGCAGTTTTTTTCGCGCCGGTTGTTTTCCCTGCAGGTTTTGTATCAGATTTCTTACCTGAGGATTTCTTTTTATCTTCCTCTTTTTTTATTTCTTCAATCTCTTTTTCTTTTGATTTAATTTCAGCATACAAATCATCAATAGTATTTATCAGCTTTTTTATTGCCTTATCTTCGGAGATATCTCCTTTTTGCCCGCTTTTATAAACATTGTATGTCTGTTTTCCAAGATCCTTCATGTTCTTTTCAACAGCTCTTTTAAGATTTAAAATATCAATCTCAAGTTTGCCGATAGCAGTATATTCCTTTGTTTTTTTTGCAGCAACATTAAATCCGTCAGTTACTGTCTTTTTAAAATCATCCCAGAATGACGTACCCATTTTCACACCTCCTTGTTTATATAAAATTCACGCTTTCTGTTTTACCTTTTTATACAAAGCATAGACAGCCTGCATACTAAAAATATAACCAAAGACTTAACGGAAAACAAGAAAATAAAATCCAACAATTGCTATCTTTGGAAATCTTATTACCTCTCGCAACGGGCGTAAAGACAAAAAGACAAGGATAAAGGATAAAGGATAAAACAAGACAAAAGACAAAATAATCCCGTTAAGAATACCAACTCCCGGTAAAATAATTTTGAAATTATCAATTTTCTTTTGTAGAATGTATCTGAGACAGATTTTATATAAATATTTACCATACAGGAGAAAAACATGAAAATAAAAAAAACTGCAAGCATTATTCTTATTATTCTTCTCAACATAAACAAACCGCTTTTTTGTTCTGACTTTCAAATACTAAAAACCAGCAGCTCGCAAATTGACATTATTAAACACAACAAAATTATCACTGTTACCGCATATTCTCCGGAAATAATCAGAATAACCATTAAAAAAGACAAAAGTCAGACGACAAATCCTTTCAGCGTAATACAATCTCCCAAAGGATTATTTAACACAATTGATGACAGCGGCAAAACCCTTATTCTTTACACTGAAAAATTAAAAATAACTATAAGCAAGGATCCTTTGTTAATAAAATTTTACACTTCGGATGGTAAATTAATAAATTCTGATTTCCAGCCCCTTGGAACAATTTTTCAGGGAGAAAAAACAACCTGCACCAAATCTCTTTTTAAAGACGAAAAATTTATCGGACTCGGAGAAAAAACCGGCCCTTTAAACAGGCGGGGCAGAACATACACAAACTGGAACACGGATCATTATGCATACAGCGTTAATTCTGATCCTCTTTATTCCAGCATACCATTTTTTATCGGGATACACGACTCTCTTGTTTACGGTATTTTTCTTGACAACACAAGCAGAACAAAATTTGATTTCGGAGCGTCAACAGACAATAAATTCTATTCATTCTCCACAGACAAAGGTGCAATGGATTACTATTTTTTCGGCTCCCAATCTGTCGCAGACATAATAAAAAACTACACCTGGCTTACAGGAACAATGGAAATGGTTCCCAAATGGATTCTGGGCTATCAGCAGTGCAGGTGGAGTTACTATCCGGATTCGGAAGTTCTGAGAATTGCTAAAACCTTTCGGGAGAAAAACATACCTGCAGATGTTATTTATCTTGATATTCACTACATGGACGGTTATAAAATTTTTACATGGGATAAAAAACGTTTTCCGGATCCCTCCAAAATGATTTCTGAGCTGAACAAAATCGGATTTCACGTCATTACAATTGTAGATCCCGGGATAAAAATTGACGCCGGTTATAATGCATATAATGAAGGTGTTCAGAATAAGTACTTTTTAACCTATCATGACTCTTCTTTTTATACAGGTTCAGTATGGCCAGGCAGATGCCATTTCCCGGATTTTACTGACAATAAAGTAAGAAAATGGTGGGGCAGTAAGTTTTCCGCTTTGATCAAGCCGGGAGTGGAAGGTTTCTGGAATGATATGAACGAGCCCTCTGTGTGGGGTCAGTCGTTTCCTGAATTTGTTCTCGGCAAAGCAGGGTCTATGGATATAATTCGCAATGTGTACGGAATGCTTATGGCAAAAGCAACATTTGAAGGCACAAAAAAGCTGTTGAAAAACAAACGTACATTCTGTCTTACAAGAGCAGGCTTTGCAGGAATACAGAGATATTCCGCAGTCTGGACAGGTGACAACGTTGCAACTGACGAACACATGATGGCAGGTGTTCTTCTGACAAACAGTATGGGGCTTTCCGGGATTCCGCTCGCAGGGCCTGATATAGGCGGATTTGCAGGAAATCCCTCAAAAGAACTTTTTACAAGATGGATGTCTCTTGGAGTTTTTACTCCGTTTTTCAGAAATCATACTGAGATTGATTCCAGACATCAGGAGCCGTGGGTTTTTGATGACAGAACCGAGTCCCTTTCAAGAAAATTTATAAATACCCGGTACCAGCTTATGCCCTACATCTATTCGATTTTTTACGAAGCTTCAGCAACAGGCCTGCCTATGTCAAGAAGTATGGCAGTTTATTATCCTTTTGATGATAAAATATTTTGGAGTAATTTTCAATATCAATACATGTTCGGTCCTTCTTTTATGGTCTGCCCTGTTAAAAGCAGCAGGAAAACAGTTGCTGTTTATTTTCCTGAGGGCCTTTGGTACAGGTTCGGCAATAAATCAGAACCTGTAAAGGGCCCTGCAACAAAACAGGTTAAATCCCCTCTGCAGGATCTGCCTGTATTTGTAAAAGGCGGATCTGTTATTCCTATGCAGAAAACCGTACAATACACAACAGCAGATCCGGGAGACACCCTGTTTTTGCACATTTATTACGGGGATAAAAAAACATCCTTTTTATATTATGAGGACGACGGCCTGACCATGGATTACAGAAAAGGCAGGTACTGTAAACGTTTTATTGTTTTTGATCCTGATAGCAGAGAACTTTGCCTGTCCCGAACCACAGGTACATACAAATCCGATTTTAAAATTTTAAAGTTTATTTTTCACGGCTTTAGAGATATAAAAGAGATTAAAATAAACAATAGAACCGTAAAACCTGTGCCAGCAGAAAATCATAGATTAAAATCAATAAATTTTGAAAACATTTCACAAAAAATCCGTATGAAATGGTAAGGAGGTTAAATGTTCCCGCTCTTTCACGGATAAACAATTTATTGAAATTTGCAGTTATCTTTATTAAGTCAGGACAAATACTATTCTGTTTCAGAAAAGATCAACCTGTTCCTGAGAATCTAATTTTATTGACCTGTAAATTCAAAGGAATCAGTTCTTATCCTGTGAAGGAGCAGCTCTTACAGAATATTTTAAACATCATCGGAGGAGAGAAATGAAGAGAAACATTTTGACAAACACCGCAGCCCTGATTTTTAGTTTAATGATCACCTTTCCCCTGTTTCCCCAGCAAAAACACCTGACATACGAGCAGGCGTACAAATGGGGAAAACCCCACATCTTCGGAAGGCTTCCAAACCTGAGGTGGTTCGGTAAAGACAAGTTGTTAAAAAGTGAATTTAAAAACGGTTCAATGCAGTACTATACTGTTGATGCAGAAACAGGCAAAGAAGAGCTTTTTCTGGATCTGAAAGAGTGCAGTAAAAAATTAAATCTGCCGGAAAACGTATCTCTCGGCAGAGCAAAATGGAATAAGGATTATTCTGCTGCAATTATTACTGTAAAAGGAAATATCTACTACATAAACAGAGAAAAAAATATTTTCAGGCAACTCACATCATCCCTTTCACCATGCAAAAATCCCATGTTTTCTCCTGATAATAAAAAAATTGCCTTTACAAGAAATCATAACCTCTACGTGGTTGATGTCAACACAGGACTGGAAAAACAGCTTACAAGCGATGGATCAGAAACAATTTACAATGGCTGGGCATCGTGGGTATATTACGAAGAAGTGCTTGGACGGGGATCAAGGTACAGAGCATTCTACTTTTCTCCTGACAGCAAAAAAATTGCATTCTTAAAATTTGACGATTCAAAAGTTCCGACTTTTACACTTTTTAAAGCAGACGGCGTTCACGGAGAACTTGAAGTTGCTCATTATCCGAAACCCGGAGATCCCAATCCAAAAGTAACTCTTTACTGCGCTGACATTGAGACCGGAGAAATTACTCCTATAGACACAAAAATTGAAGATGATCAGTATGTTGCATGGATTTTCTGGACTCCGGACAGCAAGAAGATTCTGTTCCAGTGGATGAACCGGGGACAGGATACGATTAAGATTTTTTCCGCTGATCCTGCCACAGGCAAAAGAAAAGAAATTTACTCTGAACATCAGGACAGCTGGGTTGAATTTTTTCAGGACATCTATTTCTTTAAAACCCGTAACAGTTTTTTATTACGGTCTGATAAAAGCGGGTGGTCTCATCTTTACCTCTGCTCTCTTGATGGTAAAGAAATCAGGCAGATCACAAAAGGCAGTTATGCAGTAAAATCCATTGCCCATATTGACGAAGAAAAAGGACTGATTTATTTTACAGGTTCAAAGAAAAATCCCGTTGATAATCACCTGTACTGCATAAATCTGAAGGGAAAAAATTTAAAACAGCTCACAAAAAAAGATGGCAGCCATTACACATCTGTTTCTCCTGACGGGAAATATTTTACAGACAGGTTTTCCAATATTACAACTCCTGCAAAATTTGATCTATACAGAACAGACGGCACATTTGTAAGAAATCTCGGAAATTCAAAACTGCCTGTGCTTGATGAATATGCTTTGGGAAAAGCCGAGCTTTTTACAATACCTTCCGGTGACGGATTTGATCTTCCCGCACTCTGGATACTCCCTCCTGATTTTGACCCTGATAAAAAATATCCTGTACTCTTTTCTGTTTACGGCGGTCCGGGATCGGCATCTGTTCGCAACTCTTTCCCCAGACTCAGCAACCTCTATCTGGCTCAGGAAGGTATAATAATTTTATCTGTTGATCACAGAGGTTCCGGCCATTTTGGCAAAAAAGGAGAGGCCATGATGCACAGGTACCTTGGTAAATGGGAAATGCACGACTACATTGCAGCAGTTAAATGGCTTAAACAAAAACCGTTTGTTGATTCTTCCCGTATAGGGATTCAGGGCGGAAGTTACGGAGGTTATGTTACATGTATGGCGCTTACTTTCGGAGCAGACTATTTTACTCACGGTAATGCCCTTTACTCTGTTACTGACTGGAAACTGTATGACAGCATATACACGGAAAGATACATGGACACTCCGGCTGAAAATCCGGAAGGATACAAGAACGGCTCTGTTTTGACATATGCTGATAAATATAAGGGAAAGTTAAGGATTGTGCACGGTACTATGGATGATAATGTTCATATGCAGAACACAATACAGTTTATTGATAAACTGGAAGATCTTGACAAAGATTTTGAGCTCATGCTCTATCCCAATGCCCGTCACGGTATTGGATTTCCCAAACACACTCATTCATCCCGTGAAAGCTATGAATTCTGGAAGAAATATTTTATTGATAAAAATTAATCAGAAAGGAAGGATCAGCGGATGAAAAAAATCAAATATATGATCGCTGCTGCTTTAGTGTTATTTATTATTCAGGTTTATGCAGAAGAAGGGATGTATCCGGTTAGTGAGATCAGCAAGCTGGATCTTCAGAATAAGGGCCTTAAAATATCTTCTTTGGATATTTACAATCCTAACGGGATAAGTATTGTAAATGGAATCTGTAAAGTAGGAGGAGCATCAGGGTCATTTATTTCTGAGAAAGGTCTGATCATAACAAACCATCATGTGGCATACGGCGCGATACAGGGTGCATCCACTCCTGAACATGACTACATTTCACAGGGTTTTTATGCTCCTGCCCGGGACAAGGAGATTCCTGCCAAAGGATATGTGGTAAGGATAACGGAATCTTACAAAGATGTCTCCAAAGAAGTCCTCTCTGCTGTAAAGCCCGGAATGACTTTTCAGGAGCAGGCGGAAGCTATTGATAAACGTATAAAAAAACTTGTAAAAAAGGCTGAAAAAAAACATAAGGGAAAGAGGGCGGAGATTTCGGAAATGTTTCCGGGCAAAACCTATATTCTTTTTCTTTATACATATCTAAGGGATATAAGACTGGTTTATGCTCCGCCAAGATCAATCGGCAATTTCGGCGGAGAGATTGATAACTGGATGTGGCCAAGGCATACCGGTGATTTCTCAATTTTAAGAGCATATGTTTCTCCTGACGGGAAACCCTCAGAATATTCCGGAGATAATATCCCGTTTAAACCGAAAAAGGTTCTTAAAATTGAACCCGCCGGTGTAAAAGAAAATGATTTTGTCTTTATTCTTGGATACCCCGGAAGAACATACAGAAACAGAACTTCATATTTTCTTGAATATCAGTACAAATACCGCATGCCGTGGATTGCAGACTACTATCAGTGGGAAATTGATCTTGCGGAAAAAATGAGTGCAAAAGACCGTGGAGTTGCAATTAAACTGGCAACAAAGATCAAATGGCGCTCCAATACAATGAAAAACTACAGAGGAAAACTTGAAGGCATAAAAAGGTTGAATCTGGTTGATAAAAAACGGAATGAAGAAAAAGCCCTTCAGGAATTTATTGAAAATCATGAAAAGCTGAAAAAATACTCCGGGCTTCTTGCAGAAATTAAAGAGATCTATACTGAAATATCGGAAAATTCAGACAGAGAACTCATACTCAGGTACCTGAGATCAAGCCCGTTCATTTTATCAATGGCATTTACAGTTTACGAAGGTTCAAAAGAGTTGAAAAAACCGGACATAGAGAGAAAAAGTGCTTATATGAATCGGAATATAAAAAGAACCGAGAAATCAATTGAAAGAGGATTTAACAATTTTTATGAACCTGCAGATAAAGCAATACTGAAAAAGCTGCTTTTAAAAGCTGCAGATCTGCCGGAAAACAAAAAGATATCTGCTGTGGAAAAAATAATCAAAGGAAAAGATAAAACTTCAGCTGTTAATGATTTTGTTGAAAATCTATATGCAGGGACAAATCTTAAGTCTTTTAACGCGGTTTTAAAAGCACTTTACGGAAACCCCTTAAAAGACAAAATTTTTAATGATCCTGCAATCCTTTTTGTTTCGCAGATATACGAAGAATATGAAAACCTTGAAAAAATCGGAAAAGAACGAGAAGGAAAACTTGACAGGCTTCTTGCTTCTCTTCTTGATGTTAAAAAGAAATTTAAAAAGACAGCATTTATTCCTGATGCAAACGGAACACTGCGTTTTACATACGGCAGAATTGAAGGTTATTCTCCGAGAGATGCTGTATTTTACAAGCCATTTACAACTGTTCAGGGAATAAAAGAAAAATCTACAGGCAAATTCCCCTTTGATGCTCCTGAAAAACTGATTGGTATGATCAACAGCGGCAGGTTCAAATCATTTATTCAGCCGGATATAAAAACTGTGCCTGTTGATATGCTCTACAGCACAGATACAACCGGAGGTAATTCCGGCAGCCCCATCTTTAATGCACAGGGGAATCTGGTGGGAATTAATTTTGACAGAGCATACGGAGCAACTATTAATGATTTTGCATGGAGCAGGGACTACAGCAGATCCATAGGAGTTGACATCAGATATGTTCTCTGGATATTAAAAGATTTTTCTAAGGCAGAATCAATTATTAAGGAACTTAATCTCTGATACCAAACAATATTAAGGTGCCGGCTCTATGAATAAACCGGCACCTTAACAATCTCTCTGGATAGTTATGCCGGAAAAGAAACCTGTACTACTCCGCCTTGTTCATTAAAAAACTTCACTTCTCCCTTAAGCTGGTATTCAACAAGAAACTGCACCAGTTTTAATCCTGAAAAGGCTTCATCCTCTATAATAAATTTATCCGGAAATCCTTTTCCGTTATCCTTTATTGTTAATAATGTATTCCCATTTTCCTGCTTAATATTAACAGTTATATTCAGACCTCCTGACTTTGAACCTTTGTATCCGTGTACAATTGAATTAGTAACTATTTCATCAATAATCAGACCTATTACAAAAACTTTTTCCTGTTTGAGTATTATAGGCTCAGCATCCATATTTAAATTAACCAAACTCCATGGGACCTTATAAATTCTGCATTTTTCCTTTAAAAGCCATGATATGAACTTATCAATATCTATGTTCCCGCTTGCCTGAGACTGGAGAAAAATTGAATAAATCTGAGCCATAGATCTGATTCTGCTTATGCTTGACATCTTAAAACAATATCCATTTTTCCCGTTCAGAGTTTGTACATCAAGATTCAGAAGACTGCATACAATTTGCAGCATATTGTTTATCCTGTGATAAAGCTCCTTTAAAAAAAAGTCCTTTTCTTTTTTAAGATTGTGCACTTCATTTTCAAGGTCTGCATTTTTTAAACTTTTATTGTACAATTTGTTTATATACAAAACAGATCGTATATTATGAACAATATCTGTAACATTTTCATCACAGCTTATAAAATAGTCAGACAAGCCGGGATTAATAAACTTTCTTGCTCCCTTATTAAATTCAGAGGGGATAATTGATAACAAAGGTATATGATATGTTAATACTGTATCATAATAATCAACTGCTTTTTTAAAATCAAATTCATTTAAATCAAGTAAAATTATATCAGGCCTGGTTTCAGTTATTTCCCGATCTGCCAAAGACACCTTTGGAATTGTACTAAGCTGTAGTCCTGCCCCGTTCACCGCAATACTCTTCTTAATTGACATTGAAAGTTCATTTGATTGTGATAGGAGCAGAACTCTAACAGGTTGTAAATTCATTTTCCCCTCCATGGGCTAATTAAATACAAGGAATCCTTCCCGGTAATTTCTGCGATTACTGCTGTAGCATTTGATTTTACAAATCTGGGAATCTTCGAAAAGACATACGTAAAATACGTAAATTTTCACTAAAAATACAAGTTTTTTTTAGTTCTTATCTATTTTTATTTTGGGACAAATTCAGACATCTCATTCTGTATAGACACAGAAAACTTTATGCTTAACATCTTCAATTAATTGTAAAAATTTGGTAAACATTAAAAAAACTATTGACAAACACATTTTAATTAAATATATTCCTATACGTTCACTGTTATTTTATTTCATGTTTAATTTATCCGTAGAGGTACAATATGAATAAAAATGTTTATCTGGAAAAAGAGTTTCTGGAAAAAACGCAAATTACACTCGACCAGCTCAGAGAATGGGAACAATTAAAAATACTTCTCCCCACCGGTTATACAGAAGATAAAACAAAATGTTTCTCTGATGAGTCAATAAAAAGGGCAGAACACATTAAACGGCTTCTTCAACTGGGTTATAAATCGGATGAAATTCAGAAAATAATTAAAAAAGTCGGACTGCCTTCTGTGTATAAAGTAAAAGAACCTGAAAAAAATGCACATAAATATCTGACAGTAGGGCATCTTGCAGAAGCCGTAGGTATAAGTTCCAGGACAATTAAGCACTGGGAAGAAAAAGGCATAATAGAACCACAGATGAGGAGCCAGGGCGGCTTCAGGCTATACCCTGAATCGTATGTTATGCTTTGCAGGCTTATTGTGGATCTGCAGCTCTTTGGTTATACTCTTGATGAAATAAAAAATATCTCTGATTTCTTCAGATCATTTTTATTTATAAAAGACAATTTTGAAAACCTGTCGTACGATGATATAGAGACAAAACTTAAAAAAATGCTGAATGAAATTTCCAAATTAAGCAACAGAATCAACCAGCTTAAGTCAGGAATCCAAAGGTGGGAAGAGCTGTTAAAAAAAGAGAAAAAAGAAATAAACAGTCTAATAAACAAAGCTAAAAAGCGTCTGGAACAGGAAAAATCTGAAAAAGCATCAAACAAATCTAATCAGAATCGGAGTAAAAAATGAAAAAAATAATTTTTATTGAACCAAAAGCACCTAATCTCCACATATTTTCAATGTTCGCACTCCCCCGGCTGGGAACATTTATTCTCGCAACAATGATGAAAAACCGCGGCTGGGATGCATCTGTAATTTTTGAAGAGACCGGAGAAATAGATTTTAATATTATAAAAAAAGCTGATCTGGTTGGAATTTCAACAATTACATCCACTGCAACAAGAGCATATGCTATTGCCGATAAAATCAGAGAAATGGGAGTTACTGTAATTATGGGCGGCCCCCATGTTACTTTTCTTGCCGAAGAAGCATTACAGCATTCTGATTTTGTATTACGCGGAGAAGGCGAAATCCCTCTTATGAAATTTATTGATCAATGGGAAGGAAGCAGAGACTTTACAAAGGTGCCTGGATTATCCTTCCTTCAGAACGGATCAATTGCAGAGACAGATTCTGTTCCTTATATAAAAAATATGGACTTAATCCCTTATCCTGACCCGGCACTTTTAAAGAAACATCTTGCAAAATTAGGCGGGAGATATACTATTCCTGTTCAGACATCAAGAGGTTGTCCTTTTAACTGCTCTTTTTGTTCTGTTACCGGTATGTTCGGTAAAAAATACAGATTCCGCTCTACGGAAAATATTATTGAAGAACTTCGGAATTACAACCATAATAAAAATGTAATCTTTTTTTATGATGACAATTTCACTGCCAACAGAGAGAGAGCCAAAGAACTCTGCAAAGCAATGATTAAAGAAAATTTTAAATTCAAATGGTCAACACAGGTAAGAGTTGATATCGCTAAAGATGAAGAGCTGGTCAGACTTATGAAAAAATCGGGGTGCCATACCCTTTACATAGGATTTGAATCCGTGAACCCTGAAAGCCTGAAAGAAATGCAGAAATCTCAGTCAGTTGAAGATATTAAATCTGCGATAAAGATACTTAAAAAATATAAGATTCATATTCACGGAATGTTTGTTTACGGATTTGATACTGACACTGAGGGATCTATCAGAGAAACATTGAAATTTGCCAAATCATCAGGTATATCCTCAGCGCAGTTTTTAATATTAACCCCTCTGCCGGGCTCAGCTACTTATAATGCTTTGAAAAATCAGGGCAGAATTAAATTTAAAGAATGGAGTCTGTACGATGCTCATCATGTTGTATTTGAACCGGTAAATCTTACCATGGCTCAGCTCCAGCATGCACAAATAGAAAGTCATCAAAAGTTTTATTCCTTTACTCAGATAGTAAAACATATTCTTGCCTTCCGATGGCTTGACCTTGGTATTGCTTATTATGCAAGGAGTCTTAACAGGGTATGGAAAAAAAGGAACCGTATTTTTCTTAAAATTGTTGACCTTTTAACACCAAAAAAAGGAATACAGATTTCAATTGACTACAGAACAGATGTCAGCCTGGAACCGCAAAAACGTGTTGCCTGATGTAATAAAACCGTTTTTGTTTTTCACAAAAATACTTCTTTTTATTAAAGATTCAATTCATTATCTTGTATAAAATACTCAGATAAGAATGTTTTGAAAGGATTTTTTATGAAAAACATATTTTTTGCAGTAATGTCAATTTTACTGCTCGTATCGTGCAGCACAAACAAACAAAGCGGATTGAAAAAGGGATCCCCTGAATATTCATTTTTCGAAACCATGGCCGACTCTTTGGGATATTCTTTTTTATCACCGGAATCCAATGAAGTTCTTATTTCCACAGATGTCTTTTCCGTAAAAACAGGTGATGTGCTGCCGCTTATTTATCAGGCATTCGGAGGTCAGCTTGCCCGCGCTTCTCAAATAGACTCAATGCAGGCAAAACAACTGCTGCAAAACTTTGCAGTATCAGATGCTGAGAAAAAATTGATATTATGGGAAGCAGGAAAAAGCAATATTAAAATTTCCGATGACAGCCTTGAACAGAACATGAAAAACATATTCCCAAACTATAATAACAAAGAGGCATTTGAAAAACAACTTGCAGCATACCACATAACAATAGAACGGCTGAAAAAAGACGTCAGAGATCAAATGATAATAGACTCATTTCTCAATAAAAATGTGTTTACTTCTGATGCCGTTACTGATAATGAGATAGAAGATTACTACAAAATTGACAAGACTGCATCAGTAAGGCACATACTTTTTCTTACAAGAGGCAAATCCGAAGAAGAAAAAGCCAGGATTAAAAATACAGCACAAAAAGTACTTAAAATGGCAAAATCCGGTATTAACTTTGAGTCTCTTGTAAAAAAATATTCGGAAGATCCTGGTTCTAAACAAAACGGCGGACTTTATAAAGATTTTAAACGTGGTGAGATGGTAAAACCCTTTGAAGACGCTGCTTTTAACCTTCCGGTCGGAAGCATAAGTGACCTTGTGGAAACACAGTTCGGTTATCATATAATCAAAATTGTTGACCGCAAAAAAGAAACCCGTCCTCTCGCTGAGGCAAAGGCAGATATTAAGAGAGAACTTCTCGACAAGAAAAAACGGGATTTATTTCTTAATTACATCGATTCATTGAAGAAAAAACATAATTTTACAAAACATTTTGCAAAACTTACATAAATACTGAGCAGTTCATTAATAATATATTAACATTTAAACTCCCGCAGAGCTGATAATCTGCGGGAGTTATTATTTATCCGCTAACATTCTTTTTGAACTTAAGACCCCTCATTATTTATTATTTTTCCCAAACGTGTATTATTTTCTTGACATTATCAAGGTCTTCTATTATTTTATAATATCAATAATAAGTTTTTAATGTTAATTATCAGCAAACAGCCTTTAATCAAATTGATTTAACACCAAAAGTGCAGTAAATAATATGTTAGCTAAAACAAAGTATAATAAAATATTCTTTTTAATTATTGCAGTGCTTTTTATTACTATAGGAATTTACGGAGCAAGAAGACAAAATCTGTTGTCACAACTGCCTGTCAGCGTCAACAAAGAAAATAACTATTTTATTATTAAAAAGGTTCATATTGACTACTCACAAAAATCTGTTCCCATATCAACCGGTGATACGCTGCTGGCAATTGAGAACAGTATAGTAAAAAACCCTCTGCTTATAAAAAAAATTGCTGACACAAAAAAAGCCGGGACAAAAATTAGCCTTACAATACTGAAAAACAACAAACCATTTACAACGTCTGTTGCACTGACACCTAAATATAAAAGTTACTTTATTATATTGAACATAACAATAGCTCTGCTTTTCAGCATAATAGGCATATTTGTCTATTTTGTTAAAACAGAAGTTACTGCAGCAAGAATATTTGGGTGGACAACTCTTCTTGCCAGCACCACAATTTTGATCTTCTGGAGAAATTATCCCTACTTCAACCAACCTTTAGAATATTTTTTATCAGCCTTCTATCTGTTGATTTATTCTTTACTTCCTGCTTTTCTCCTGTATTTTACTGCTTCATACCCATACAAAGCAAAGTTCTTAACTAAAGGATACAGCCCCCTGACAACAATTTTTACCCCAGGAGTCGTAATAGCAATACTACTTGAGATAAAATATTTTACTTTTATTAAATCAAACTCTCTTAATGATTTTGCTGACTATATAAGTACTTATAATGTTTTCAGAGCATATTTGATAGTATACATTTTTCTATCCATGCTTTCGCTTGCTATGGCAAATAAAAATGCAGCAACTCATAATGATAAAAAAAAGGTTCAATGGATATTATGGGCATTGGTTCTCGGTATTTCCCCATTTTTATTTTTATGGACGTTATTCCTTTCACTCGGTGTAAATCCAATTTATTCCGAATTTGTTAATTATCCCTTTATGCTTATTATACCTGTTGGGATAGCAATCTCAATTGTTAAATTCAAGACATTTGATATTGAAGTTGTAATTAATAAGAGCATTGTTTACTCCCTTCTTACAGGATTGATAATTTTCACATATCTTGCAATAACATTTTTAATAAGTTTAGTTGCTCAAATCAAACGGCCTGATCCATACAATCTTCTGACAATCATTTTTACTTTGACAATAGCATTTTTCCTGATTCCTTTAAAGGAAAAAATGCAGGCTTTTGTTGATAAACTGTTTTACAGAACCAAATACGATTACCGTATTATGAGGGATGACTTCAGTAAATTAATAACCGAAGCCTGCAACGTTGATACTCTTACCAATCTGACATTAAAAAAAATAAAATCATATTTCCAGATTGATAAAATCATGCTTATGCTCCCAGATGCATTTACAAATAAACTATGCATAAGCAAACAAATAGGTTTTACTCCCAGAGAAAAAAAATTTGTAACGATTGATACAACAGGCAAAGCATCTCCAGGGAAGACCGGCGTGCATCTTACCATACCTGTAACTCTTGATCACTCTCTTGCCGGGCTGTTACTGATCGGTAAAAAGCTCTCAGAAAGACCCTTTTCCGAGCTTGAAGTTAACCAGATGTATCATCTGCTTAGAGACAGTCTTATTGCACTTGACAGGTTAAGACTCAGGCAGGCAATGCTGATCGAACAAGCTGAAAATAAACGACTTCAGGAAATAAATGCATTAAAATCGGAATTTATTTCACATGTTTCACATGAACTTATAACACCGGTTGCAGCAATAAACTGGTCAACTTCCCTGATGTTGCGCGGTGTACCGGAAAAACTCAGCCCAAAAATCCGGGAATATGTAATAAATGTTAAGGAAAGCGTAACTCACCTTAAATCTATGATTGAAACTCTTCTCGATATAACCAAGATTGAAGCAGGTAAAATCGGAATATCACCGGTGCCTCTTAACCTTTTAAATGAAGTAAATCACGTTCTTTTAATTTTATCTCCCGGATTAGAAACAAAAAAACTTAAGCCGAAAATAAATATTGAAAATTCATTGACACTACTTGCAGATAAAACATCTCTCATCAGAATAATGACAAATCTTATAGACAATGCAATAAAATTCTCAGATAACGAAACATCAATAATTATTTCTGCAGAAAAAACAAAAAAAGGAAAAATATCAATCTCCGTAACAAACCACGGAACAACAATACCCGAAGACAGGATTGATTCTATTTTCGACAAATTTTCTCAGGTTCAAAACAACGATCAAAAAAATAAAGGATTAGGGTTAGGTCTTTATATGACAAAAAAACTTATAGAACTGCATGGTGGTACTATAACAGTAACCAGTAAACACAATATCACAACATTCAAACTTTTACTTAAAGCTAACAATTAATCGGGGGGGGTAATATGGAAAACATAAAAGTATTAATTGCAGATGATGAGTCTTCCATACGTTTACTTTTAAAAGACCTGCTTGTCTCACAGGGATACAGAACAATTGAAGCCAAAGACGGAAAAGAGACCATTGAACTTGCAGAAAAACACAATCCTCAAATAGTACTGCTTGATCTGCAAATGCCCAAATTCTCAGGAATTGAAGTACTGAAATATTTTAAAGAAAATCTCAGTGACATTGTGGTTATAGTTGTAACTGCATTTGGCAACATCGAAACAGCTGTTGAAGCAATGCGGCTCGGCGCTTTTGATTACATTGTCAAGTCTGAGGAAACAGACAGAATTTTATCAGTTCTAAAACACGCAATAGAACAGAAACAGCTGTATGATGTTAACAAAATGCTTATGGAGCAGGTTGACAGTGAGCATCAAATGGTTATAGGTAACACACCTGAGATGAAATCAATAATGGATATGTGTAAAAAAATTGCTCAACAGGATGTAACTGTTCTAATCCACGGGGAAAGTGGAACCGGAAAGCAGCTTATCGCATGGGCAATTCATAAAATGAGTCCGCGACAAAACAAACCGTATGTACATGTAAATTGTGCAACAATATCAGAAACCTTGATTGAATCTGATCTTTTTGGTCATGAAAAGGGAGCTTTTACAGGAGCAATAAAACAGAAAAAGGGAAGATTTGAAATTGCAGATGGTGGAACAATTTTCCTTGATGAAATAGGTGAACTTTCGCTGGGCACACAGGCAAAACTTCTTGAAGCAATTGAATACAAATCATTTCAGCGGCTGGGTGGACTTGAACATATAAAAAGCGACATCAGAATAATTGCAGCTACAAACAGAAATCTTGAAAATGAGGTTGATACAGGCAAATTCAGGAATGACCTTTATTTCCGTCTGAATGCATTTAAAATTGTGCTGCCACCTCTCAGGCAGCGAAAAGAGGATATTCCCATTCTGGTTGATTTTTTCATAAAAAAACACTGTGCAAAAACAAAAAAGAATATCAATAAAATTTCCGATAAGTCAATGGACATTTTATTCAAATACAATTGGCCGGGAAATATAAGAGAGCTGGAAAATGCAATTGAAAGAGCAATAGTTCTTGCTCCGGGAAACGAAATAACTCCTGACTTATTAGATCAGATAGCCAAGAAAATTCTCGATGACAACCCTGATGCGCCCGAAGAGATGGAACTTTCAAAAGCACTGACAAAATTTAAAAGAAATCACATTAATAAAATTCTGAAACTTGTAGGTAACAATCAAACAAAAGCAGCAGAACTTATGAAAATTCAAAGAACATATTTAAATAAACTTATGAGAGAATTAAATATGAGGTAACACATCAATTATATCCGTATTAAAGGTTTAATAATCAGGATGCAAACTGCTGTTTGAATTTATGCGATATATATGATATTTAAATAAATTTCAAAAAAGACTTTTTGTAAATTCCCTTTATTAAATCCTAAAGGGGTCTGCCCTGTCAAAATCCGGCAAAAAATTATCTCTGCTTGAAATATCCTGTACAAACACATTTTCCAGTCCCAAATCAAGCGCAAATTCTGTCACCTCTTCATACTCCTGTTTTGTTAAGACTCTGTTTATTCCATTATACGCTGCTGCTTTATACTGCGGTGAATACTGGGACATTAAACTTACAAATGTATCTTTTGACAAATCAGCAATTAATGATAAGCATTTTTTGCTGTTATCCAAAAATCCGGGCAGAACAAGATGTCTTACAAGCAGCCCTTTTTCTGCTACACCTGTTTTGTTTACTTTAAGAAGGCCTGTCTGAGTGAACATTTCTGATAAAACCTCTGGTGCAACATCAGCGTAATCATCAACCATAGAAAATCTTAATCCGAGTTCATTATCCATGTACTTCAGGTCAGGCATGTAAATGTCAACAACACCTTTTATCTCACGCAGGGCACCAACAGAATCATATCCGTTGGAATTATAGACAACAGGTATTACAAGCCCCTGTTTCTTTGCCTTTATTACAGCGTCAGCCATCTGAAAAATAACATGGCTCGGTGAAACAAAATTAATATTATGAGCCCCCTTTTTCTGAAGAACAAGCATCTCATGTACCAGCTCGCTAGTTGACATTGCCACGGTTTTTATTGTGGAAAACTCCTGGCTTATCTGGAAATTCTGACAAAAGACACATTTTAAATTACACCCTGCAAAAAAAATAGTACCTGATCCGTTTACACCGGAGATTGGAGGTTCTTCTCCAAAATGCAGCCCTGTATGGGCAACAAGGCTTTTAAAACCTACGCCACAAAATCCGGCTTCATCTTTAAGCCTGTTTACTCCACACCTTCTGGGACAGCATTTGCAATCTGCCAGATTGTCATTTAAAATTGATTTCATAGCAAATTATTTACCGGATGTAATGACATATCGCACTCAGAAATTTATGATTCTTAATAACTCAGCCACTTATTTAATGCACTTATGACAATTTTTTGTCTATCGTCATCCAGATTTCTGATAAAACTGTAATGATTGCCATTTTTCACATATACTTTTACTGCATCAAGATCCTTTGGGATCTCTGTACTCGGAGCAGACCACGGATCATGTTCTCCGTAAATATAAATTATTTTTTCACCGTCTTTCAAAAGCCACTCAATTATATCCTTCATAAACTCAGGATCAAATTCATGTTTTAAAAATGAAGGTGCAAATGCAGTATTTGTATAATTTGACTGGTCTTCTGAAAGAAGATCAGAAACATTCTTTGTAACATACCCGTAATATCCAAGTTCAGTGGAAAACTGATACATGGAAACAGAATCAAAAGCTTTGTCTGTGTATGATCCAGCATTAACAACTTTAAGAAGGTGATTTAACAATTTTTCAGGAGATGCGGTTGAATGGGGTATTTCCGAGATTTTAAAATTATGATACTGCCAGAAAGAGAAAGGATATTCAAGAACGCAGTATTCTATGGATTTTAAAGGAGAAATCCTTTTAAACGTGTAACCCTTTGTTTTACAGTATTTTTCATACATCGGAACAATTTTGAGTTTGTTCTTTAGAACAAGTCTCTGAAAAGCAATAATTTTCTCTCTGAACTCAGAAGTACCGACCCTATCAAAAAAATCATCAATTCTTTTATCTGTTAAGGACAGATTTAACGGAGCATCATAAGCAACAGTTACAGAAACATCGTCAGGGAAAAATCTTCTGTAAATAAGAGCTGTCTGTCCTCCTTTACTCCATCCTGTACTGATCCACTTACCTTTAAAATATTTTGAAAAAAGGGCTTTAATATAGTGATAATCATTGGATGACTGAAAATAGTTAAGAAACTTCCACGGGATTGTATCCGGAACCGACTTACCGTAAAATCTGTACTCCACCCGTATCTGATTCGCGTTCAGCATCTCACTTAGTTCGGAAAGATAATTCTTTTTTCCGCAGCTGTATCCCTCTGTTATAAGCACAACCGGAGCTTTATCACTGACAAAAGAGACAAATATCCTTTGTGGAAAAGTAATATTTTCGGATCCCGAATGATCCAGAATCTGATTAAGTACAATTTCATACTCTTCCTTAAACTGCTTATCGGGTTTAATAGTCTTGATTTCTTTTACAGGAAGTGTATTTAAAAATCTGAACAGCTCAGTTGAACTCTGTTCTCCAAAAACACTTGACAATAAAAGAAACAACCATATTACAGAAATCTTAAAATATTTAACACTTAACATTTTAACTGTCTCCTGTTTGTACCAATCTATATCCGGATCTAATGTTTAAACAATTAAAACCAGGGATAACAGTATTACAAAAAAACCTGCCCCCCACACTGTGCCCGTACACTGATTTTCCATGCCAAATTAAATATAAATCATTATAAAACAAAATCAAGGCAATAAACATGGAAAAAAGAGGTAAGGAACAATCAGGCAAAAAACAATGTATAATATAAAAAGAAAGGTTTGTTAAAATGAAAAATACAGCATATATTTTTTCTATACTGATTTTATTAATTTTAAACTCATGCACAGGAACAAAAATGGTTAAACAGACAAGCACAGAATACAACAAACTTTTCTCTGAGGAAAAGAGAGTTATTATAGACAAAGAGACAGAGATTCCATATACAGGTAAATACTGTAAATTTGACGAAAAAGGAACATTTCTCTGCAAACAGTGTAATGCTCCGCTTTTCAGATCAGAAGATAAATTTGACAGTGGCTGCGGATGGCCTAGTTTTGATACCGCAATTAACGGTGCAATTAAAGAAATTCCTGACAGAGACGAAATAAGAACGGAAATTGTATGTGCAAACTGCGGCGCACATCTGGGCCATGTTTTTACAGGAGAGGGATTTACATCGAAAGATGTAAGGCATTGTGTAAACTCAATCTCAATGCAATTTTTACCGGATAATGACAGAACTACTGAAAAAGCATATTTTGCAGGCGGCTGTTTCTGGGGAGTTGAATTCTATTTTAAACAGTCAGAAGGGGTTATTTCAACAACAGCAGGTTACAGCGGAGGAGATGTTCCTCATCCTTCTTATAATCAGGTAAGCACAGGTAATACCGGATATGCTGAAACTGTTGAAGTCGAATTTGATCCTTCAAAAACAACATTTGAAAAACTTGCAAGGCTTTTCTTTGAAATTCACGATCCGGCTCAAACTAACGGCCAGGGGCATGATATTGGCTCCCAATACCTGTCATATATCTTTTACACTACTGTTGAACAGAAAAAGACATCTGAAAAACTAATAAAAATACTTAAAGAAAAGGGTTACTCTGTTGTTACAAAGGTAACCCCTTTAAAAAATTTCTGGCCAGCAGAGTCATTTCATCAGGATTATTACAGTAAAACCGGCAAAACTCCGTACTGCCATATTAAAACCAAACGATTTTAACAGTCACTTATTTTCATTTACCTTAACTTTCCAGTTTGAAGCTATTAAAAGAATTCCAACAATTATCAGGATTACAGGCCAGTACTGCCCCATCTCTGAATTTGCCACAAGAAACAAAAGACCTATTACAAACAGAACAATTCCGCTTACCAAATGGGATCTTTCTCTGTTCCCCAGAAAATAAAGTGCAAAAAAACCTGCAGCTGGTGCAATGATAAACACAGGCCACAACATTTCCATTCTGTCCCATCCGTAAGTGTTGCAATAAAAAAGAAGCAACGCAATAACTACCAGAGTAAAACCTGGCATTAATCCTGAAGATGATTTGCGGTTAAAAAAATATTTTATTATAAAAGCAACCCCTATTGCAAGAGGGAAAAGAGGCCAAAGGACTTCAAGACTGTAACTGCTAAGGCTGCTTATAAGGAAAAGAGTTCCTGTGATTACAAGAAAAACTCCCCAGGCAAACGTGTCTCTGCTTCTATTCATAAATTACTCCTTGTTAATTGATATACCTCCGTTAACAGTGGAAATTTTTATGTGTGAACCATTTCCCCCGTTAATTAACCCTGAAGCTTTTTTACTTGCATACTTTCCTCTTATATCAATATCAGCAAAATCGCTTTTAATTGATCCGTTAACTGTTGACGCTTTAACACTTGCTTTAACATCTTCGGGAAGAGTCAGTCTTATTCTTCCGTTAACAGATTCAAGTTGTACGTCTCCGTTCTCTTTATAAGGAGACACATAAACTTCTATACTTCCATTAACAGTATTAGCATAAAGACTGCCTTTCAGATCTTCGCCTATTACTCCTCCGTTTGTACTTTCAATTGATATCTCGCCTTTTAACCCTGTTACACTCAGTCCTCCGTTAACAGTGTTTGCGGAAATATCACACTCTCCGGGCACTGTAATATCAAAACTAACCGTTACTTCAACTCTGGTGCCAAAAATCCAGTCTAAGAGACCGTTATGCCTTTCAGGATAATCAGCACGGACTTTAAGCTGACCGTCGGATTTGTCAACAATAATATTTACTCTTTCAAGCATAGCATCAACAGAGCGAAAGGATTTTCCCTTTACAGTAATATCTGCATGTATGAGAACAGAATTTTTATCCCATGAGTTCACCTTTATTCCGCCGTTAATGTTCTTGACAAAAACTTTGCCTCCGGAGGCAAACTTAACTTCCTTATCAAAAGTTTTTACTTTTTTAGCAGCTCCGGCTGAACCGAATATCAACAGAGATAAAGCCAAAACAGAAAAAATATTTAACACCTTTTTCATGATAAATCCTCTCTTTTATTTATTAATAATTTCCATAACACAAATGCCCCAATATTCAGGATCATAAGGAGGAGAGCTGTTCCATCTGCCGAATGCATGTGATCCGTCGCTTTTGTAATGCAGAGTATATGCGCCTTCATTCAGATAAATTTCAGTGTCAATTTTTATATTTTTCCTGGCACCTCCTGCAGGTTTTGCCATCCTATATTCAGGTTTCCATACAATTTTACCTGATGAATCCTCAATCCATCCGAAATCATAAAATCTATCCGGTCCCTCAGCCTCTCCTATTGAGTATATCCTAACTTTTCTCCCATTTTTAATTCTGAAATGGACTTTCCTGTGCTGATTATTTTTCACCTCTTTTATACAGGCTATCACATTATCATCCCTGTAAAAAACATCTTTTTCCACATCTTCTGCACTAAATTCATCTTCTGTCCATATTGTAACTCCCCAGGCATCAGGATTAAAAGGCGGAGCTTCGTTCCATCTGCCGAATGAATGAGAATCATCCGTTAGAAACATAACTTCATAAGTTCCGGGCTCAAGGTGAATTGTATTAAAAAACATTCTGTTTTTTCTGGCACCGCCTGCATGCATTGTATTACTCTTTTTCATGCTCCATACTACTTCTCTTGTGTAAAGATTCAGCATCCACCCGTAATCCGCAAAACTACTGCCTGACATTTCACCAAGGGCAAGTATTCTGACATTCATCGGTTTATTCAATCTGAATACCTTTTTATACAATCTGTCCCTGCCTGCTTTTGAAAGATCTGCAATAATATTATTTTCATATCTGTTTACATAATCCGAAACAGTAGAACCGTCAGAATCTGTTTCCCACAAAGTTATCCCGTAAAAATATGGATCATCAGGAGGCATTGCATTCCATTCCTCAAATGAATGGGAATTATCAGTAACAAAATATACCCTGTAATTCCCAGCCGGGAGACTAATTACTTCATCAATCTTCCGGTTTTTTGCAGCACCTCCGGCATTAACTGTTCTTTTATAATCCATTTTCCATACTACTTTACACCTGTCTTCATCAATAATCCAGCCGTAATCATCCATTACACGGGATGTACCCTCGCCAATTGCATACACACGTAAATCTGCAGGTCTGCACAATGCAAATCCTTCCGACAAACCGGAATTATCTTCAACAGGTGTAATACTTACAACAGGTTTAAAATCACAATCGCATTTTTGAGTAACAGTGATATATGAAAATTCTGCCTCATCAACAGAAAGTTCAACACCCCACTTTAATGCGGCACGTCTTCTTCTTTGGGTTATTCTCTCTCTGTTAATTAAACCATCCACCAAATCGGAAACTCCTCTTATCTGAACAAACCTGGTTTCCGGTTCAACTGCAAAATAGAGCTCATAGCACCCTGCAGATAACTTTATTTTTTCTTTTAACTCAACAAGAAATCTGGATCTTCTTTTTACTCCGGATTTCTTCATTTTCCACACAACCTGCCTGTCTCCGGATCTCAGAATCCATGCTCTTGCAACAAGACTTTTGCTTCTGCTTAATGAACCAAATGATTTTACAGTAACATCAATACTTTTTATAACTTTAAAACTTTGAACTGCAAAATTCCGTGTTGAAAAATCCACAAGCTTTACTGCTGTTTTTTCTTTTGCATAAAGCAGCGAAACAGAAAGTAATAATATTTTTAAAATTTTAATTAAGTAAGATTTCATTAATTGCCTCTGTTTTTATCAATTTACCTCATTTCTTACTTTCTCCGTAATTTAATACTTCCCTCCTCAGTATAAACTTTTATTCTGCTTTTACCTTCACCGATCCTTGTTTTTATTATGACCTCATCTTCATCTCTTGATTTTTGCTCTGTAAAATCACTATAGATCTCACCATCTTCGCTTTTAAGATACAAATATGGTTCAGAAGTCTCCGGTATTATAATGCTTACATCTCCTTCATCTGTTTTAATCTCATAAATCCCTTCCACCTCGGGAACAAATGAAGCATAAACATCGCCTTCATCTGTGTAAAACCAGAATCTCTTTACTTTTGAATCAGAAAAAGAGATTCTACCTTCATCACATGATACATCCAGCTCACTAATTTCAGTATCTGAGATATTTACATCCCCCTCGTCAACATCAATTTTAATAAAACCTTTTTCAGACTCTTTAATACCTGTTATTTCAACATCCCCTTCATCTGCCTGAATACTGAGCATCTCAGAGGTGATGTTCGAAATATTTATATCTCCTTCATCAGCGTCAACTTTAATTTTCCCGCTTACACCGTATATTCTTATATTCCCCTCATCAGATGATACTTTTAAATTACTGTTTTCCGGAACAGTTATTTCAAAATCAACCTGTGACCCGTATCTCCATGTACTTGCCCTGAAAAGGTCAGAAAATGTAATATTTCTATGCCGTAATTCTCTTACACTGATTATTATTCTGTGACCAAAAGAATTTATATCAACTCTCAGATTTTCAATTAGTTTTTCCGCTTCCCTTTTACTGCGTGCCCATGCCCTTTTTGTCATTTTTATACGGACTTCAGGTTTTGACCATGTATCTACAACAACCTCTCCTTCATCTGCTCTGATTACAACATCACCGCCGGATTTAAAATTTACTGTCTTAACTGATTCTTTGGTAAGTTCTTCGCCAAACAACACTGTTGAAGCAGATAAAAACAGAACAAACGCCAGACAAATTTTTTTCATGATTTTCCTCCTCTTCTGAAAAGAAGACAAATAACTATCTGGAAACAGAAAGCTCGCCCAGGCCCGGAGTAATCCTTACAAATATCTTCTTTTTCATTGTCTCAAAATCTTCACTGTAATAGTATGAACCTCTTCTGTAAAACTCCGGATCAATATCCTTTGCAGACATAAATTTGAAAAGTCCCGCAACTTTAAATTTTACCCCCGCATTCTCAGGCATTGTAACAGAAGCCTCTCCGATATCAAGATCAATTTTTACCTTTGAACCGTCAACAACATCACCGTTTAAATCAACGGAAAGGGATCCTATTCCACTGTTAATATCCATTTCCAAAGCTCTTGCATTGCCAAGCTTTTCTATGTAAGCTTCTCCCACCTTAACATTTATACCGAGGAAATCCATAACAACAGGATTTGGATCATAAAATGTAACAGTAGATTCTCCTGCCCAGTTTTTTAGAGACAGCTCTTTTATAGGTATGCCGCCCAGATCCATCTTCACCTCTCCTGCTTTAATTCTTGAATCAATATAGAGATCAGTATTTGACGGAAGTTCAATATTCACAACTGCATGCTTATCACCGCTTTTAAATATGGAACCTCTGTGCTTAAGCACAATTTTGATTCTGCGGCGGTCTTTCTGAACTTTCATCCTCTCATGAAAATACTCTTCTTCATATTCCATAAATACAGATAAAGTATTTGCTTTGTCTGATCTTGTAACTGTCACCTCTCCTGCATCCACATCAATAAAAATTTCATATTTCTTTCCACCGGTAATTTCAACTCTTTTATTAAATGTTTTATAATCCCAGTCACCTGCCCACAATAACGAAGCAGAACAAAAAAGCAATAGTAAAAGCCCTGCTTTTTTCATAATAAACCCCTTTCAGTCAATAATTGTTTTACCCGGATTTGATTTTCTATCTATACTATCCGGATAAATTTTCTCTTACCAATTAATATGACAAATAAGATCATCTAATGTTGCTATTAATTTGTACGAATATAAACAGCTAAAAGTTACTGCTTATAACTTAAAATGATTTATTTATTCTGAACAAGATATTAAAAGGTTTTCTTCCTGTATCTGTTCTCCTTGCAATTTCAATTCTTACTGTTCCATCTGAATTTGCAAGAGCTATGCCTATATCATTTTTAATATTTGAGCCGGACATGGAATCAAATCCTTTGAATAGTCCCAGATCCGGATCAACATCTGCAACCCATCCCAGATCTGTAAACACTATAACATTAAAAAGATCAAGAAATCCCAGGTCAATCTCATCGGGGAAGGTATCTTCTCCAAGGCTGTATTCAAGCTGCGCAAGAAACATCCTGTTTCCGCCGGGATTCATTGGGCCACCGGGAAGGGATTTATACGGAAAACCTCTTAATGTGGAAACTCCTCCAAGGTAGAATCTGTACTGCCATGGCAGAATCCCGTTTGCAGTACCGACTCTGATACGAAAATTAATACTCTCGCTATATCCCAATGGCTGATATCTCCTTAAATCAAATACAAGATGATCAAAATTATAATCACCTCCTGAATTACCGCCTGCTTTTGTTCCTTCTATCTTGATATACCATCCCTGGGAGCTTAAATCCTTGTCAAGTCTGGTATCAATTACAAGCTTTGCTTTCAGTGCATTTAATTCGCCTACGCTCATAAGAGGATTATCCCTGAAATGTTTATCCCCTCCGAAAAGAGACCAGTCAACACTCTTTTTAAGTGAATCAAGATTATCGTACTGGTAAGTTAAAGTAAAATTTGCAGAATATGTAATATTCTGAGTAATGTACACACTGCCGCCTTCGCGCAGATAATAATCATAAAAATCCTCTTTTAAAAGAAACGCCGCAAGAGAGTTTTCAAGATCAGGCATAATCCATCTGTCAGGCGTATCCACCATTCTGTGATATTCACCGCCTATACCGAATCTGAATCTCTTTGAAAAACCTTTCTCCAGACCAAGTTGATACTCAACTTCTTTGGGTCCTGAAGCATATCCTGTAAATCCGTAGATAAAAGCTCTGTCAGGATGTTTTTTTATCCAGTAATCCCTTTTTATTGAATATCCTCCGTACAGCCCTTCAACTCTGTTATACCTGAAATTCCATGACGTAGGATCATAAGTATCCCATGAATCTTCATCTTCATACCATCCTGTTATCCCGGCTCTGCTGAATTTTTTCAGATTCAGCACTGTCTGTGAATTGGCATTCTTTTTTACAACTATACCCATTAAAAGCACAATAACAACTGCCAGTACAATAAGAAAAAGAACTTGTTTGAAAATATTTGAACGCATTTTAACCTCCTTAAATTTTGCTTTTATCTTATAACAGGCAATTGCCATGCCAGTAATCCCCATAAAAATTGCAACATCATATCTATCTGATTTTATTATAATTAACTTTGGTAGTGCAGCACTTGGAATGTTAAAATTAAAGATCTGTTGCTTTCTTACACTGTGTCATACAGCTACACTGAGTTATTATGACACAATAAATACCAGTTACTTTATTCCGTAAGATTTCAGTTTCCTGTAAAGATTTGCTCTGTCTGTTTGCAGTGCCTTTGCCACTTTTGAGACATTTCCGTGGTACTTTTCAAAAGTATTTTTGATTATGCTGTATTCAAAATTACTTACCATCTCTTTGAGTGACTCGCCGGTTCCTATGTAATCTTCTTTGCTCTTATCAACACTACCGGCAGACACATCAGGGAAAAGTTTTTTAACAACGTTAGCAGTAATAATTTCAGTATCTGATAAAATTAAAAGGCGCTCCACAACATTTTTAAGCTCTCTCACATTACCCGGCCAGGAATATCCGCGCAAAAGTGCAACTGCATCTTCGTCAATTGTTACCGGCTTTGTTCCATAGCTTTTAACAAATTTATTCATATAATAATTTAAAAGAAGCGGGATATCATCTTTTCTTTCTCTTAACGGAGGTATGTATATAGGCACAACATTAAGTCTGTAAAACAGATCTTCTCTGAATGAGCCCTTTTTAATTTCCTGTTCCAGATTTTTGTTTGTTGCGGAAATAATCCTTACATCAAAAGAGTAAGGTTTGTTGCCTCCGACACGGACTGCCTGACTTGTCTCCAGAACTCTTAACATTTTTGCCTGAGTCAAAAGTCCCATGTCACCTATCTCGTCAAGAAAAAGCGTCCCCCCGTCAGCCTCCTCAATTCTTCCTTTTTTGCGCTGATAAGCTCCTGTAAAGGCTCCTTTTTCATGTCCGAACAATTCACTTTCAACGAGGTTGTCCGGTATAGCCGCACAGTTCAGGCTTACAAAAGGTTCGGATTTTCTGCTGCTTAAGGAGTGCAGCGCTCTTGCAACAAGCTCTTTACCCGATCCGTTTTCACCGTAAATCAAAACCCTGGACTCTGATCTCCCTGTTTTCTCAATAAGATCCTTTAAAGAGAGCATTGCATGAGAATTACCAATAATCTGATAATCAGAATCCACAAGCTGTTCAAGGTACATAACTCTTTTTTCAAGCCGTATTCTTTTTACAGTATCTTCAAGTATTACCAGAAGCTGATCCGGGTTAAGGGGCTTCTCCAGAAAATTCAGCGCTCCTTGGTGTATTGCCTCAACAGCAGTGGAAATACCAGCTTCCCCTGACATCATAATAACTTTTGCAGAATTATCTGACAGAAAGATCTCCTTTAATACCGAAACTCCGTCAGTATCCGGTAATTTTACATCAAGAAGCACTATGTCCGGTCTGTTTTTTTTGTAAGAATGAATTCCTGCTGTTCCTGTACCTTCCGTATTAACAGCATATCCGTAATCAGCAAGAAACCCTGTAAGAGAAGATCTTATGTTTGGTTCATCATCAATTATCAATATCAATGTTTTTTTCATTGCTGATAAGCCTCTCTATTTTCTGTACAGTACTTCTGTCTGCGCGAAAAGTTATTTTTACCATACTCTCTTCGTACTTTGTATTAAGCACAGTTGCAAGCCTGTGTATTTTTGCAATTATAGCGGAACTTCCTGCGTATATCTCCACTGTCTTTTCCGATTCTGTCTGCATAATAATTTTGTTGATACTGTTTTTAAGATCCTCAAGCCCGATTCCTCTTACAGCAGACGTAAAAACCGCAGGATAGTATCGCTCTTTTAATTCATTTATATTGGCGGAACCGGCTGCAGCGTCAATTTTATTAAAAACAGTTATTGTCGATTTTTTATTTATACGCAGGTCTTTTAATACGCTGTTCACAACTTCAATGTGCTCTTCAATAACATTAGTACTTACATCAACAACATGCAGAAGCATGTCCGCATCTTTTGCCTCATTGAGAGTGCTTCTGAATGATGCAACAAGGTGGTGAGGCAGTTTCTTGATAAACCCCACTGTATCAATTAAAAGAGCTTCCCTGTTTTCATGCAGAGAAAATTTTCTTATTACAGAATCCAGTGTTGCAAAAAGCCGGTCTTCCACAAAAACATCTGCACCTGCAAGAGCATTTAAAAGACTTGATTTCCCTGCATTTGTATAACCCACCAGTGCAATCTTAAAAATATTTTCTCTGGATTTTCTTCTTACAATATGCTGGGTCTCAATTGCGGAAAGTTTCTTTTCCAGACTGGCGATTCTCCGCCGTACTGCTCTCCGGTCAACCTCTAACTGGGTTTCACCGGGCCCTCTTGTGCCGATTCCCCCTTCCTGGCGTGAAAGATGTGTCCATGCTTTTGTAAGTCTCGGCAGATAGTAATTAAGCTGAGCCAGCTCAACCTGAAGTCGCGCTTCTTTTGTTCTTGCTCTTTTTGCAAAAATATCCAGAATTATTCCGCTTCTGTCAATAATCTTTCTGCCGAAAATCTGCTCTAAATTTTTAACCTGTGCAGGAGTAAGATCAGTATCAAAAAGGATAAAATTCACATCTTCATTATCTGCTGTTTCCTTTATTTCCAGCACTTTGCCTTTTCCTATAAAGGTTGCTGGATCCGGTTTCTGCAGATTCTGTATAAATTTGAACCTGACATCCGCACCTGCTGTTTCCGCAAGAAAGGACAGTTCTTCTAAGCTTTCCTCTTCTCCCTGCCTGATCTGTCCCTTTAAAACCACCCCCACTGCAATTGCAGTTTCTTTTTTTGTTTGATTTTCAATCTGATAGATACTGATTATCTCCTATTTCCCGATTTTCGCCAGAAACATCTCTGATAGAAAAGCAAGCAGACTTAACAGTAAAAAATACCGCCATAAAGAAATCCCTGAACTTTTTGTTTTGATTTGTTCTGCAATATCTTTATTTGAATCCAACATATAAATTTTTCCCATGGGAAAAACATCCGACATTTTTTTTATTGTTACAGGAGTAAAATCCGATTCTTCGGGCCTTATGTTTACACTTATGATTTTCTCCGTAACATTGTTTTTTATTACAGAATAATTCCCAGGCAGCAGCAAATTCATAAAATTCTGAGGTCCGTTTAAATCAGGAAGAATCTCTTTTCCCGAAGGAGTAATTATTTTAATATTATCTCCCGCCTTAAATTCAATTTTAACAGTTCTGTCATCTGTAAAATAATCTTCTCCCTGTACAAATTTTTCAGATGAGAGGTAAAGCACACTTTTATAAACCATTACAGGGAAAACAGCAGAAAACTTCAAACTGCTCCATTTTTCATCAATACCTGTAGTACAGAATAAAAACCTGCCGCTGCCTGCAGAACTTTCCAGAAACAGAGGCATATTATAATTAACACTTATAAGAGGCAGCCCTGAATTTATCTTAATATTCAGCATCCTGCGTATGATTAAGTGACCCACAGAAATTTTACCTTTACTTTTAAATACATCTTTAAAAACAGGGTGATCTGAATCCGCTCTATTCAGTTCCGACATATTTTTATCTTTTCCGAAATCAATAACACCTCTTATTTCCCACTTTTTCATTGGCCAGAACCCTGAAAAGCCCAGATTTTTCAAATCCGTATTTTCTCCCGGAAAATATAAAATTCCAAGCCCTCTGTTAAGAGCATTAATTATCCGGTTTTTCCGCTCTGAATCAAACTCAGGATAATTTGATAAAATTAAGACTGCACACGAATCAAGTTTTTTAACCCAACTGTTATCTCCTTTATAAAAAGTACGTATTTTAAAAATCCCGGTTTCTTTATTTAATGCATATGTAAAAGGAGCGATATCCTTTTTATGAGCTCCGGCTATAAAAACCTGAATCTGATGAGGCATAAAAAAAGAAAAATACTTCCTGTTATCAAACTCTACATTATCACATTTAAAAACTGCTTCACCTTTATGCCAGCCCGGAGTCAGATTGTTTATCCGGAAATTTATTTTTTTCTGCTGTTTGGGGAGAAGGGAAACAAGCTTCTGCTCAACAGGGTTGCTGTCAATAATTATACGAAGAAGTGCGCTTTTTAAGGGCCTGTCAGCAAAATTCCTGACCGCGACACTGACCTGATGAACCTTCCTGCTGCTTACTGCAGGCTGAAAAACATTTACATTTGTTACTCCCACATTAAATGTGGAATCCCGGGTTTTTACAACAAACAAATCACCTTTTGTTTTTCTGAAAACTTCTGCGCTGTCAGGACCTTCCCAGTTTGATCTCTGGTTATCAGTTACCAACACCACATTCTTAAAAAGACCGCCTTGTTTTTGAATAATACGGAAAATATTTTTCAGCTTAAATCCGGACATTGAGGGCTCAGATCTGTCTATCATTGTTTTCAGATCATCTTTTGATCCTGAAAAAATATTTTCATACTCAGACGGAGAAAAAATAAGTTCTGCACGAATCTCAGGATTTTGAATGATTTCTGTGGCAATTTTTTTTGCTTCTTCAAAAACAGAACTTCTTTTCATGCTTGCAGATCTGTCAAGAACCACTATGGTTTCTTTTTTACCTTTTGTTGAAGAACCTGTAATTACAGGCCGGCTGAAAGCAAGAATCAGAAACAGCACTGCAAGCACCCTGAGAATAAGCAGAAGAATCTCTTTAAGTTTTAAAAATTTAAGTTGTCTTGTTTTCATTTCCTGCAGAAAAAGAAGACTGCTGAACATAAGATGCTTTCTTTTTCTTCTGTCAAAAAAATGAATAATAACAGGTATTAAACATGCCGGCAGGCTGTATAAAAACGATGTATTTAAAAATTGAATCATAATCTTTCTGTCTGCTTATGCGCTGATGACTCTTTTTTATCTGAACACCAGCGGAAATATGTTTTACAACAACACAGGTCAGGCAAAAATTAATTCTGATCCGTATATCTCTTTACTCTGTAAAATGTTTTTCTACAATATCACAAATTATGTGGGAAACTGCTATGTGGGTTTCCTGTATTCTCGGAGTGAAGTTGCTGTCAACATTAATGGACACATCTGCATTTCTGCACATTTGCGTAATTTCTTTTCCTGCAAGAATAATCACTTTTATTTTCATTTTTCCGGCAAGTTCTGCTGCTTTCCTTACATTTTCAGACTTCCCGCTTGTGCTTATTCCCCAAAAAACATCTCCCTCTCTTCCAACAGCTTCCACCTGGCGCATAAAAACCTGATCAAAATCAAAATCATTTGAAACAGCAGTTAAAATTGATGTATCAGTTGTAAGTGCAACAGCAGGAAGAGCCTTTCTGTTTACAAGAAATCTGCCCACAAATTCAGCAGCAATATGCTGCGCGTCAGCAGCGCTGCCTCCGTTTCCGCACAGTAAAACTTTACCTCCGTTTTCAAGAGATCTGATTATAATTTCAGCTGCTTTTTCTATGCTCTCTGCCTGAGTCTCTGCTGTTCTTGTTTTAAGTTCAGCGCTTTGTATAAGCTGATTTTTTATATCTGTAATTAAAGAATCCACTTTACTACCTCTTTTTAAAAAATGAGAATATCCCCTTTTTTCTTGAAACAGGCATGGGATCGCGTATCTGAATTTCCTTTCCTGCAACAGCTTTTGAAGGATTAGTAATAAACAATTCATCTGCCATTTCACGGCCAAAAGAATCCTCAATTTCTCTATAGCTCTTTTTTAAAGACATGGGCCTTGATACAACACCGTGGCAGTCACTTGCCACAAAATGTACAAGGTTATGTTTTAAAAGTAAAAATGCAGTCTCTTTTACCCTGCGACCGAAAGCTCCTGTAATGCTTCCGGAATTGATCTGCATCAGTACTCCTCTGTTCACAAATTCATAAACAACATTCGGTTTTTGAATAATCACTGCATTTCTTGCAGGATGGGCAAGGATTGGAGTTATTCCTTCCAGAGTAATGCGGAAAAATATCTCTCCGATTTCAGACGGCATTTGTCCCATAGGGAGCTCAATTAAAAGATATTTACCATTGTTATTTATTGTTGCTATGGGTGATTTCAGATCAAATGATGCATCGCACATTATTTCCGAACCCAGCCATAATGATATTCCCAGACCTTCTTTTGCTGCCATCTCTTTTAATGTATTAAACTTTTCCTGATACTTTTTTTCTATATCGGGAGATAATTTATCCAGAACATGAGATGTACACACAACTCCGTGAATCCCGTCGCTTAATCCTGACTTGAGCATTTCAATAGACTCAACAAAATTTCCCGGCCCGTCATCAACCCCGGGAAGCAAATGTGCATGTATGTCAATCATTTTTAAAACCTTATTTTACAGAATGTACAGCATCTGCAAATTCTTTGATAATTTCCGGATTGCTGTTTTCAATTACATTCCCTGTTACAATAAAAGATGCACCTTTTTTAACTTTAGAAGCAGCATCCTCAGGAGTTTTAATACCTCCGCCCACAATTACAGGTATTGATACACTGCCGGAAACAACCTCAACCATAGTATCAGGTACCGGATAAAGAGCTCCGCTTCCTGCCTCAAGATAGACTATCTTCATACCGAGCAGCTCTGCAGCCATTGCATGAGCAGCAGCAATTGCAGGTTTATCCCTTGGTATTGGTTTTGTACTGCTCATAAACTCAACAGATGTTGTACGCCCCGACTCTATGAGCATGTAACCTGTGGGAATTGTTTCAATATTCATCTTTTTTATCAAAGGAGCTGCAATAACCTGCTCCCCTATCAGATAATTGGGATTTCTGCCGCTTATCAGGCTCATAAAAAGCATAGCATCCGCTTCTTTTGAAATTTGGTAAGCTCCTCCGGGGAAAAGCACAACAGGAATAGTAACATTTTTTTTAATTTCACTGATTAAATTATCAAGAGAGTTGGAAGAGACCAGACTGCCTCCCATAAAAATTGCATCTGCCCCGTACTTCCGGCACTTTTCCGCACTGCTTATAAGTTTTTCCGAACTGCCTGATTCCGGGTCAATCAGAACAATATAACCTGCACCGTGTTTTTTCACAACGTTCATTAAATTATCAAATACAGACACCATGGTTTTGCCTTGTATGATTAATTGATTTTAACTCTTTGACTATTCACTCTTTTAAAATTTTGATCATCAAAAAATATTTAACTAACCTTCTTTATCCCATCGGTTTTACAAATATTCAGATTAAATTCCGTTTCTTCATCCTTTGGAATTAATGACTTATCAATAATTTTTGTTCCTTCATAATCAATTTTTCTCACCGGATCAGGAATAATAAAATATTTTTTCAAATTATCCCAATCGACATTTCTTATTGTTACTACATTCTCCAAATAAAAACTTACCCAACTTTCTCCTAATCTGAAATTGGGCTCTACATGGCTTAGCTTTCTTCTTGAAATATCAACATACTCATCATCCAATTCAAAGCCAATGTAATTTCGTCCCAATCTTTTTGCGGAAATAGCAGTTGTTCCTGTTCCTGAAAACGGGTCTAAAACAACATCTCCTTCATCAGTAGAAAGCAATATAAGCCTGTCCAATAAATGAATTGGTAATTGGCAGGGATGCGGGTCTCGTTTTTTATTATGCTTTATTCTGTGAATGTCAGTCCAGACATCAGAAACCAAAGGTCCGAAAGGATGTAATTTATCTTTTTTCCCACCATAATCTTTAAGTAAAAAGCCCTGTTTTCTGTCTCGTTTGTGTGGATAACGAAGTTCGTAAATTTTTGTTTCTTTTTCTTTTTTCCCGTAAAACAAAATACCGTAATGAGCCGGTTGCAATGATTTTCCCATTGGTGCTGTTGGTGCGTCCCATGAAATCCAGTGTTTGAAATAAGCAAATTTATTTAAAAAAGCAGCATAATAAGTTAACCATTTGGGAATATTGTGCAAAAAAATCGAACCTGTTGGTTTCGTAACTCTTACCATTTCGGAAATCCACTGTTCGCACCAATTAAGATATTCCCTAAATTCAAGACTATCAGTATAACTTGAATATTTTTTTTTCAAATTAAAAGGCGGATCAGCAAATGTCATATTAACTGAATTATCAGGAATTTCTTTGAATAATTCCAAACAATCGCCTTGTATTATCTTATTGTTATATTTTTCTATTTTACTCATTTCTTTACTACCTTTTTAATTAACAATCCTTCAAATCTTTTCAACTCATCTTTATGAAAAGTAAAAACATCTTCATAAGCTGTGACCATTCTTT
>Ga0190359_1000063_pt1 | contig 60873 bp, 54 predicted proteins | sample 48721823_MG_FD_161269 | JGI IMG/M metagenome (GOLD analysis project Ga0190359, IMG submission 161269) | Hydrothermal vent microbial mat bacterial communities from Southern Trench, Guaymas Basin, Mexico - 4872-18-2-3_MG | ecosystem: Environmental > Aquatic > Marine > Hydrothermal vents >...
AGTTCCTCGGGTTTTTTCTGACTTCCGTCAGATTTTTTGAACACGTAAATCCCGTTTTCGTAAAACTCCGAAGCGGCAATATCTAAAGCCAGGAAGACATCTTGACCGGGCTGATAGCCGGCCTTAGTGATACTGGCCATGATTAGCTCTAGCGCTTCTTCATTGGATTTTAAATGAGGGGCGAAACCTCCTTCATCGCCGACCGCTGTAGTGTAACCTTTTTCTTTAAGGATACTTTTTAAACAGTGAAAGACTTCAGCGGCGGCCCGCATGGCTTCCCGAAAAGTCTTCCGGCCAGCGGGAACAATCATAAATTCTTGGAAATCGACATTGTTATCGGCATGAGAGCCACCGTTGAGGATATTTATTTGCGGAACAGGAAGGTAGTAAATATTTTGGGGATGGAGATAGGTATAAAGGGGCTGCCCCTCGGCGGCAGCGGCAGCTTGAGCCACAGCTAAAGAAACCGAGAGGATGGCGTTAGCTCCCAACCGACTTTTATTGGGGGTTCCATCCAGCTCGATTAACCGTTGATCTAATTTTTCTTGATCGAGAGCATCCCAGCCTCTTATTTCTGGAGCGATGATTTGATTAACGTTGTTTACCGCTTGTAAAACACCTTTGCCGAGGTAACGATGAGGATCTTTATCTCGAAGCTCCAGGGCTTCGTGGCTGCCGGTTGAAGCTCCGGAGGGCACCGAGGCGATGCCTTTGGTTCCGCCTTCCAGCAGGACCTGGGTTCTAATAGTCGGATTTCCTCGAGAATCGAGAATTTCAAGAGCTTTGATACTTACAATTTTTGTCGACTTCATCAGCAATTTCTCCCTTATAAAATTTGGTAAGGTAAATAAAAAAGATAAAGTTTCTATCTAGAAATTAACTTTTTTCTTCCGATGGGGCCGATTCTTTGCTTTTGCGGGCTAATTCTTCCTTTTTGCGCTCGACAAAATCTTTGATGGCATCTATTCCCTCTAAGGTTTTCTCTTTAACCACTTTGGCTCCTTTTTCGGCTTCCAAAGCTACTTTCTCATAGCCTTCTTTGACTTTGGTTCCTGTTTTTGTGGCCGATTCTTGAATTTTCTTTCTAGTTTCTTCTCCACTGGCTGGAGCGAAGAGAACGCCTAAAACAAAGCCGGTGGCGGCTCCCAAAAGAAAAGATAAAGTAACTTCAAAAGCAGATGATCCTTTATCATTAGCCATTTTTTTCCTCCTTGCGTTTGAGTTTTTTCCATTGTCTCCAACCCATTCTGACTAGCGGAAAGAGAAGTGGCCAGTATTTGGAGGAAGGACGAATGAGCTTGGTGCTGGCAAACCAGGTAATGTCAGCGAGGCCGCCGGCAATTTTCTTGGAAGACTCAATTAGCTCTGAAGCTGCTGCTAAATCCTCGTTTGCTTTCTGAGAAATATCATTTAGATTCTTAACTAGCTGCGAGATGTCGTCTAGAGTTGCCTCTGCTTTGCGGCTTGTTCGACGTAGTTGCAGAAGAAAAATAACCACCACAGTCGACACGACTACTGCCGCCAAAGTGAGGACCAGCAATAAGAACTGATTTAGGGTTAGAGACATATCAATTATAAATTTATTTAAATAGCTAGAAATGTCAAATACTTTAATCTTTTCTTTGAGGCTAAACTTAAAATGCCAGCCAGAATTTCTCTGTTGATTTCAGACAAAAAAGGAAGAGTTTTTTGACCTCTGAAAACTCCTAGCCCTGCCTTTTTTTAAAAAGGTAGCTGCCCGACACCAAGGGGAAAAGGCTCGAAATTTTAGGTGAGATAATTGATTATTATTTGGAAGCGAGAGATGGCTTTCTTCTCTGTTTCTTAATGCTTCGATATTTCATGGAGAGAAAAGAAAAGAGAAATCTCATTTCCAAAGGATTTTCGAAAAGTGAGAGTATTGAAAAGATTCGTTCAATTTTTGGAGGATGGCGGGGTAGTGATGGCAGGCCTGGTTCTCAACAGCTTCTTCCCATTCTTGGAGGAGAGGATGAGGCTTAAAAACTAGCTTTTTGCTTTGTAAACGACGAACTCCTCGCCAAGCTCGCCAATGGGTGTTCAAAAGTAAGGCTAAGAATCCGAAAAAGACATTCGGCCCGGGCAAAAGGGCGGCTAAACCACTAATCGGGAGGAGTAAAATTTCTCCGATGATGAGGCCCAAGTGAGATGTCTTTTGCTTTTGCAGGAAAAAGGCAAATTTTCGGTGGAGTTTTGGAAGTTGAACTCTTCCCGAGACCAAAATGTCAATGGAGGAGGGATCGTGTTTGAGGATTTGGGCTAAAGCTTGTTCTTGGTGAAGAATTCGGGGAGGAAGAAGAAGTAATTTTTCCTTGGCTTTAGTCCAGAGGGTTTGCCAGCGGGAGAACCGAACTTCACCGACTTGAAAAGCTTCGGTGGTGAACAAGCGATATTTTTGTTGGTAGTCAAGTACAAAGAAAAGCACCATCGGCCGCCATTCTAACAGAAGGTTAAGATTACTACAAGAGGCCTTAACTTGTTGATGGCTCTATAAAAATGAAGCAATTATGCTTAGGCAAAAAAGCATCTTTAGTGAGAGAAAGAGACAATTACGTTAAGTTAGAAAGTCAATTGTTGGGTAAGCCATTTCCAGGTGAAGAGAATTGTCTCGCCGGCTATAATGGGCAAGAAGTCAACTCTGGATGAAAGATTGCCAAGAAAAGGGGTAAAGCTTCGATCAGGCGGGGAGAAAGACGGCTGACTAAATCTTCGTCGATGAAAAATATTTTCTGGTTTCTAATTGCTTTTATCTGGTTAAAACGAGGTAAAGAAAAAAGGAATTGTTTAGTTTGGTTAAAATGGTTGATATCCGGGGCCAGAATGATAATGATTTCGGGGTTTTTGAGGATTATTTCTTCAGCTTGGGCAACAAACCAAGCCCGATGAATATCATGCCAAATATTTATACCGCCAGCCCGGGTGATCAGGTCGTTTAGGAAACTTTCCTCTCCACAACTCCACAGTTGGGAACCTTGGAAAGTAAGAAGAACTCTGGGCTTGTTGGTTGTCGAGGTTAGTTTATGGTCAATTTCGCTCAAGATGGATTCCAATTGACTTCTTAAACTGGCCGCTTTTTCGACTTTAAAAGTCACTTTTCCCAGGCGATCAATCATTCTCAGCAGAGAAGAAATGGTTTGGCCTTCGTCAAGAACAAAAATGGGCAGGCCCAAGCTTTGAAGTTTATGGATGAGGGGAAGGGGATTGCCTCTAAAGCCAAGGATAAGGTCGGGCTTAAGGGCGATTATTTTCTCCAGGTTTGGGTTAATGTAGCCCCCGATGGTTGGTTTTTCTTTGACTTCCGGTGGGTAGTCACAATATTGGGTGACCGCGATTATTTTATCTTGGAGGTCAAGCTGATAAAGAATTTCAGTGATGTTAGGAGCTAGGGAGATGATCCTTTGGGGAGGCGAAGTCAAATGCACCCGGTAGCCCACGTCATCAGTAAAAGTTTGCGGGACGGAAGTGGCTCCCAGGAAGAGGCCAATCAGTATAGCCGGAGCAATGACTCTTTTCATTTTTTCAGCTTCGCCTTAATTTTTCCAGATTCAATTTCAACATCGCTTATTCTATCTTAACAATTAACTGGAAAAGAGCCAAATCAAGTTTAGAAAAGACTAATCCCTGTTTTATTGGCTGTCTCCCCCGTTAATATAAGGCTGACTGCTTGAGGAAGATTTCTTGACATTTTTTTCCCTAATACCTAAGATGGAAAACTGAATCTGGACAGGTTAGTTGGTTTGGTTACTTGTTCTGCTTCAGCGAGCCGAAAATTGAGTTGAAATTCATTTTCTAAATTTGAAATAGTGGATTTATTGAATATTGTTCCTCACTGGATTTAGTTAGAGTGTAGCTGGATTTAGTTAGAGTGTAGTTAGAGTGTAGTTAGCTTTAAACAATTTATAGATTTAAGTTAGTTAATTTTTTGATATATTTAGTTAATTAAAATTAAATAAACAGTTAAAATTAATAGAACGAGGAGATGCTCAACGATGAAGCCTGAATACCGTTTTCGTGATATCGAAGCCAAGTGGCAGAAAAAGTGGGAAGAAGCCGGGACTTTCGCTAGTCGGGAAGTAGAAGGGGCCCCCAGATATTATTGCCTGGAAATGTTCCCTTATCCTTCGGGCCGGATCCATATGGGGCATGTACGGAACTACTCGATCGGAGATGTTATTGCCCGCTTTAAAAAAATGAAGGGGTTTAACGTTCTTCATCCCATCGGCTGGGACGCCCTTGGTTTACCAGCGGAAAACGCCGCTATTAAACATGGTGTTCATCCCCATCAATGGACGATGGAAAACATAGATTACATGCGTTCTCAACTGAAGAAGATGGGGTTTAGTTATGACTGGTCTCGAGAAATAAGCACTTGTGATCCTGGGTATTATCGGTGGAATCAATGGATATTTTTGCAGCTTTATAAGCGAGGCTTAGCTTATCGGAAAAAAAGTTGGGTAAATTGGTGTCCTCAATGTCAAACGGTGCTGGCTAACGAACAAGTTATCAGTGGCTGCTGTTGGCGATGTGATGCCCAGGTCGAGCAAAAAGAGATGGAGCAGTGGTTTCTTAAGATTACCGCCTATGCCGAGGAATTACTTTCTGGGCACGAGAAATTGGTAAAATGGCCCGAGCACGTATTGATTATGCAGAAGAACTGGATTGGCAAAAGCGAAGGGACGACTGTTTCTTTTCCCGTTGTGGACCGGGAAGAAGTCATTGATGTTTTTACCACCAGGGTTGACACTATTTACGGAGCAACTTTCTTAGCCCTGGCTCCTGATCATCCCTTAACTTTAAAATTATTGGAGCGCTCGCCGCAGAAAGATAGACTCGTCAAATGGGTAAAAGACCAAATCGCCCAACGGAGTTTGCACCGCGAAGAGCCAGAAGAGAGAAAAGAAGGGATTGATACCGGCCAGCGAGCGGTTAATCCCTATAATGGCGAGGAGATCCCCATTTGGATCGTCAATTACGTGCTCATGGATTATGGCACGGGAGCCATCATGGCGGTGCCGGCTCATGATGCCCGGGATTTTGAGTTCGCTCGCCAATATAATCTGGAGATTCGTGAAGTTATCGTCCCCTCTGGATTTGCAGAAAGAGAAGAAAGTGAGCTGGAAACAGCCTTTGAGGAATATGGAGTATTGGTCAATTCGGGACCTTTTTCTGGTCTTGAATCCCGGCGAGCAATAGAAGAAATGACAAAATTAGCCGAAGAAAAAGGCTTTGGTCACCGGAGTATCCTTTATCGGCTGCGTGACTGGGGTATTTCCCGCCAGCGTTATTGGGGAACGCCTATTCCCATCGTCTATTGTCAACGTTGTGGAGTTGTAGGTGTTCCTGAGGAGGAATTGCCGGTTGTTTTGCCCTCGGATGTTGAGTTTAAGGGCCTGGAAGGTTCTCCCTTGGAGAAAGTGGCCAGTTTTACCAATACCACCTGTCCGCAGTGTGGTGGCCCCGCCCGCCGAGAAACAGATACCATGGACACTTTTTTTGATTCTTCTTGGTATTACTTCCGGTATTGTTCGCCCCATGAGTCCAGCCAACCCTTTAATCCCCAACTGGGTGCTTACTGGATGCCGGTTGATTTATACATTGGCGGGGTGGAACATGCTATCCTTCACCTTATCTATGCTCGCTTTTTTTGCAAAGTGCTGCGGGATTTGGGGTTAACTAAGGAAGACGAACCCTTTCCCCACCTTTTGGCTCAAGGAATGGTTACTAAGGATGGGGCGGCGATGTCGAAATCAAGAGGCAATGTTGTTGATCCCGATGAAATGATTCAGAAATACGGGGCTGACACCTTGCGGTTATTCATCCTCTTTGCTGCTCCTCCCGAGAAGGAATTTGCGTGGAACGAGAAAGGAATCGAGGGCTGTTTCCGGTTTCTCAATCGGTTGTGGACTTATTTTATCGACCATCTCGATATTTTCGAAGAAAAAACAGCTAGCTCTACTAGTACTGCTCCTTCTTCGGACAGTGGCCGGCGGCTAAAGACCAAAGTCCATCAGACTATCAAGAAAGTTACCGAGGATATCGAGCAACGCTATCATCTCAATACCGCCATCAGTGCCATCATGGAATTGTTCAATTTATTAAAAAAAGAAGGTGAGACTTTGAAGAAAAATCCAGAAGGGCGGGCTTTGCTTCGGGAGACCATGGAGTCGATTTTGCTCTTGCTTAATCCCTTTGCCCCCCACCTTGGTGAAGAACTGTGGGCGATGACTGGTCATCGGGCGATGCTGGCGGAAACTCCCTGGCCGAAGTTTGATCCGCAGTGGGCCGAGGAGGAAAAAGTAACGATTGTCGTCCAAGTTAACGGAAAATTACGCGATAAATTAGAGATGGCTAAAGACAGCGAGGATAGGCTAGTTAGAGAAGAAGCGTTAAAGTTGCCCAAAATCCAGAAATATCTCCAGGGCCAGACGCCAAAGAAGGTGATTTATATTCCCAATAAACTGGTCAATATTGTCCTCTAAATTGGAGAGAATGCGAAGACAGCTAGTGATCTTGGGGCTTTGCCTGGCAGGCTTAATGTCAAGCTGTGGGTATCATCTCCGGGGAACCGGGAGCTCGCTCCCTCCTCATATTCAGAAGATGAGTATCCCGATGTTTAAAAATTTTACTACCCGGTATGAGTTGGACGTGAAGTTAACCCAGAAAGTGGTAGAAGAAATGATTGCCCGCGGCAAAGTAGAAGTGACCTCCGAGCGAGCCCAAGCGGATGCTGTTTTAATTGGTGAGATTCATAGCTTCAATGTTAATCCCATTGCCTTTGCCGGGCAAGGGTCGGCAGATAGATATAACATCACCATTGTCGCCAAGATCATTCTCCGGGATGTGACCCGGGGCCGAATTATTTTTTCCAACCCCAGTTTTGTTTACCAGCAAGAATATGAAGTACCCCAGGGGTCAGATTTTGAGTCAGTGGAAACCGAGGCCATTGCTAAGATTGCCGAAAGGTTTGCGCGAAGCCTGGTGATTACCATCCTCGAGGGGTTTTAACCCAGTGTATCGTTTTTCAGTTTTGAAGAAGTTTAAAGGCGAGAAGATTGCGCCCTTTTATTTTCTTTACGGTGAAGAAGAATACCTGGGGCGTCTAGTTTTGGAGGAAATAAAGGCCAAGCTTTCCAATGCCGAACAATGGCGAGTTGAGAAGTTTGATTTAAAGAATCTTTCCTGGCCGGAAGTTATAGATGTGGCTCAGATATCCCAGGGACTTTTCGTCTCACGGCGCTTGCTTCTCCTTTCAGGTGAGTATCGAGACAAAGACGAGGAGAAACAGAAGAATAAAGAGCGGAAGAAATCAACTGGATGGTCTCTAAATAAACCCGATAAAAAAGCCATTGAAGATTATCTAGCCTTCCCCAATCCGGGCTCTATCATTAGTGTACTTTTGATTGGGGAGCCGAAGAGAATTGAGGGAACTTCCCTTTACCGCTTTTTAAAAACTTTCTCTCCAGGCAAGATAGTCTTGTTGAAACTGCAAGCTTTTCCCGAGGAGAAAAAAAAGTGGATTCACCAGGAATTTAGTTCAAGAGGAAAAACCATCGAAGAAGAAGCGCTCGAACGGATGATGGAATTGGTCGGTTCTGACTTAAATATTCTTTATCAGGAAATCGAGAAAATCACCTTGTTTATTGGTGACAAAAATAAAATAAATATTGATGATGTCAACCAAATTGCAGGCTGGATGGCTGAAGTGGATATCTGGGATTTGGAAGAGCACCTAGAAAAAGGAGAGGTAGCCGGGTGTATTAAAGTTTTAGACCGCCTGCTTTCCCAAGGAATAAAAGAGGAATACATTCTTCACCAATTAGCCAAAGCCTTGAAAAATATTTTTTTAGGTAAGCAGCTTATCCAGGAGCGAAAGAGCCAACGCGAAGTTTTTAAACTTGTCAAGCCTTATCTTAAAGAAAATTTTTCTTTCTATCCTCAAAAACTGGCCAGTTTTATAGCGGCGGTTGATGGTTTAAGTTTTGCTCAATTAGAGGCAGTTTTCCAATCCTTAAAAGAGGCTGATATTGCTCTTAAACAAAGCGGACTTCCCCCGGAAGTAGTGTTAGAGAATTTTTTTCTTCAATATGGCCAAATAAGAGGTACGACATGAGCCACTTTTATTAGGGAAGGCGAAAAGGTGGCTCATTAAGGGGCTCAGGATACTTAAAAACGAAGAATAATTATGGTCAACTAGAACATTTAAGTCCAAGGAGGGAAGAAGAATTTACTGCGAAGGTGAAGGATTTAGCCTTTCCACTTGGCGGCTCAACCGGGATTTTAACCGATTGCCTTTATTTTCGTGGATGGTCCCCTTTTTTACACAGCGGTCAATGATTGCGAAAGTTGGGGGAAGAAGTTGCTGGGCTTCATCCTTGTTTTTCTCGGCAATGGCAATTCTTAATTTTTTAATTTGCGATTTTAGGATGGATTTATTGCGGCGATTATCCGCTCGCCGGCGGAGACTCTGTCGCCATCTTTTGATTGCTGATTTGTGGGTTGCCATTTTTTATTACCTCAGAAGCAGTGTATAATAAGCTATTTAAGAGAAAATGTCAACTTATTAACCTAGGTAAGTTTGAAGAAAGAAATTAGTTAAAAAAAGAAAATGGAAGACACCGGAAGAGGAGTCCTGCCAAAACGCCATCAGAAGTTATTCCATTCTACCCTGGCGGTGGCTTTGCCCACTATTTTGAGCCGGGTATTTGGTTTTTTACGCGATGTTATCCAAGCCTTTTACATGGGAACAGGCCGAAGTATGGATGCTTTCACCATTGCTTATGTTATTCCCAATCTGCTTCGTCGTCTATCAGGGGAAGGCGCCATGACCGCGGCCTTTATCCCTGTTTTTACCCAAATCAAAAAAGAAAAAACCAAGGCTGAGCTGTGGCGGTTTGCCAACATATTTTTTTATGACCTAACGCTGCTCATGGCCCTGGTTACGGTGTTGGGAATTGTCGCTTCCCCTCTTTTGGTGAAGATAATCGGTCTCGGTTTCAAAGATATTGCGGGCAAGTGGGAATTAACCACGTCCTTAACCCGAATTATGTTTCCTTACATTTTTCTAATTAGTTTAGCTGCTTTGGCCATGGCCATTCTCAATGCCTTTCATAAATTTTTTGTGCCGGCCCTCACCCCTGTTCTCTTTAATTTAGCAATTATCACCGCCGCCTTGTTCCTTGCCAACAAGGTGGCCGAGCCGGCTTATGTTTTTGCCGGTGGAGTGGTCGCGGGAGGGGTGCTGCAGCTGGGTCTCCAGTTGCCTTTCCTCTGGAAACAAGGAATGCGCTTTACTCCTTTACTTTCTTTTCGTCACCCGGCAGTGCGGAAGGTAGGCAAGTTAATGATTCCCGGCATCTTTGGGGTGGGAATTTCGCAGATTAATTTTGCCTTAAGCCGAATGATTGCCTCTCTTTTAGAAGAAGGGAGTGTTTCTTCTTTGTATTTTGCTTCCCGCGTCCAGGAGTTTACCCTCGGGATATTTTCCATTGCGTTATCGATTGCCTTGCTGCCGACTCTTTCGGAATATGCGGCCGAAAAGGATATTGATTCCATCAAGGCGACTCTTGGCTTTTCCTTTAAGTTGATTTTTTTCGTCACCATTCCGGCGGCTATCGGTCTTTTAGTTTTGAATCGAGAGATAATTGAAGTTCTCTTTCAAAGGGGATTATTTAACGCTCAATCGACCACGATGAGTGCCCAGTGCCTTCTTTATTTTTCCCTGAGTTTGCCTTTCCTCTCCGGAGTCAAGATAATGGCTCCGGCTTTTTATTCTCTTAAAGACACGAAGACGCCAGTCATTGTTGCTTTCTGGGTGATGATTGCTTATCTTTTGCTGTCGGTGATTCTGATGAGACCCTTAAGAGTTGGGGGAATTGCCTTGGCCCTTTCCCTTGCTTCGGCCTTGAATTTTGGACTTCTTTTTTATCTTCTTGAGCGTAAAATCGGCGTTTTATCGAAGAAACCTTTGTTGGTGTCGGCCGGTAAAGCTTTAGTTAGTGCGGCCATTATGGGCGGAGGAGTGAGTTGCTTGATCCTCCGAGTTGGTTTTAATACGGCCACACCGGTGGGAAAGGTTGGATTATTAGCCTTGGTGGTGGCAAGCGGAATCATGGTGTATTTTCTTCTCCAGTGGTTGATTAATCGAGATGAAGCTAGAGAGGTAGTTAAACTTTTTCAGTGGAGATTGTCCCCGGGAAAGGAGAAAGAAAAATGAGGATTGTCCTCCAACGAGTGAAACAGGCAGAAGTTAAAGTGAGAGGTGAAATTGTGGCTCAAATTGGCCAGGGAGTATGTCTTTTAGTTGGAGTGGAGAGGGGAGATGATGAACAAGTGGTGAATTATTTAGCCCGAAAAGTGGCAGAATTAAGAATTTTCCCTGATAATCAGGGAAAAATGAACTTGAGTCTTCTAGAGTTCCAAGGAGAAGCCCTGGTGGTTTCGCAATTTACTTTGGCCGCTTCTCTAAGAAAGGGACGCCGGCCTAGCTTTGACCACGCTGAACATCCCGAGCGAGCGGAAAAAATTTACCAGATGTTGGTTAAAAAGCTAGAAAATTATGGCCTGAAAGTGGCCACCGGGCAGTTTCAAGCCGTGATGGAAGTTAGTCTCATCAATGATGGACCAGTTACTTTTGTTCTTGAGAAAAGTCCGAAGGAATGAAAGAGAAGTGAAAGAGGAATTAAATAAAAAATGGGTAAATTTTCTCTTCTTTTGGGCCACAAGAGGACCTCTTTACGTTTAACGAAAAAGCTTATCTACTTACCTAAATAAACTTGTTCAGAGAAAGCCCCAATTGAATTATGACTAAATTGCTTCCGAATTACGCCCCCCGATTATTAAATTTATTGGGAAATTTTCAAAAGATCACTATATTTTCTGCGGGATTGAGCCTTTTCCAGGGGTCAAAAGGTTTCCAATGAATTATTTTGTTTCTACTAACTACCGATCTCTTTCCAGGATAATTAGCTAGAAAGTTATAATTGTGGTAAATTAGTAATCAAAGAATAGGAGGTAAAAGCCATTGCCAGGAAAAGCGGGGAATTTGAAACGATTTTACCAACTAGGGGGATTGGTTATTCAGGTCGAAGCCACCCTTCCCCTTTTAGATTCAACCTTTGCCTCTAAGTTTCATTCTTTTCTTGTTTCTTCTCCCCAGAAGGCCGAGGTTTTAATTAAACACTTCTTTTCTTTCCCCCCTCTTGATGAGGAGAGTGTGGGGCCTATAGTGTATGAGTATCCCCCTTGGGTGATCAGAGATGGGGGGCAAAAATGGCATTATTTTTGTTATTCTCCCTGGGAGGAAAAAGCCTTATACTTGATGGCTATTGTTTCGCGGGATTTTTCCCAAATAAACGTTTATCATCCGGCCCCAACCATTTTTCTTCGCGGTGGGCTTCCTTCGTTGACCGCCTTTCCCACCGATCAAGTTTTATTGGCCCAAGTCTTTCCGCAATTCCAAGGAGCTTATTTTCATGCAGCGGGTCTGATTCATGAGGGTCGAGGATTAGTGTTTTTGGGCCCATCGGGAGAAGGGAAATCCTCCATTACCAAGCTTTTTAAGCAATTTTCGGCGGCCCAAATTCTTTGTGACGACCGAGTGATTATCCGTCAACGTGGTGAAAAATGGCGGGTTTATGGAACTTGGAGTCACGGGGAGGTGCCAGATGTTTCTTCTTCTTCGGCCCCGCTTCAAGAACTTTATTTTTTAAAGCAAGGAAAAAATAACCGGCGTCGTTTAATCACCTCCAAATTTGAAGTAACGATGAGATTGATTGATTTACTGGTCAAGCCCCATCCTATATTTACCTGGTGGGAAAGAGTGATAACGATTTGTCAGAGTATAGCTCAAAGTATGCCTGCTTACGAGCTGGAATTTGATCTTAGTGGGGAAGTTGTTAAGCTTTTAACTGGATGTCCAGGGTAAAATGAAATCAGACACTAAAAAACCCGTTTATCTTCGCCGGCAGCGCTGGGAGGAGAGTTCGATTTGGCAAAAAAAGGTGCTTTTAGTTGAGGCAACTGGAGAGCTTACCGAACGCTGCAATTTTAATTGTCTCCATTGTTATATAAATCAACCGGCTAGGGACCAAAGAATAAAACAGAAAGAGTTAACCACTGCTGAATGGCTTGATTTTCTAAGAGAAGTGGTGGAACTGGGGTGCTTAACCGTCAGGTTTACAGGCGGGGAACCTTTATTACGGGAAGACTTTGCTGAACTTTATACCTTTTCCCGGCGATTAGGATTAAAGGTAGGTTTGTCCACCAATGGGTCCTTGATTACTTCCCGGCTAGCTCGCTTGTGGGCAAAAATTCCTCCTTTGGAGAAGATAGAAATTACCCTGTATGGATTGGATGCCAATTCCTATGAGAAGATTACCCGGGTTAAGGGGAGTTGGGAGGCGGTTCAACAAGGAATAGCTTATTTAAAGGAAAACAGGATTCCTTTTATTATTAAAGGGGCAATGCTGCCGCCGATTATTGAGCGTTTAAAAGAATTCAAGAGAAAGGCCCAGCAATTGGCCAGCATGGATTTTCCCCCGGCCATGGTCTTTGCGCTGGATTTAAGAGCCAGGCGGGACTCGCCAGAAAAAAACCAAGAGATTGTCAATCTTCGACTTTCTCCCCAGGAATATACCCGGCTGATGGCTCAAGAGGAGGAGCTCTATTACCAGACGATGAATGAATTTTGCTCAAAATTTCTAGGACCACCTGGGACCAAGCTGTTTACTTGTGAGGCTGGTCGAGAAGCGGTTGCTCTTGATGCTTACGGTCAACTTCAGCCCTGTCTCCTCCTTCGCCATCCAAAAACAATTTACCCGTGGCGGACAAAAAGAAATTTAGGCCAGGCCCTCAAGCAATTGTTTCCTTCTTTACTTCAGCGCGAAGCAACAAACCCGGCATATTTAGCCCGCTGCGCCCGTTGCTTTTTAGCCGGTCTTTGTGAGCAATGCCCTGCCCGTTCCTGGATGGAACATGGGAGTTTGGATACTCCCATTGATTATTACTGCCGGGTAACCCACGAGCAAGCCCGGAGTTTAGGCCTTATCAAAGATAAGGAAAAAGGCTGGATGGTTAAAGATTGGCCAGAAAGACTGAAGAGATGGCAGCAGGCAATGGCGACAAAGTTAAAGAAAAAAGGAATCATTGAATAAAGGAGTTATTATGGGTTCATTAATTAATCTGGGCAAAAAATATTCACTGTCTCCCAACTTGGTTGTCCGGGAGATTGAGGGGGAGGTGATTATTATCCCGCTTACCTCGGGGGTGGGAGATATGGAAGAGGCTTTATTTACTCTAAATCCCACGGGCTTAGCCATTTGGCAAAGGTTGGATGGGAAAAAATCGGTGCGAGAAATTATCCAAGAGCTGGTTAATGAATATGACGCTTCCCGAGAAGAAATTGAAGAAGATGTCGTTGGATTGCTCGAGGAGCTGTATCAAAGAAAATTAATTGTGGAGGAGGAAGGATAAGCTCATTGGTGAAGGCAGTCCAGATTTGATTAGAAATGAAATCCATTAAAGAGAGGGAAAAAATATTTTCGGCCCAAGAAATGGCTGAGCTCTTGCAAGAAGTTATCCACCAGGGGGCCTCGTTCCGGTTCCGAGCCCGGGGTTGGAGTATGACTCCTTTCATTCAAGATGGGGATATTCTGACGATTACTCCTTGCCCAAACGCAAAGCTAAAAATTGGCCAAATGGTGGCGGTACTGGAACGGGAGCAAAACAGCCTTTTAGTTCATCGGATTGTGGGAAAAAAAGGAAGTAACTATTTGGTCAAGGGAGATAATCTTCTCTCTCCTGATGGCCTCTTTTCGGCGGCGGAAATACTGGGAGTGGTAGCTAAAATCGAAAGAGGGAAGCGAGTTCTTTTTCCCCAGGGATCAATCAGGCCTTATTTAATAGCCTGTTTCAGTCGCCATAAAGGGGGTATGAGCCTCATTAGTTGGGCCCGGCGATTAGGTAGGGTGATTAAAAAGGGGAGAAAAATTGGCCAAGAAAAAAGATAAAGTCGACTATCAATCTTTGCCAGATTTTCCTCTATGGGAGAAGATCAAGGGCCAGAGAATTCCCTTATCTTTTGAGCTAGAAATAACGGCCCGTTGTAATCTTAATTGTCGCCATTGTTACATCAATCTGGCTCCTCATGATCAGCAGGCAAAACAGCAGGAATTGTCGCTCCAAGAAATTGAACGGCTGGCCGAGGAAGCTACTTCCTTGGGTTCTTTGTGGTGTTTAATCACCGGAGGTGAGCCCCTTCTCCGGCCGGATTTTCCGGAGATATATTTAATTTTGAAAAAAAAGGGATTGTTGGTCTCCGTGTTTACCAACGCGACTTTAATCAATGAGGAGCATATTAAATTATTTAAAGCTTACCCCCCCCGGGATATAGAAATTACCGTCTATGGCGTAACTCCGGAAACTTTTGCCAGAGTCACCAGGAATCACCGAGCCTATCGCCATTTTCGCCGGGGATTAGATCTTCTGCTTGACAATGGAATTCCGGTGCGGCTTAAAGCAATGGCTCTACGATCTAATCGAGATGAGTTGGAGGCGATCCGCGATTTCTGCCAGCCTCTAACCAAAGATTATTTTCGGTTCGATCCTTTACTCCATTTGCGCTATGACCACAATGAAAAAAGAAATCAGGAGATTAAAGCCGAGCGTCTTGGGCCTCAAGAAATTGCTGAGCTGGAAAAGGGCGACCCCGAGAGGCTCCAGCAGCTAAGAGAAAATTGTCACCACTTGATTTTAAATGGCCCTCTGGAATCTGAAAAGCCCTTCTTGTTTAAGTGTGGAGCTGGTTTGAATAGCTTTAGCCTGAGCTATCATGGGCTTTTTCGGTTGTGTAGCTCTCTTTGGAACCCTGATTGCGTCTATGATTGGCGCCAAGGTTCTCTCGCAGATGCTTGGCATAACTTTGTTCCTCATGTCCGGAGGATGGAATCCTCGGCCGAGGAGTTTTTGGCCAATTGTCATCGTTGTCCTCTAATTAATCTCTGTTTATGGTGTCCGGCTCATGCTGATCTTGAGCTGGGGAAACTTGATCAGCCCGTGGAATACTTTTGTCAAGTTGCTCAAGCCAGAGCTCAGGTTTTGAAAGATGGATTTTTTACTTGACAAAAGGGCGAAAAGATTATATGTTAACAGCATCTGTCGGGAGCTAGGGAGAAAAAAAATGAAATCAAAAAAATGGCAAAAACCGCAATTGGTGGTTTTGCTTAAAGGCCGAACAGAAGAAGCTGTGCTCTGTCATTGTAAGATGCCTAATTATGGTTTAGGCACATTCCCATATTCGGGATCTTGCAGTTGCCCGGGGAGGCATTGCAAAAATAACAGCGCTTCTTAATTCTGCTTAATTTTCTTTTTTATCTTAAATTTTAAGGAAAAAAGCAAAGTTTCTAATAATTGGAATTTGGGGCGGGATTAATAATTTTGTTTTTTCCACCTAAACGATATCTACACACTTTTTCTTGAACCAAATAATAGATATTCAGTATGAGAATATACAATCTTTTTTTATCCTGAATAATTCACAAGAAAAGCTGTTTCCTTTCATAACGTATTGATATATAACACGTTAGAACAAAAAGAAAGAGAAATCAGCCATGAAAGATTGGACTAATCACAGGCTAAGATTTTTGGCTGTTCTTGAATCAATTTTTCTTGTTTTTTAAAATTTATGAATAGATCAGGTTATATAACATTAGAGAATAGTAATAAAATAAAGGATTCTCTTTGCTATTGTGGGGGTAGAAAAGCCTTAAAGGATGATAACATCCATTACCGGAATCAAACTAATTGAGATAAAAATCGTCAATAAACTTAGCTTTCCAATTTGGCCTTTAGATTATGAACGTCTTGCAGGGAACTTTTGGGTTCAAGCATATAGGCTATTTTCTTAGAATTAGATAGCTAGTGGAGGGTAAACTTTGTTTCGCTTTATTCCCCCCAATATAAAAGAAAACCAATAAACTTATTGTTTATTTTGACCCTCCCTGACTTTCCTTTAAACCCCGAGTAAAAAATTCTTTTTTGTTCTACCGATTGATTCTTATGTCATTTCCAGGTTAATTATGGCGCCGGCGATTGTTTTGGAGTTTATTTTAGGCAAAGAGTTAATGTTTATTCAGGTCCAAAAAGAAAGACATTATTCTGGTGAAGTAAATCTTATTGTACTGGCCTTGGCTAATGCTTTTTCGGCGGTGCGGCGAACATAGGGATTTTTATCAGTTGTCAGGCTGGAGAGAAGTTGGCGGGCAAGGGAGGTGGCCAGTTCGCCAAGGGTTTGAGCTAACTCGCAGCGGACAGCAACATTGGGATCGTTAAGCAACTCAGAGATTGCTTCAACGAGGGTTTCATCTTGCCGGTGGGCGATTATTTTGAGGATGGCGGTCTTGCGATACCAGGGGGGCTTGTTCAAATATGTCAATAATAACTTTTCTCCATGAAGGTCTGGTTGTTGAGATATGAAGTTGATGATGAATTCTCTAATTTCTTCGCAAGGATCAGCCAGAGCTTCAATCATCAGTTGAGACAGGGAAGGAGGGCTTTTTTTGATCATTTCCTTGATAATTCTAAAGCGCTGGGATTTATTTTTGATATTCTGGAAATTATTTATTTCTTGGGGGGACATTTTCTTTTTGGCAGAACGGCGAGGCTTTTCTTTCCGTGTCTTTTCCTGAGCCATGTTTGAATCACGATAATTGATGATTAATCGTAAATTTATCATAAATAAAATAGTAGTTATAAATCAATGATTAAGCTGGAAAAGCTTGTGGTGGCCAAGATTATTCCTAATGAATTATAATTAATTAATCTCTTCTACCCACGTTATATGGAAGAGAACCAAAATTGTTTAAACTAGCCCCAAGAATTTTCCTGGCTCCTCCCTGGGGAAAAGAAAATTAAAGACAATAAATATCTTGAGCCTGAAAGCAGAGAATCCACTGGTCAAGAAGCCGTCCTGACCAAGGTTCTCTCTGTTCAAGAAAGAAAAGATTGTCTAGATCAGGAGTTGTTTTTGTTTTTCGGAATAAAATTTAAAGGGAAGCAGTAAAAATTATAGTCATTTCTCCGCAATGGTTTTAGATATGGCACTTAAACCATTTCGAGGATATGTCCTAGCTTCTCTTTCTTGGTTTTGAGATAATTTAGATTGCACTTATTGGGAGGGACTTCAATCGGGATACGCTCAACAATTTCCAGTCCATAACCAGCGAGCCCGACAAACTTACGCGGATTATTAGTTAAAAGGCGAATTTTATTTACTCCCAGCGAAACAAGAATTTGAGCGCCGATTCCGTAATCGCGTTGATCTGGTTTGAAGCCAAGTTTCTGATTAGCTTCAACGGTGTCAGCGCCTTGTTCCTGTAAAGCATACGATTTTATTTTATTGGCCAAGCCGATTCCTCGCCCTTCTTGATTAAGCAGATACAGAATTATTCCCCGGCCTTCTTTTTCAATCATCTCCATTGCTTTATGTAGTTGGTCACCGCAGTCACACCGTTCGGAAGCGAAAGTGTCACCAGTTAAGCATTGAGAATGGACCCGAATCATGACGGGTTCTTCGGTGTTAATTTTCCCCTTGACGAGAGCAACATGGTGCTCGTGATGAATTTTATCTTCGAAGACTAGGATTTGAAAATGACCATACCGGGTAGGAAGATCTGCTTCTTCGACTTTTTTGATTAAGCATTCATGTTTGAGCCGGTATTGAATAAGATCGGCAATGGTTAAGATGGGGATGTCAAAAGTTTGGCTGAATTCGATTAGTTGCGGCATCCTAGCCATTGTCCCATCTTCATTCATGATTTCGCAGATCACTCCGGCCGGATAGAGACCAGCGAGACGGGCGAGATCCACGGCTGCTTCGGTTTGTCCGGCTCTCTCTAACACTCCGCCTTCTCGAGCTTGGAGAGGGAAAATATGACCAGGGCGGGCCAGGTCGGGTGGTTTCGTTCGGGGGTTGATGGCTGTAAGGATTGTGCGGGCTCGATCATGGGCCGAAATCCCGGTGGTTACCCCTTCTTTGGCGTCGATGGAGACCGTAAAAGCGGTTTGGTAACGAGCCGTATTATCCGGGACCATTAAAGGCAGGTTTAGCTCTTGCAAGCGTTGGCGGGTCAAGGGAAGGCAGATGAGTCCGCGCCCGTGTTTGGCCATAAAATTGATGATATCAGGAGTTACTTTTTCCGCTGCCACCATCAAATCGCCTTCGTTCTCGCGATCTTCATCGTCAACAATGATGATGAGTTTGCCGGCTTTAACAGCTTTAATGGCTTCTTCAACCGAGACTAAAGCAGATTTCTTAATCATGATTTATCCTATTTTGTAAGCCTAATAAACCTAATTTTGATAGTAAATTATACATGTATTTTCCAATTATGTCACACTCGAGATTTACTTCATGACCTACTTTAAGTTGACCAAGATTAGTCGTGGTGAGAGTGAGAGGAATTAGTTCGCATTCAAAATAACTGGGAGTTAATTGGGCAATAGTCAAGCTAACCCCGTTTAAAGCGATGCTTCCCTTGGGAATCAAGAAGGGGCGGAGGGCCGGGTTATACTTAACCCTGATTCTTTTGCCAGGGGGGCGATGAGCAAAGTGGATAATTTTACCGGTGCCATCAACATGGCCCGTGACTAAGTGTCCGCTTAAGAAAGATTCTAACCGGAGGGGGGGTTCTAAATTTAGAGACCACCCGGTTGGTAAATGACCCAAGGTTGTTTTTGTTTTCGTTTCTTGGGAGAGATGAAAGTATCCAATATTTTTTTTCTTGTCGGCTAGAGATAAGCAAACCCCGTCAACGGCCAGACTTTCCCCAATAAGAAGCTCAGCTATTATTGACTCTGACTCGATCATGATTATTGACCGCTGCTGGAGATACCCTTTGAATTTTCCTTGGGTAGTAATAATTCCGGTGAACATCAGAAATATCCTTCAATGATTGTATCATTTCCCAGCCGGAAAGTTGAGATGCTTTTCAGCCGTAAAGCTTCCTGAATTGTGGTTACTCCTTCTCTGGGAAAAAATGAGGGGGCGGTTTTTCCCCCAATGAGAAGGGGGGCCAAGAACAAAATTAATTTATCGGCTAGTTTTTCTTCTAAAAAAGAAGAAATCAATTCTCCTCCGCCTTCGACCAAAAGACTGGCCATTTGATTTCGCCCCAACCACTCTAAAGTTGCTTTTATGGGGACTTTTCCTTTTGAATCGGGTTGAAAAGAGACGATTTGAAGGCCTTTCTCTTCTAGGAGTTTTCGGTGGCTAGAAGGTGCATGAGTAGTCGTAAAAATAATTATCGGCCCTTGGTCTAAAGTGGTTAACATTTTAGCTTCAGGAGGAAATCTTAGGTGGGAATCGAGGATTACGCGAGCGATTTTTTTATCGGGCCATTGAGGATGGCGCACAGTCAATAGTGGATTATCGTAAATAATGGTTTGAATCCCCACCATGATTGCTTGAAATTCACCGCGGAGAAGCTGACTGTAATCTCTGGAGAGACGGGAAGAAATCCATTGAGAAGAATAAGTATTGGTGGCTATTTTCCCATCGAGACTTGCGGCTACCTTCAGGCAAACAAAGGGTAGTCGAGTGGACATGAATTTATAGTAGGCGCGATTGAGCTGGGTATTTTTTTCTTTCAGACACCCGATGTCTAGCTGAAAACCATGTTGCCGGAGATACTTAACTCCCTTTCGATATACCAGAGGGTTGGGGTCATAGGCGGAAATAACGATTCTGGCCAGGGGGGTCTTAACGATTGTTTCCACACAGGGGGGTGTTTTTCCCCAATGGACACATGGTTCAAGGGTCACGTAAAGAGTTGCCCCCGCTGCTTGTTGACCAGCCATCTGGAGAGCTACAATTTCTGCATGAGGAAGACCGGGACCTTGGTGATAGCCATGGCCGACAATCTTCCCCTCTTTGACCACCAAAGCTCCCACGAGAGGATTAGGGAGAGTCAATCCTTGGGCCTTTTCGGCCAGTGAGTAGGCTAAGTGCAGATATTGAATATCCTCAATCTTCATGATAGGAGGGCTTCCACAAAATCTGTTGGAGAAAAAAGAAGATAATCATTCTCTTTTTCCCCGATGCCGACGAACTTAATCGGGAGGTTGAGTTTGTCAACAATACTCAGAATACACCCACCTTTGGCGGTTCCATCTAATTTGGCTAGAAAAATTCCTGTTAGACCTGAGAATTTGTGAAATTCCTCAGCTTGAACAAGAGCATTTTGACCTAAACTGGCATCCAGGACAAGTAGTATTTCGTGAGGAGCTCCTGGTAGTTCGCGAGAGATGACTCTTTTTATTTTTTCTAATTCGGCCATTAAATTTCGATTAGTATGGAGGCGACCAGCAGTGTCGATGAGGCAAATATCATAATTTTTGGCCTGAAACGAATGAAGAGCATCGTAGGCAACGGCAGCGGGATCAGCGCCGTATTGGCCTTTAATGAGGGGAACATTCAGCCTTTGGGCCCAGGTAGAAAGCTGTTCTTGGGCGGCCGCTCGGAAGGTATCAGCCGCCACTAACAGGACTTTCTTCTGGTGTTTCTGGTAAAAGTGGGCTAACTTGGCCACGGAAGTGGTTTTGCCCCCTCCGTTAATCCCGACGACCATTATTACCTGAGGAGAGTTAGTGATTAATTCTGGCTGAGAAGTAAAAGACAAGAGAGATAGAAGTTCCTGTTTTAAAGCTTCTCGTAATTGGTGGGGGGAATCTGTTTTTTTTGTTTTTTGACGAAGCGAGTTAATAATTTTCTCGGTAGTAGTCAGTCCTACATCAGCTAAGAGAAGAATTTCTTCTAACTCAAGAAAAAAATCTTCTCTGGCTTTATCAGAAGCAAAAACGCCGGCCAGTCTTTCTTGAAAGGAGAGCCGCGTGCGGCGAAGTTTTTCTTTCCAAACGTTAATCATGTTTCGTTATTATATTTTCCCTGAATTGGATAGTCAATTTGAGTTGATAATCAAGAAGAGATGGCTTAGAAGAAGGGGGGCCAATAATCGTCGTTTGAAGATTCGATAATTGGCGTTGAGAGCAAAGGCAACCAGAAATTGCAACTTTCTTGGGCGTTTAATAAGCAGGGAATTGATGAATCTCCTGAGGAAACCAAGGGGTTTACTTGGAGGTTGATTCTAGTTCGCTAAAAAAAACCACCGAGGGAAAAAGAAGGTATTTCCCATCGGTCTAGTTGTCGAGTAGGGATTGATGTGATAAATTGAGGACAAATGAATGAACAAAAATGGGAGATTTACCCTCTCCATCCGCAGTGCGAAGTTTTATCCCGAGCAATTAAAATTCCCTATTGGGTAGCCCGGGTCTTAACCAATCGAAGGATTACTTCTCCCCAGGAGGCCAATGCTTTTCTTTTTGGGGATGAATCATATTTCCATGACCCTTTTCTTTTCCGGGATATGAAGAAAGCGGTAAGTCGGATTCAGCGAGCCATTGAAAAGAAGGAAAAAATTTTAGTTTTTGGTGATTATGATGTTGATGGAATTCTATCGGTAGTGATGCTGACTCGAGCTTTGGCCGATCTGGGAGCAGAGGTCGCTTATCATATTCCTAATCGCCTTCAAGAAGGATATGGACTTAAAGAATCTTCTTTGGAAATGGTCCTTAAGGAAGGGGCTAATCTGGTGATCAGTGCTGATTGTGGCATAACCGCTACCGACTTTGTTCACCGTGCTCGGCTCAAGGGAATCGACGTTATTATTACCGACCATCATCAACCAGGGCCTCAGTTGCCGGCGGCGGTAGCTATTTTGAATCCAGCCCTGGCCGATTCCGGTTACCCCGAAAACAATTTGGCTAGTGTAGGAGTTATTTTTAAACTAATTCAAGCTCTTTATACCAACCATCCCCGGGAGAGCCGGGTGCTGCATTATTTAAAGCTAGTTTCCATCGGGACCGTGGCCGATATCGTTGAATTAAAGGGAGAAAATAGATTTTTCGTAAAAAGAGGACTAGAGCAGCTTAAGCAAGCGGTTAATCCTGGCCTCAAAAGCCTCCTCGATATCTGCGGTCTTTTGGGAAAAAATGTCTCCGTTTGGGATGTAGGGTTTAGGATCGGCCCCCGCATTAATGCCGCCGGAAGACTCGGCGAAGCCCAAACGGCAGTAGAACTCTTTTTTTCCGCTGACGACGAGAAAGTGAACAATTTGGTGAGGAAACTGGATGATTTTAACTACACCAGACAAAAAATAGAAGAGAAGATTTTTAATCAAGCTGTAAAAAAAATTGAAGAGGAAGGACTGGCAGAGAGAAAAAAAGTTTTGATCTTAGGGGAAGAGGGATGGCATCGAGGAGTAATTGGTATTGTGGCTTCCAAACTCAAGGAACTTTATTACCGTCCGGTTATTGTTTTTGCTTTTGAGGATGAACGAGCTGTCGGTTCAGGACGAAGTATCCCGGGCTTTTCTTTGATTGATTGTTTGCATGCCCAGCGTGATTTGTTAGAAAATTATGGCGGGCACACCCAAGCCGCTGGTTGTGAATTGCGGCTGGAAAATCTCCGGGATTTTGAGACCAGGATTAATGACTATGCAGATAATTTACTTGGGCCGGAGGATCTGGTCAAGAAAATTTACATTGATGCCGAGGTTGATTTAGAGGAAATAGATGCCCAATTTATGGAATACTTTCATCTTCTCGCTCCTTTCGGAGTAGGAAATCCGCGCCCGTATTTTTTGTCTTCGCGAGCAGAACTTATTGCCCCTCCCCAGAAATTACAGGGCAAGCATAGTAAAATAATTGTCAAGCAAAAAAATCGAGCTTTCGAAGCTATTGGGTGGCAACAAGGTGAGTGGAGTGATTGTTTACGCCGGGGCGATTTGGTTGATTTAGTTTTTACTCCTCAAGCCAATAATTATCGAGGTGGCCAACAAGTTTATCTTTCTTTACTTGGGATAAAAAAGGTCTAAGATGAATATTCCCCCAGTATTAAAGGTTATTAGTACCCTCCGGCGATTATCAATTATCCTGCTTGTGACTCTGGTTGTTCTCCTTGGTCTAGACATAATCTTTTCCTTATCCCATGGAGGTAAATCACCCGACCGCTTGGATTTGGATTCGTCTTTTTTTGTCGAGAAAAAAGAAAAGATTCAGTTCCAAGAATTAAGAGAAGGGCAGAAAGAACATCTGCGGGTGAGAGCCGAAAAACACTATTTAGGGGAAAAGGGGCTATTTCATCTTGAGGGAAACGTGGAAATAGTATTTCCCCGGCGGCAAAAAGGAGAAGATGTTATTATCCGGGCTGAGTCGCTTCTCTATGATCAGGAATTCAACCACTTCTGGAGTACCAGGCCGGCCCAAGTGGAATGGGGGGAGATGAAAATAGAGGCGGAAAGAGTTGATTATTATGCCCCGGAGAAAGTTTTTGAAGGAAAAGGGAAGGTCAAGGTGAGGAGTGGCCAATGGACTTTGGAGGCAGATTTTTTTCAGTTTAACCTCCGGAGCCGAAAAATGGTAAGTCAAGGAAGAGTTTCTTTTCAGTTGGCCTCCTTTTTGGGCGGTTCAAGATCGCTCATTTTGAAAACACAAAGATTTACTTATGACCGGCGCACAAAAATTGGTGCTGGCTCGGGAGAGGTAACCCTTCAACACGGCGCTAGCCAAGGAAAGGCAGGAGAAGTAACCTTCAAATTAGGAGCGGAAGAGGGTTTTATTAAATGGTTAAATTTAAAAAATGGTGTGGAAGCTCAACTCCAAGATGAGTGGGGAAAGGGTCAATCTTTATTTCAGTCTGGACTATCGGCCTGGTTTTACCTCTTTAGTCAGGAAATTAAGGCCGATTCGATCGATATTGAAATTTTTGCCCAAACCAAAACTTTAAAAAAAATCGAAATAAGAGGGGGAGCCCGGCTAGCGTTTTTTTCTGAGGCCTCTGATTATTCGCAATTGCAGGCGGAGAAAATAAAAGCTTTTTGGACTCAAAACAGAAGTATAAAAAAGGTTATTGCTGAAGAATCAGTTAGCTTTATCCGCAAAGGTGGGGAAACTCAGGATCTTTTCATTGGCGGGGAGAAATTGGAAATATGGGGCCCCAAGCAGATGATCAGTGTCTCCCCGGGACCCCAAGAGAAAGCCTTTTTTAAGAGTCCGACCTTAGAGTTCAAGGCAGGAAAAATCGAGATAAAGACGCAAGAAGGTGATCTTCAAGGCCGAGATGGGGTTGAGGCTACCCTTGAGCGAGCATTAGAGCAGGCTGAATCATCCCCCCCACCTGGATTTTTTGACCTTCAAAAGACATGTTTTTTAACTTGTCAGGAGATGAGAAGAAAGGCTGAGGGGCGACGTTTGATTGTTTCTGGGAAAGTAAAAATTTGGCAGGGTGATCGGGTCCTTAAAGCCGAAAAGGTTATTTTAAACCCGATTTCTTCTCAGCTTGAGGCAAAAGGCCAAGTTGAGGTTAACATGGTTGAGGTAAAGCCTTCTCAAGGAGACCAACATTTCCGCATTCAAGGCGAGTCGATGAGGTTTGATCCCGGAGCTAGCCTTCTTGAGTTTGAACAAGACATTGCTTTGGAGATGGGAGAAGTGGCCATCAAGTGTCTCCGGTTGTTAGTTTTCCTCGACCCTGAAACTCGACAATTAGTTAAATTTGAGGCTTTGGACCAAGTTCAGGTTAGTTATCAGAAAGTTACCGCTGCTGCTCAAAAAGCTGAATACCAATTTACTCAACAGGTTTTAATCATGAGTGGACAACCTCTTTTAGAAGACCCTTCTCGGGGGAAGATCAGAGGTGACAAATTGACTTTTCATCTACCCGATGATAGAATCGTGATTGAAAATGAGGGAGAAGAAAGGTCAATTCTCCTGATCAAATCATAACTTATGAATCAAACACTTCGAGCTCTTAATTTAGTGAAGAGTTTTCACGCCCGGAAGGTTGTTGATGGTGTCTCTCTAGAGATAAAAAAAGGGGAAATTGTTGCTTTATTAGGGCCGAATGGAGCGGGTAAAACCACAACTTTTAGTCTTATTGTTGGTTTGTTGCCGGTTGATGAAGGAAAAGTTTGGCTGGGAGACACTGATATTACGTCTTTCCCCATGTATCTCCGAGCTCGAGAGGGATTGGCTTTGTTACCACAAGAAACGTCAGTGTTTAGGAGATTAACAGTAGTGGAGAATCTATTAGTCGCCCTTGGAGTATCAGCCCGAAGAGAGGAAACTACTTTGGAGGAATTGCTCAATGAATTTAATTTGCTGCCTTTGGCTCAATCCAAGGCTTATTCCCTTTCTGGCGGCGAAAGAAGGCGACTGGAGATTGCTCGAGCTCTAGCTTTGATGCCGGAATTTATTCTCCTTGATGAACCTTTTACTGGAGTTGATCCCATCGCCGTGACTGATCTCCAGAAAATTCTTCTTTCCTTGAAGCAAAAAAGCATGGGTATCTTGATTACTGACCACAGTGTCGAGGATACTTTTAGGATAGCCGATCGGGTTTATGTCATTGATGAAGGGAAGATTTTAGGGGAGGGACCCCCTCAAGAACTGATCAATTCCCCAATAATTAAACAAAAATATTTGGGAGAAGATTTTGTTTTGGAAGATTTTTCTTGAACTCAGAGGATAATGGTTATCAAACAAAGATTGGATCAAAGACAAGTTCAAAAGTTAGTTATGGTTCCTTCTCTCCAGCAAGCTATAAAACTGTTGACTTTAACCAATTTGGAGCTGGTAGAAGTTATTAATCAAGAGCTTTCTTTGAATCCAATGCTGGAAGCCGAAGGAGAAACAGAAGAAGATCAGGATTTAACAACCAGCAAAGAGGAAAAAGAAGCCTCAGTAGAGGCGGAAAGTGATGAGCTTGATACTTTTTTCCAGGAATATTTTGATAATGAATTTAAGCCTGTTTACCAAGAAGAGAAGGAGGCAATTTCTTTAGAAAATATTGCCTCCCGGGCGTTTTCTTTATGGGATCATCTTAATTGGCAGGCAAGTCTAACTTTCTTCACCGAACAAGACAAGGAAATCGCTCAGCATATCATCGGTAATATTACCGAAGATGGCTTTTTAGAAACTTCGGGCGAGGAGATTGCCCGGCAACTTGGCGTTCCGAGCAAAAAAGTCGACCAGATTCGCCAGAAAATAATGAGGTTTGATCCCGTGGGGGTCGGCAGTCTTGATTTTCGAGAAGCTCTTCTTACCCAGTATGATTATTATTATGGCCAAGACCCATTAATCCGAATGATAATTAAAAAATATTTACCCCTGTTAGAGAAGCTAGATTATCATCAATTAGCTCAAGAGATTAACCTTTCTCTGGAAGAGCTGAAAAAGAAAATTGACATGATAAGGCAACTTAATCCAACTCCAGGGCGGAAATACTCGCAAGAACGAGTTTCCTATGTGGTTCCTGACATAATTGTAGTTAAAGAAGATGATAATTATCGGATTGACTTGAATAATGAAGGTTTACCAAGATTAAGGATAAATCGCTACTATCAAAATTTACTCAGGAAACAGGATGAGACTTCAGATTCCTATCTTTTTCTCCGGGAACGGTTAAAAAAGGCGCAGTGGTTTTTGAGAAGTTTAGACCAGAGAAATCAAACGATATATAAAGTTGCGGATTACATTGTCAAAAAACAGAAGGACTTTCTCGATAAAGGAATTGATTTTCTGCAACCCTTGACATTAAATGAGATTGCTCAAAAAATAGGGGTTCATGAGTCGACGGTGGCCAGGGTGGTGACCAACAAATATATCCAAACCCCGCGGGGAGTATTTCCTTTAAAATATTTCTTTCACCGCTCTCTAACAAGCAGGGAAGGAGAGGAAATTTCCTCCTTGAGAATTAAAGATAAAATAAGAAAACTGATTGCTCAAGAGGATAGAGATAATCCTTTGAGCGATGGCGAAATTGCTGAGATTCTTTCCCGGGAAAATTATAAAATTGCGCGCCGAACAGTAGCCAAGTATCGAATTCAACTCGGTTTTGAACCTTCTCATCTTCGGAAAAGAAAATACCTTATGGAGGAATAAGATGGAAGTAAAGTTTACTTCTCGAGGCGCTGATTTACCAGCAAAAGCAAAAGATTATTGTCAGCGTCGGATAAAAACTTTAGAGAAAAAACTAAAATCCCTGATGGAAATCAATGTTGTCTACAACTCAGAAAAATATCGACATCGAGTGGAGTTAAAGGTTAGATGGAAGGGAGGCTTAGTTACCGTGGAGGCTGAAAATGAAGATTTATTGACTTCCTTTGGCGAGGCCTTTGATCAATTGGAGAAACGCCTCCGCAAAGAAAAAGAGAAACAGCGAGAGAAAAAAAGAAGGGCTTCAAAAGGGAAAGAAAGGCCAGTTAGTGAAACGCAAGAATTTCCTCCCGCCCCAAAAAGGGTTATTCCTAGTCACGATTTTTCGTTGAAGCCAATGGATCTGGAAGAAGCTATTTTTCAAATGGAATCCAAACGCCGTGATGTTTTTCTCTTTTTTAATCAGACAAATGGTCGCTGGAATGTTGTCTATCGTCGCCGAGATGGACATTTTGGTTTGATTAATCCTGAATAATAAATTTAACGAAAAGAGGCCGGCGGTGAAAATAGCTAACTTACTGACTATAGATAATATAATTCCTGAGTTATATGGTCAAACAAAAGAAGAAATTCTCCGCGAACTGGTTGGATGGATTAAAGGTGAAAAAAATATTAATCGAAAAGAAAAAGAAATTGTTGAAAAACTCATTCAGCGAGAAAATATGGGAAGTACAGCCATTGGTCGAGGTGTGGCTGTGCCCCATTGTAAACTTAAGGGCCTTGATCAACCCCTTATCTTGCTAGGAATTTCTCGCCCAGGGGTAGATTTTCAGGCTATTGACCAAAAACCAGTTCATCTGTTTTTCTTAGTAGTTTCTCCTCCGGAAAATCCGAGTGTTAATCTTCAAATCTTGGCGGCCATAGCTCACTTAGTCCGGGAATCGAAAGAATTGGTCAAGAAAATCCTCCAAGCTAATTCCAATCAAGAAATCCTCAGGATAATTAAAGAAGAAGAAAAGAAGACCAACGAAAAGTGAGTTAATCTTGATTATTTCGGTTAAGAAATTCTATGTCAAGAGTAGTGATTTTTTAAAACTAAGGACTTTGACCGGTAAAAATGGCTTTAGTCGCCAACTAATTTTAGATAAAGAACATCATCTTCCCCAGGGGTGTAGGCTGGTCGATCAAGAAAGCAGTCTGCTAAAGAATAAGAATTTTTCCCAACTGGAAGCCCGAGAATTTAGTTGTTTAATATTTCCGGCAGAAATTACAGTTCCGCCTTCCCTTATCCAAGAAGCAACCAAGAAAAGAATTGCTGTTTTTCATTCTCAATTGTCTCTCCCTCATCTTAGCCAGAAAATAAAAGAAGTAACCTTATTATTCCAAGAAAACAAGAGTGTTATTCCTGGAGGATTAATAAAAGTATATGATCATGGGGTGTTAATTAGGGGGGACAGTGGGATTGGAAAAAGTGAAAGTGCTTTAGAGTTGGTGGCCAGAGGACACAAATTCATCTCCGATGATGTTACTTTGGTTGAAAAAACAGAGCCAGGCCTACTAATGGGCAAAGCGCCCTCGATGAGCAGATTTTTTATGGAAATTCGCGGGTTGGGCATCATTAATATTGAAAAAATATTTGGCTCTCAAGCTATTCTCGATAGATATAGAATTGATCTGGTTGTCAATTTGAAAAGATGGGATGAGAAAGCGACATACGATCGCCTTGGTCTTTCTTTTCCAGAAGATTGTCGTCTTTTGGATGTTTGCGTTCCTCAAATTAGCATTCCTGTTGCGCCAGGAAGAAATATTGCTACTTTGATTGAAGTGGCGACTAAAGTTCACCAGTGTCGTCTCGAGGGATATATTGCCGCTGAGGATATAATTGAACGCTTGGATCAAGCTTTGGCGCGAGGGAACAATGAATCGACCACAAAGAAAAAATGAAGATTTTTTAATCTTGACTGGATTGTCAGGGTCAGGAAAGACGGTAGTTAGCCATTTTTTTGAAGATATGGGTTACTATCGTATTGATAATCTCCCGGCGAAATTGATTCACTTTTTAGTTGATTTTTGGCAGACAAAGGAAGTTGAAATCCAAAAAATTGTTCTTGTTGTCGATATTCGCGAAGCCGGCTTTCAGAGAGATTTTATCAAGGCTCTCGATAAGATTAAAAACGTTGTTACTCCCAAGATCATTTTTTTAGAAGCACGGGATGAAATATTAATTAAAAGATACAGCGAGAGTCGTCGTCCTCATCCTTTAAAAAACAGAAAGTCGATTCAGGAAAAAATTGCTCTCGAAAGAGAAAAATTAGCTGCAATCAGGGAACTGGCTGATGAAATTGTCGATACCAGTGATTTGACCATTGCGGAACTGCGCAAAAAATTAGCTGAAAAATACTTTCGACGAAGAAAGAAAAAGCTTCAAGTCCTAGTGGTCAGTTTTGGCTATAAGTACGGGCTTCCTTTGGAATCTGACTTGGTGTTTGATACTCGATTTCTCCCCAATCCATTTTATTTTGAAAAAATGAAAAACCTTACTGGCAGGAGTAAGAAAGTAAGGCAATTTGTCTTAGAAGCCAAGGAAACAAAAGAGTTTTGGCAAAAGCTCCAAGAGTTACTAAGATTTTTAATGCCTCGTTTTGTCAATGAAGGGAAAAGTAATTTAACTATCTCTGTGGGCTGTACCGGGGGAAAGCATCGTTCGGTTGTTCTGGCCGTTGAAATTTATCGGTGGCTAAAAAGAGAAAACTTTAACGTCCGTATATTTCATCGAGATATTTATAAATAATTGATTTTTACTCTCATGTAAATTTAATAATTGTCCTGCTGTCTTAGGGATAAATCGAGAGATGATTATCTTTTTCTTCTCGCTTTTGGTCCCAGGGAAAATAAAAAACTTAATTACTCCCCCAATAATATGGTAATATGAGATAGGCAATATTGAAGACAGTTTGAATAATGATTGGCGGAATAATTGTTTCTCACGGGAAATTAGCGGAAGAATTGCTCAATGCCTTGAACATCATTCTTGGTGAAGTGGTTAACATGGAAGCTATCTCGATAGGTTGGTATGATGATGTTGAAGAATCAAAAAAGAAGATTAACCAAGCAATAAAAAGAGTTGATCAGAAAAATGGTGTTTTGATTTTTACCGATATGTTTGGGGGAACTCCATCGAATATTAGCTTTACTTTTTTAAAGACAAATCAAGTAGAGATAATTACTGGGGTGAATCTTCCCATGTTGATCAAGTTTGTTTCTTTACAACGAAGTAATAACCTCAAGGATGTGGCCCGAAAGGTCGTTGAACAAGGAAGAAAGAATATTCATTTAGTTAGCGCCATTTTGAAGGGGCAGGACTGATTCTTAAGACATGGTGGTCAAGAAAGTAAAGATCAAAAATAAACTTGGGCTTCATGCCAGAGCCGCCGTTAAATTTGTTAATACGGCCAATAAGTTTGCTGCTTCTGTCCGGCTCGAAAAAGATGGCCAAGAAATAGATGGCAAGAGTATTTTAGGGATTCTGACTTTAGCCGCTACTCAGGGAACGGAATTAATCCTTAAAGTGAGTGGGCAAGATGAGAAAGCAGCCCTAAAGGCCTTGCTTAAGTTGATTGACAATAAATTTTATGAAGAATGATGGCTACCGAATATATTCGTTTACGAGGAATTGGTGTCTCCCCGGGGATTGCTTTAGGATTGGTGCAATTAGAAGAACAAGTTGTATTTTCTGATCGTAAAGAAAGCATTACTTTCGCCCAAATCAAAGAAGAAATTCAGCGCTTACAGCGGAGTTTTGAAGCTACGAAGCAAGAAATAATCGAAATCAAAAACCAGGTCAAGGACAAATTAGGCAAAGAGCATGCCTTTATTTTTGAAGCTCATTTAATGATCCTCGAAGACCAATCATTACGAGAAGAAATAGAGAATTTAATTAAAAAAGAAAAAGTTCGGGCGGAATGGGCTATTGCTACGGTTCATAATCATTATATGCGGGTCTTTGAAACATTAGAAGATGAGTATTTCCGGCAGCGAAGATTTGATCTCTCGGATGTGCTCTCCAAAGTCTACCGTCATTTGCAACCTTACTCTCCCGAAACTGTCGATGAAGAGGGAGAAAGAATCCTCGTGGCTCATGAATTACTTCCTTCAGAGGCAGCCAGGAAATTAAACAAAGGTAACATTTTGGGCGTTGCTTTAGATATGGGTGGGCAGACTTCTCACACAGCCATTCTTGCTCGCTCATTAAACATTCCGGCGGTAGTGGGTTTGCGAGATATAACCACTAAAGTCCAGGACGGGGACGTGATTATTGTTGATGGAACCGATGGCGAAGTTATTATTAATCCTCCTTTAGCCATAAGGAAAGAATTCTTAAGCAAAAAGAGAAAATACGATGATTATTTAAAGGAATTAAGAAAAACATCTACTTTGGTTTCGGAAACTCTTGATGGATTTAGATTTACCCCCCTGGCTAATATTGAGCTTCCCGAAGAAATTAGTTTAGCTTTTTCCTTGGGAGCCGAGGGAATAGGTTTATTTCGTTCGGAGTTTATCTATTTGCGCAGCACAACAATTCCTTCGGAACAAGATCATTATCACATTTATTCACAAATTGCTAAAAAAGCCTATCCGTCTCCGGTTTATATTAGAACAATTGACATTGGAGGGGAAAAAAATATTCCCCAACTCAACATTGAAAGAGAGCCAAACCCGGCCCTTGGTTTACGCGCGATTAGATTTTCTCTCAAGAACAGGAAGATTTTTAAAACGCAATTAAGAGCCATTTTAAGAGCCAGTGTGCAGAAAAATGTTCGCCTGCTTATCCCCATGGTCACTGAAATTGAGGAGATTGAAGAGGTAAAGTGGATTTTGAGAGAAGTAAAAGATGAATTGAAGCGGGAAAAAGTTGATTTTGATCCGGCCATTCCCTTGGGAATAATGATCGAAGTTCCGGCGGCAGCTACTCTAGTCGATGAAATGATAAAAGAAGTCGATTACGTAAGTATCGGAACAAATGACTTAATTCAGTATTATTTAGCCGTCGATAGGTCCAATGAACTAGTTGCCTACCTTTACAAACCCCTTCATCCTTCTTTATTGAGATTGCTCGAAGAGATCATTAATCATGTTTCCGAAGCTGGTAAAGAAGTCACTGTTTGTGGGGAGATGGCGGCTGATCCGCTTTCGGCCTTGTTGTTGTTGGGTTTGGGGTTGAAATACTTTAGTATGAATCCGATCTTTATCCCCAAGATCAAGAAAGTCCTCCGGAGTGTGGAAAAAAACTATCTTGCCGAACTGGTTAGTGAAGCTTTAAAGCTCAGGACAGCCCAGGCCATAGAAGAGTTTTTGCTGGAAAAAATTTTAGTCAAGTATCCTCAGGCATTTTTGATGAGAGAAATCATGGATAATAATCGTCGGCTGACTTAGGAGCTTTAAAGACGGCCGTAATCATCTTGGAGGCGGACGATATCTGATTCATCAGAGTCGCCAATCCATATTTCCATGATCCGGGCAGGTTTTTTTCCTCGGCAGCGGATACGATGAGGAATTTTGGCCGGAATGAAGATTTCTTCATTTATTTCTGGCGTCCAAATTTTGTTGCCCACTGTAATTTCGAGCCCGGGATCGAGGACGATCCAGAACTCACTTCGGTGGCGGTGATATTGAAGGGAAAGAGAAGCTCCGGAATTGACCGTGATAATCTTTATCGAGTTGGCCATTTGATGAGGGAAGGACCGGAATTTCCCCCAGGGGCGAATCTCTTCATAAATCTTAGCTTTAAAGAGATCAATAATATTATCCTTGGTCATCTTTTCTCCTGAATAGGGGGTGGATTCTTAGAATCTATTTTTATAAGCTTCAACCCATCCAATATAATTTATTTTTTTGGCGTTTTTTGTCACCGGTTATTGATTAAATTTTTTTAAAATGGAATGTCATCATCCTCAGAAGGGGTCTCTTCTTCTAGTTCTTCCCCGGAGGGAAGGTTAGTGACTAAATCATTCCCTTCTAAAGTAGCCTCTGTTTCAGGAGGAGGCATTTCTTCTTTGCGGCCTAGAAGCACAATGGATTGGGTCTCTATTTCTGTTGTTGTTCTTTTATTTCCATCGCGATCTTGCCAAGTTCTGGTTCTTAATTTGCCTTCAAGATAAATCTGTTTTCCCTTGGTTAAATATTTTTCACAGAACTCAGCCAGACGGCCCCACGCTACAATTCGATGCCACTCCGTGCGGACCTCATTTTGGTTGGTGTTGGTGTTAAAATAGGACTCATTGGTGGCCAAGGTAAACCGGGCTACTGCTCGCTCAGTTTGAGGAAGATACCTCAGTTCAGGGTTTCCTCCCAAACGACCGATAAGGATAACTTTGTTTAAGCTGTTTATATCTCTCATTTTTTTTCGGTTAACTCTTTTATTTTTTCTTGCGCGACTTTAGTTTCTTCTTCGAGAGGAAACTTACTAACTAAAAGTTTAAACACTGTCAGGGCTTCTTCTTGTTTGCCCATTTGGAGAAGACTCAGGCCTTTTTTAAGATAGGCAGACGCGATTTTGTCACTGAAAGGATAGTTGAGAATAAGTTCGTTAAACTGATTGACTGCCTCTTCATATTTTTCCTGGCTGTAAAGTGATTCTCCAATCCAATAAGACGCATTATCAGCCAAAGGACTCTCAGGGAAATTATCTTTGTAAATCTTAAAACCCTCAATAGCTAAATCGTAATGCCCTTTGAGATAATCTTCTCGGGCAAGATTAAATATTTCTTGAGGAGAAAGATCGGGGGGGAGAGGCATTTTTTCGGGGGGGGGCTCTTTAGGCTGAACTTCTTCCTTTTGGGGACCTTGTTCAGGAGGAGCAATCTCTCCTTGTTCTTCTTCGGGAGGGGATAAAATTCTTTTTAGAGTGGCTATTTCTTGGTTGGTGTTTTGCAGGGCTAAGTAAAGGGATCCCAATTTTTCGAGAATTGCCTGATAAATAAGGGGAATTTCCTCTTGTTTATCTTTAAGTGATGCTTGCTCCAGTCGAATTCCGGTCAATAATTCTTCCCAATGAGCCATGTTCTTTTGGAGACGGATTAACTCTTCTTGATTCTTGTTGATCTTATTTTCCAGGCGAAGTAAGGTCTGTTTTATTAATTGAACATCTTTGTAGATTAGTTCATAAACTTTTTCTTCCTTTTTATCACCACCATTACTGACCTGAGCCAGGAAGAGAGTTCCTGCTATTAGAATAGCAATAAACTTTCTATCTCGAAACATCGAGATTATTATACTTTATTTTGTTTGAATTGGCGAATTGGGTTATTTGGCAATAACAGTAAATTGGGCTCTTCTGTTTTTAGCCCAAGCTTCTTCGTTATGACCGGGGTCGAGAGGTTGGCTTTTTCCGTAAGAAATTATTCGCATTCTATCGGAAGAGATGCCAAGGGAAACGAGGTAATCAAATACGGCTTTCGCTCTCTTCTCGCCCAAGGCAAGGTTGTATTCTTCGGTTCCTCGTTCGTCACAGTGGCCTTCGATGAGAATTTTCACGCTGGTCCATTTTTTCAACCAGGCAGCATTCGCGGCTAACACAGGTTTAGCGTCTTCCCGAATATCATACTTGTCAAAGTCAAAATGAACCATTTGAAGAGGTTGTTCAGCATTTAATTCTTCCAGGGTTTTGCGTTCAAAAATTTCTTCTTCGGTTAATTCCGGTTCTTTGACTTGGGGAGGAGTTTCAACTTTTTCTACCTTCGGTTGTTCTTTTACCTGAGGGGGTGGGGGGGGTACTTCTTCTACTTTTTTTCGACAGCCAGTGAAAAAGACGAAAGTAACCAATAAGACTAAGGACAAGACAATAAGTTTTTTCATTAATCCTCCTTCAGGTTTTGGTGATTTTTCTTTTTTGCCCATAAATCCAGCTGGTTTTTCATATATACACGGATGAAACAGCAATGTCAACCAAGATTGCCCATTTTATTAAATTTATCGCTAAAAGTTGGCCTCAACTTCTCAACTTCTTATTTTGACCAGTCGGGTAGTTTATTTTCGCCTTGAAAGGTTAGTTGGCGGAGATTGGTCCCATCATAATCAATAGAAAAAATTTGGATAGTTCCCTTCCGGTTAGAGGAAAAGACCAGATGTCGTCCATCTGGAGACCAAGCGGGAGATTCATTCCGGGCGTTGCTTTCGGTAAGCTTGATGATTTGGTTTGTTCTTAAGTTGAGAATGTAGAGGTCAAAGATGAGCTTGACCCGAGAAACATAGGCCAGCCTTTCTCCGGTAGGAGCCCAAGCAGGAGCGTCGTGGTAATTACCCCCAAAGCTTACATGGCGGATGTTTGTTCCTTCAGCATCCATAATATATATCTGGGGAGTTCCGCTACGATCGGAGGTAAAAGCAATTTCCCGGCTGGTGGGTGACCACGTGGGGGCGGTGTCAATTGCTTTATTAAAGGTTAACCGTCGGATTTTGGTCCCGTTACTTTGAGCAACATAGATTTCGGAATTTCCTTCTTCTAGGGTAGAACAAAAAGCCAATTTTTTTCCATCAGGAGAAAAAGCCGGAGCAAAGTTTGTACCTTCGTTCTGGACGGTGGTCAGCTTTCCTTGTTCTAAATCAAGGATATAGAGAATAGCTTGTCCTTCTTTAAAGGAAGTATAAGCAATTTTTTTTCTATCCGGTGCCCAGGCTGGCATGTAATCCCGGACACGGTTATAAGTTAAGCGAACCTGGTTTTGCCCGTCATAATCCATCAGGTAAATTTCATCGTTGCCATCGCGGTTAGAAACGAAAACTATTTTGGAAGTAAAAAGAGGAGGTTCTCCATACAATTTCATTAATTCGTCGGCCATTTTATGGGCAGCCAATCTCAAAAGACTTGGGTCAATATTATATTTCCGGCCGAGAATAAAACGTTGGCTCTTAACGTCATAGATTTTTCCTTCCAAGACAACCGAGTTCTCTTTTTCTCCTTGACTCACTGAGCCAACAAAGAGAAGCTTGGCTTGAATTGACTCCCAATTCTTAAACTGAATATTTTGGGGATTCAGAGGGGGGACATATTGATAGTAAGATTCCGGGAGAGGAATAAACACCCGACTGTACCTCAAATCAGCCAGGAGAATATCACGAAGAGTTTGAGCTGCTTCTTTGACGAGAGGATGATTGTCTTCCTGATGGAAAGAGGGACAGGCGACGGGAATAGCGGGCATTCCCTCCCGAATACTGAGGACCACTTCTTGTTGGGTGAAAAGAGGAATAAGGGAAACACAGAAGATAAATAATAAGAAGAGGGGACTGAATTTAATTATTTTCATGGTTAATGCTCGAAGATGAGGTGAATACCAAGATAATCATCTGGGTAATCTTGAGGTAAGGGGGGGAAAGGAGCTGAGGAATAGACGGCTCGAAGAGCTGAGAGATCAAGGGCCTTGATACCCGCAGATTCTTCAATTTTGACATCCGAGATTTGGCCTGAGGGGAAAATCTTGAAGTAGATAGTTGTATGTAAACCAGCGGTGTCGAGCCCCGAGAGTTGTGATTTCAGCCAATTGCTGGAAATTCGATCAAGAAGAGCTTGGAGATAATAAGTGTAAGGAAAAGAGGAGAGGCCAATTTGAGAGGATAGAGCTGAACCAAAAAGCCCCCCACCGCTACCTTCGCCTAATCCAAGCCGGAGTCTGCCTCCTTGGCTCCCCCCGCCAGTTGAAGATGACTTTTGGGAAGTCGATTTTGAAGTTGGAGTCGATTTCTGAATAACTGCTTTTTTATTCTGGACTTTTTTTTGGGGCTCTCTTTGGGGCTTTTCTACCGGGTAACGAAAGGTAGATTCAGAGGAAGTTTTTAATTTATCCACGGTGGTGAGTTCTTTTAAGGATGTTCTTGAAGGGGTTTGAGTCTCAGCCAAGGCTTGTTTTTCGGCTCCTGGGCTGCCACCACCTGGGCCACCACCCCCACCGGGTAAGGCGATGATATTGACATAATGCACCAATCCTTTCTTCCGGGGGAAAGGAAGACGAGGTGAAAAAATTACAGCCAAGGCCATAATGATATGAAGAATGATAGAGGTAATTACTGCTCTTTTAAAAAGCAGCGATTCCTTTTCGACTAAAGTCATCGTGATGACCTATTTTGTTCTTTGATGGGTTCAATCACTAAGCCAACCACCTCAACTCCAGCTCTTTTGATGATGTCTAAGACTTGAATAACAAAGCCATAAGGCAATTCTTTGTCGGCGCGGAGAAAAACAACCTTTTTTTCTTGGCCGTAGAAATATTCCTTTAGTTTTTGCTCAAGAAGAAATTGATTGATTACGGTGTCATTAAGGTGAATATAACGGTCTTTAGTAATGGTTAAAGTGAGGCCCTCTTCCGCGGGAGAGGTTTGGGTCTCAGCTTGAGGGAGATTGACCCCAATTCCGGTTTGGAGCATGGGCGCGGTAACCATAAAAATAATCAAAAGCACCAGCATGACATCGACAAGAGGAGTTACATTTATTTCAGATAAAGATGTCCCTACTTCTTTTTTGATTAGAGAACGATATTTAAATGCCATAAAGCCTTTCGGTGATATTCAGGAATTCGAGAGAAAAATCTTCCATTTTCATCGTCATTTCTTTGATTCGATGGAGAAAATAGTTGTAAGCAATAACGGCGGGGATAGCGGCGAACAATCCCAGAGCGGTGGCAATTAGAGCTTCGGCAATTCCAGGCGCGACGGTAGTGAGACTGGCCGACTTTAGTAAGCCTATTTCGTGAAAGGCATCCATGATCCCCCAAACAGTTCCAAAAAGTCCAATAAAAGGGGTAACGCTGCCGGTGGTAGCTAGAAAATTCATCATTTTTTCCAGACGAGATATTTCTTCGTTGGCGGCTTTGAGTAAAGCGCGGTTGATTCTTTCGAGCTGGGAAGGATTGATTTGGAGAGAAGGATTGCCTTTGGTGTAATGGGCTAATTCTTTGAATCCGGCGAGAAATAAGGAAGAAAGAGGACTGGCCTTGTATTTTTGGGCGGCCTCGGTTACCTCGGATAAGCTCCGACTACGGCGAAAAAGGTCAAGAAATTTCTTGGATTGGAGAGTAGCTGTTTTTAATGATTTGCGTTTGAAGATAATGATTGCCCAAGAGAAAACGGAAAAGAAAAGAAGAATAATAAGAACTATTTGGACAACAAAACTTGCTTCAATTATGAGTTTTAAAAAATTCATTTTTTCCAAGAAAAGTTAACATACCCCCTTGAGATTGTCAAACTTATCAAGGAAGACGTAGGCATTTCCAAAACCGTGATCACCGTGGTAATAATTTACTGGTAATTATTAAGGAAGAGAATAATTATTAAAAAACGATGATCGTTTTAAGGTTAGAAGATTGATTGGCTAATAATTCATGATTGAATGAGGGGCCGGGCACCGTTTTTCGGTCATGGCTTGAGAGATTATTCTCGGGAGAAATAGGGTAGAGAAATTGACAAAAAAAAGATGAATGTATAGATTGAGAACGTTTAGAGAGATCAGCAATAATGCCTAAGATTCGAAGATTTAATCCTTCCCAGATTTTAGCTTTAAGTTTTTTGGGGGCTATTTGCCTGGGCACTCTCCTCTTGATGCTCCCCTGGTCTACTCAAGAGGGGAGAATAAGTTTTATCGATGCTTTATTTACTTCTACTTCGGCCGTGTGTGTCACGGGGCTTATTGTCAAAGATACGCCTACTTTTTTTTCCCCTTGGGGACAGGCCATCATCATGCTCCTTTTCCAAATGGGGGGCTTAGGGATTATGACCTTTTCTACTCTTATTTTATTGGTTAGTGGCCGGAAGATATCCATAACCGATCGGCTAATTATTCAAGAAGGATTTCATTATGGCTTTCTTCGTGATTGGCGATCTTTAATTAAGAAAATCTTTTTATTTACTTTTTTTATTGAATTAGGGGCAGGTTTGATCCTTTTTTTACGGTGGAGAGTTGATTTTCCCTGGCCGAAAGCTTTATTTATTTCCCTTTTCCATGCAATCTCTGCTTTTTGTAACGCGGGGTTTTCTCTTTTTAGCCAAAGTCTTCTTAATTATCGCCATGATGTGGTTATTAACTTGACGATGATGGCCACTATTGTTCTTGGTGGATTGGGATTTTTAGTGTTGCAAGAAGGTTTTTATTTTTTCGGTTGTAAGTTGAAAAGAACAACATATAGGCTAAGCTTGCATACTAGATTAGTCTTAACGATGACCAGCTTGCTTATTCTCTTGCCCGCTCTTGTTTTGTTGGGAGTGGAATGGAGCCATTCATTAGCTGGTTATAACTTTTCTGAAAAACTTTTGGCTTCCTTTTTTCAGGTTATAACTGCCCGTACCGCTGGTTTTAACACTTTGGATTTAACCTCATTAAGTTATGGAAGTGTTTTTCTTTTAATTGCGCTGATGTTTACTGGCGCTTCTCCCGGCTCAACGGGTGGCGGAGTAAAAACAACAACCATGGGAGTAGTCCTGGCTTTTCTTCGTTCTAAATTATTAGCCAGGGAAGAAGTGCTGCTTTACCGGCGTACTATCCCTTCGGAAGTAATAACGAGGGCGTTTACCTTGGTGACTTTAGCCATCTTCTTTATTTCCGGTGCTGGCTTCCTTCTTTTTTTAGTCCAACCCCATTTAAGCATGGACCAAGCTTTATTTGAGGTTTTTTCGGCGTTCGGCACCGTGGGTTTAAGTTTGGGGGGGACTGCTTCCTTGAATACCGGGGGGAAAATAATAATTATTATTACTATGTTTGTCGGGAGAATTGGGTTGTTAACCCTTTTGTATGCTTTAAGTCGCGAAAAGGCTTTTGGTAAATTTACTTATGTTGAAGAATCAGTGATGATTGGCTAGAATTGCATTACAGGAGCTATTGAAAATGAAATTTGCGGTCATTGGGCTTGGCAGCTTTGGTTTAAATGTGGCTAAAACTTTATATGAGAAAAAAAATGAAGTATTGGCTATTGATATCGATAAAGAACGGGTGGAGGAAGTAAAATCTTTTGTTTCCCATGCGGTCTGCATGAATTCAGCCGATAAAGAAAGTTTAGAAGCCCTTGGAGTTCAGGAAATGGACGTGGCCATTGTCAGTTTAGGCCCGGCGATGGAGGCCTCGATTCTGACGGTTCTCTATCTTCAAGAATTAGGGGTCAAGAGAATTATCGCCAAGGCTCTTTCCGAAGATCATGCTAAAATTCTGGAAGCAGTCGGGGCCACCGAAGTTATTTATCCTGAAAAAGATATGGCCATTAGAACTGCGCTTCGTTTGAGTAACCCCAACATTCTAGAATATTTACCTTTGATTTCAGGATACAGCATCCAAGAATTAGCCCCGCCTGATAATTTCATCGGCAAAACTCTTCGGGAGCTTGATTTAAGGAATAAATATGGAATTCAAGTGCTGGCCATCAAGGAATTGATACCGGAAAAAATTACTTTTATTCCTTCAGCTGATTTCATGATCAAAGACAGCGATATTTTAGTTATCTTAGGCGAGGAAAAACAATTGGCCAAACTGAATTCCCAAGCCAAGCCATAGAAATTCAAACTAGGTCCTTATTTTTTTGCCAGGAGGCGGAGTAGAATTTCCCGCGCCACTTCCTTGGCCAGTTCCCCACTCTCTTTGACGGGACCGACACAAGAAGGGCATCCTTCCTGGCAAGGGCAATCATTGATAGTCTTTAAGCAGCGCTCTAAGAGTTTTTCTTGAAGGTCGAAAAGAGAAGGACTGAGACCAATGCCCCCGGGAAAGTTATCGTAGATAAAAATATTTGGTTCGAAATCTGTTTCGGAGAATAGTTCCTCATTAGGAAAGGAAGTTTTTATTCGTAGTTCATGAGGGGGGAGGCTTTTGCCGGTGGTATTATCGCCGATAGAGACTCCAACATCACGGTAATCACACATCATAAATAATGGCGAGACATGGTGAAGACAATAAGCCAGCCCAAAAAGGCCATTTATTTTTTGGTCCGGATAGAACGGTAAAGATTTAAAAAGAGAAGAGGGGATGGTTAACCAGTAAGCAGAGGTATGCATCTCGTATTGGGGGAGAATGAGGTCCCCCGCGCCCACATTTTCCATGGTATGGAACTTAATTTTTTTGAACCCCACCACCTGGGTAGCTACGTGAACCTCCCCATGGGAAATTGAAAAATGGACGAGGTTTTTCTGGTCGAAGGAATCAATGATTTTAATTTTGGTATAATCAATGGCATCAGTATAGTAATCAACGTCAGTTTGTCTTACGTAAGCCTTTCGTTGTTTAAAATCAAGTTGTTCGACGTAGTACTGTTGCCCTTCGCAGAGATAAATAGCCTTGGGATGGAGGGTAGTTAAGGCCGAGGAGAAGTCAACTTCAGCGATGGCCTTTGGTTTACCGGTGGTATCGACAACCACGAAATTATCGGAGGAGATACTCCTGAGGCTAACCCCGTCAGCAGGATAGGCCTCGGAGGTCCAGAACCATTTTCCTTGCGAGTAATGAACTAGTTTTTCTTCTTCCAAGAATTTTAAAATTTCTTCTATTTGCAGGCGGCCAAATTTTTCTCCTTCTTGAAAAGGCAATTCAAAAGCAGCACATTCAATATGGTTGATAAGAATGGAGAGATTGTCGGGATTAATTAGTGCTTTTTCGGGACTTTTGGAAAAAAAATAGTCAGGATTATTGACGATAAATTGATCCAGGGGGGCACTGGAAGCTACCAGAACAGCGGCTGAAGGAGCGTTCTTGCGCCCGGCTCGGCCGGCTCTTTGCCACGTACTAGTTATCGTCCCTGGATACCCGGCCATAATGGCCACGTCGAGACTGCCGATATCAATTCCCAATTCGAGGGCATTAGTGGAAACAATGCCAAGGATTTTCCCTTCCCTAAGTTTTTTTTCAATTTCTCTTCTTTTGAGCGGTAAATAGCCGCCTCGGTAGCCGCGGATAAGGCCTTCTTGGTTGATGTTTTTTTCGATGTCTTCTTTGAGATAAGTAACCAAGACTTCAGTAATCAAGCGGCTCTGGGCAAAGACGATGGTCTGCAGGTTTTTTTTCAAAAAAACAGACGCCACTCGTCTTGTTTCATTGACATAGGAGCGCCGGATGCCGAGATGTTTATTGATGACGGGAGGATTATAAAAAATGAAGTATTTTTCACCGTGAGGAGCACCGTTATTGTCAATGAGAGTTACGGGTTCTTCGATCATTTTCTCGGCGATTTCCACGGGGTTGGAGATGGTCGCCGAGCAGAGAATGAAGCGAGGCGAGGAGCCATAAAAATTAGTTATCCTTTTTAACCGCCGGAAAATGTTGGCAAGGTGGCTTCCAAAGATACCTCGATAATTATGGAGCTCATCAACGATTATGTACCGTAAATTTTCGAAAAGTTTAATCCAGCGGGTATGATGAGGCAGAATACCCGTGTGGAGCATATCTGGATTGGTGAGAATGATGTGACCTCGAGCTCGGATTGCTTTGCGAGCATCCTGAGGGGTGTCCCCGTCATAGGTGAAAATTCTGATTTCTTCTCCCAGAAGATTAATGAGTTCATCCAATTCTGACCGTTGATCCTGGGATAAGGCCTTGGTTGGAAAAAGATAAATGGCTCGACTGGATGGATTTTCAAGGATGGACTGGAGAACAGGGAGGTTATAACACAAGGTTTTTCCCGAAGCGGTGGGGGTAACCACAATAATATTTTGATTGGCCCGAGCTTTTTCCCACGCTTCGTATTGATGAGAATAAAGCTGAGTTACTCCTTTGACCTTCAGGGCTTGAACTAAGGAGGGGTGAACTTCAGGAGGAAAGGGATGATAGCAACCATCTTGGGGAGGAAGGTGACGAATTGCTTTAATGCTCTGGTTGGAGAGATCAAGTTTATTTAATTTGGTTAGGGCCTCGAGTAAGTGGGGATTTTTTGCCATCAAAACAGCCTTTTCTATCTTAGGCCATCCCTTGCGGATGGTCAATAGGGCAGGTAAAATAGAAGTAACCAGAATGTTAAATTATATAATTATCAGGAAAGCCGCCCAGCATAATCTTAAACAAATCGATCTTGAGATTCCCCGAAATCAAATGGTGGTGGTTACTGGTCCGAGTGGTTCGGGGAAATCTTCGTTGGCTTTTGACACTCTTTTTGCGGAGGGACAACGGCGCTACATTGAATGTCTTTCCACTTATGCTCGTCAATATGTTGAGCAATTTGAAAAACCGGAAGTAGAAGTTATTGAAGGGATTTCACCGGCTATTTCTATTGACCAGAAATCAATATCACCAAATCCCCGATCTACAGTCGGCACAGTGACCGAGCTTTTTGATTTCCTGAGATTATTATTTGCCCGGGTAGGTACTCCTCATTGTCCTCAATGTGACCGTCCTATTCAACCCCAGAATAAAGAACAAATGGTGACCAGGATATTGACCGGCCTGTCTGGTCAGAAAGTCAGAATTTTATCCCCGGTCATAAGAGGCAGGAAAGGTGAGTACAGCCGATTATTTGAACGCCTAAGAAAAAAGGGTTATTTGCAAGTTAGGGTAGACGAGGAATGGCGGCGGCTAGAAGAAGATATTTATCTGGCGAAGACGAAAAAACATAACATTGAAGTTTTAGTGGATGATGTTTTCTCCTCAGGGGAGAATTATTCGAGGTTAGTCGAGAGCATTGAAAATGCGCTGGAACTCTCCGATGGCGACCTGGTGGTTCTCGATGAACATGGTGGCGAGCATTTTTTTTCTCTTCATTTTGTCTGTCCCTTTTGTGAAGTAAGTCTACCGGAATTGGAACCGCGCTCTTTTTCCTTTAATAGTCCCTACGGCGCCTGTCCCGCTTGTCATGGGTTAGGGTATAAACCCGAGATGGATTGGAAAGGAGAGCTTCATTTAAGTGAGCAGCTCTGTGATCGGTGCGAGGGAAAGCGATTGCGACCGGAAAGTTTAGCCGTTAAAATTGAGGGCCTGAATATTATTGATCTGAGTTTTTTCCCCATCTCTAAATTGATCAAGAAGATCAGGGCTTTAAGTTTTGAAGGGCGCCAGAAAATTATTGCTTCTCGGATCATTGAAGAAATTTTAAATCGAGCCTTAATCATCGAGGAATTAGGGATGGGATATCTAGATTTAATGCGGCCCACTTCTACGTTAAGCGGGGGAGAGGCCCGGAGAATAAGACTGGCAGCTCAAGTTGGTTCCCGGCTGCGGGGAGTACTTTATGTTTTAGATGAGCCCACTATTGGCCTCCACCAAAGGGATAATGAGAAGTTAATCCGTCTCCTTAAATTTCTCCGCGATCAAGGAAATTCGATAATTGTGGTTGAACATGACGAGCAAACCATAAAAGCTGCTGATTTTATAATTGATTTAGGGCCAGGAGCCGGGGAAAGAGGTGGAAAGCTGGTGGCGGCTGGAAGATTATCGGAAGTTTTAAAAGCTTCTCATTCTTTAACCACTCAATATTTATTGAGCATTAAAAAGGTGAGTATTCCTTCCCGGAGACGGCAACCTAAGGGGTGGTTAGCCATTTTGGGAGCAGCGGAACACAATTTGAAGAACATCGATGTCAAAATTCCATTGGGGGTCATGACAGGAGTTACTGGTATTTCAGGTTCGGGAAAAAGCACTCTAATCTACGATATCCTTTATAAAGCCATGTTAAACAAGTTAACTCCGGCCAAGATGAAACCAGGCTTGCACCAAGATATAGTCGGCAGCGAAAAAATAGATAAAGTTGTGGCTGTCGATCAGAGGCCAATTGGGCGAACACCTCGCTCCAATCCAGCTACCTATACAGGTATTTTTACCCCTCTTCGCCAGTTATTTGCTCTGACTCCAGAAGCAAGGCAAAGAGGCTATAGTCCTAGCCGCTTTAGTTTTAATTTGCCTGGCGGAAGATGTGAAGAGTGCCAAGGTTCTGGGGTTAAGAAGATTGAAATGCATTTTTTACCCGATGTGTTTGTGACCTGTGATCGATGCCATGGCTCTCGGTACAATAAAGAAACACTGGCTATTCGATACAAGGGAAAAAGCATTGCTGAATTTCTAAATCTTACCGCGGAAGAAGCTTATCATTTGCTGGGTGCCCACCCGGGGCTGAAGCGAAAGCTGGGCTTACTCAAGAAGGTTGGTTTAGGCTATTTAAGGTTAGGCCAACCAGCTCCTAGTTTATCTGGAGGCGAGGCCCAGCGAATAAAGCTGACCAAGGAGTTGAGCCGAAAAAACACGGGGAAGACTCTTTATCTTTTAGATGAGCCCACAACAGGTCTCCATTTTGATGATGTTCAGAAGCTTCTCCAGGTCCTTAATGCCCTTGTTGACTTAGGAAATACAGTGGTTATTATTGAGCATCACCCTGATATAATAAAATCTTGTGATTATATCATTGATTTAGGTCCAGAGGGAGGTGACCAAGGAGGATATGTGGTTGCTTCAGGAATACCCGAAGAAGTGGCCCAAGTTGAAAAGTCGTTCACCGGAATTTTATTGAAAAAAATACTCAACCAGCAGAGAATGAATAACCACGGGAAGGGAAATAATTAAGATGGGTTTTGCTGAAATTCAAGGAAATGATCAAGTCAAGAGAGTGCTTCAACTTGCCCTGCGGAAAAAAAGATGGCCACCATCGATTCTTTTGATTGATTCTTCTCAAGGAGAGGCCAAAAAATTAGCCCTAGTGTTGGCTCAGGCGGTGAATTGCCTTAATCTAGATGATGATGGCTGTGATCAGTGTTATAATTGCCAGGCAATAAAGGAGGAAAGATTTCCCGATGTCTTAATGGTCGAACCAGTCAATGAAGTTATTCGGGTGGAAAAAATTAGGGAAGTAAAGAAATTGGCTTATTTAAGGCCAATGGTGGGAAAAAGAAGAGTTTTTATCATTGATCAGAGTGAAAAAATGAATGAACAGGCAGCTAATACTCTTTTAAAGGTCCTCGAAGAACCGCCATCAACCACTATCTTCATTCTCCTCACTTCCAATCCCTACCTTCTTTTGCCTACCATTCGTTCTCGTTGCCAAGAACTTCAATTATCTCCGGTTACTCAGGAAACACTGGAAAAATACATTGAGGGATTAGGCCGGGATAAAAAAGAAGCCCGGCTAATGGCCTTTTTTGCTAGGGGAAATAGGGAGGTGGTCGATAAGCTTAATTATCAAGAACTTCGGGCCCAACGGAAAGCGTTGTGGAGCATTGTTGAGGCCGGGGCAAGAGGAGGGATCCCCGCCCAGAAAATTAAAGATTATGGGCAGTATACAAAAAGACAGCGTCAACTTTGGAGCCAAGAATTGGCTATTTTAGCCAGTTTCTGGAGAGATTTGCTTTTGGTAAAATTAAATGCTTCTCCTGAACTGATTATCAACTATGATTTTTTACCCGAGCTAAAGGAAATGGCTCACTTGGTTTCTCTAGAAAAAATTAAAAACAGCTTGTCTTGGATAAATGAAGCAGCCGAAGAAGTAAAGAAAAATTTAAACATTCAGGTTATAATTAACTCTTACCTAGCGCATTATCAAGGAAAGAAAAATGGAAAAGATAATTTATGTTCGGATTGAACATACAGGTAAAATTTGTCGGGCCGCCGATTCCACTGGGGAATTAAATGTTGGCGACCAATGTATTATTGAATCTTCTTTGGGTGGAGAGTTGGCCCAAGTAATCGGGACTCCCCTCTCGATAGCTAACCATCCCAAAGGAAAGAAAGAGGTTTTTAAGGTAATTAGAAAAGCAACCCAGGAAGATTTGGATAAATTTAAGTGGCTAGCGGAAAAAGAGAAGAAAGCTTTTGCCTTCTGTTTGAAAAGAATTAAAGCTCGAAAACTCCCGATGAAATTGGTACAAGTTCGCTATTTTTTTAACGAAAAAAAAGGAATTTTCTATTACACTGCTGATGGTCGCATCGATTTTAGGGAATTGGTTAAGGATTTAGCTAAAGAATTCAAGATGAGGATTGAAATGAGGCAAATTGGTGTTCGAGATGAAGCTAAGATGATGGGGGGTCTAGGGGTGTGTGGCCGAACTTTGTGTTGTTTTTCTTTCATGCGTTGTTTTGAGCCGGTGACGATTCAAAAAGCTAAGAAGCAACACATTGTTATTAATCCCACCAAAATCTCTGGTTTGTGTGGCCGGTTGATGTGTTGTCTTTCCTTTGAGGAAGAGAGTCAAGGCCGGTTATATACTGAAGAAGAAATAGTCCCTTCAGCCAATGGTGATGAAGAAGAAAAAGATGGTCGAATTACTGACGAGGCGTAACTTTAAACTGAACGCGGCTAGAAACGGCTACTAAATGGCCGTCACCGGCGAAAGCCTTAACTTGCCAGGAATATTTTTCTCCGGCTTTGAGTTTTTCCTTAACTTCTTCGGGAAGGACGACAAAATTTTCTTCAGTCTGATGACTCCAGAGTAGTTCGTGGTTGTAAATGTAAATACGGTAGTACTTGATCTTATTTCCTAAACTCGTCCAGCGGAATTCTGTGGGAATAGAATTGATGTCTATAACCGGCGAAATGAGGGTAATTGATTCTCCTCGAACTTGAGAATCAGTGAGGATGAATTGGGGGGAAGATGGTTGGCGAAGAGAGTTAATACCTAAGACCACTAGTAAAACTATAGCAGCGGTGGTAACTGCCACGGCGACTTGAGGGAAAGGAAGAAAGGCAGTCAATTTTTCCCACCAAGATGGAGATTTTGTCAGCTCTCGAGCATAGATATCTTGGAAGAGAGTAACCCCTTCGGATTTTATCACCGAAATAATGGCATCTCGTTCTTGAAGCTTATGAAAACAAAGGGAACAATTAAAGTAATGCTCTTCGAAAGCCTCTTTTTCTGGCGGAGAGAGTCTTCCAAGCAGATAATCATCAATTAATTCTTCATACTTACATTTTTTCATTTTCCCGCCTTTCTCCTTTTTTTCACTATTTTAGTCGAGCCAAACCCCAAAAAATGGAAAATTTTTTTTATTTTTTTGTTTTTAATTCTTTTTTTACCAGTTTTAAGGAATAGTGGACTCGTTCACTAACTTTCTTGGACGAAATTCCCAATTTGGCGGCGACTTCTTCCCGGCTAAGTCCTTGATAGTAATATAAATAGAGAATTTCGCGGTATTTAGGCTTTAATTTTTTTATAGCTTGGAAAATCTGATGAGATAGTTCTTTTTTTTCCAGAGTCTCCAAAGGAGAGGGATAAGGTTTTGGCTCCGGGACCTGGGTTAAGGATTTAGATTTGGCTCGGATATAATCGATAATTCTTCGTTGAGTAATAGTGTAGATGAAAGTGCCAATTGTCGACTCACCGCGAAACTTTTTCTGGCGAATTTTTTCGATGACATTGGCCAGTATTTCGTTGACGATGTCTTCCCACTCAGGAGTGTGAGAACCAATAGCTTTAATAACCTTGAAAGTGATCACGGGACGGTATTTAGTAATTATTTCTTCCAAGTCGACATTGATTCTTTGTTCTTGTTTCACCGTTGTTAATTATATGAATCCCCTTCAAAGATAGCAAGCACACTTTGCTTGCCTTAATTAAGTATTTCGCCATTGGCGAAAATTAATTGATTTAGGGGAAGGCGATTCTTAGTGAGTTGTAGAGAGATAAACTTGCTTTTTTCGTAAAGAATATTTTATCTCTAACCAGGTTTTTTCTTTAATCTCAAAAAAGGCCTCGACCACCTGAGGATCAAATTGAGACCCTTTTTCTTTTTCGATTTCTTCACAGGCGACAAGAAAACTTTGTCCTCTTCGATAGGGGCGATCGGAAGTAATAGCGTCCAAGGTGTCAGCCACAGAAAATATACGGGCAGCGAGGGGAATTTCTTCACCTTTTAAGCCATAGGGATATCCTTGTCCGTCGTAGCGTTCATGGTGATAGAGGACAATATCAGCCGCTTTTTTCAAGAATTCATAGTTTTTAATAAGCTCGTAACCCACCAGAGGGTGTTCTTTGATAATATTCTTTTCTGTTTTGGTTAAAGCACCTGGTTTTCTTAAGATAGTTTCGGGGATAGCGATTTTGCCAATATCATGAAGGAGAGCGCCTCTTTCCAGGTCCAACAGAAAGTGAGGTTGGGTAAGGCCCATTTGGCGGGCTAAAACGAGAGCATAATGGGCAACTAATTGAGAGTGACCAACAGTGTCTTCGTTGCCATCGGTTGCCGCAATTAGATAGAGAAGATTAGAATTTAGAAAAAACTGGCTTTCTCTTCCCTCAACTTCCCGGGTTGACGGATTAGTTTGTAATAACCATTGATAGCTGGCACTGATTTCTTCAAGGAGAGCCCGAGCTGAGAGTAATTTTTGCCACGATCCCAAGGTTAAATGACTGAAATCATGGGTGGCTGAATATATATTTTGGGCTAAATAGTTTTCAATCGCCAGATTATATTGCTCAAGGTTAATTTCCCGGCCAAAGGAGAAATCATTCTTATAAAATTTAGTTTCCCAAGAATTGCCCTTTTCTTTTCTCATTTTTGTTTGAGCTTCTTTCATCATTTGTTTAGTCGAAAAGACGTTCAAAAATTGAACATTATTTAATAATTTTTAAAACCAAATTGCCCTTCTTGATGATGATTTCGACGGGGTAAAGTTTCAATTATTTCGAATCCCTTTCTGTGGAGGCTTTTTTCAACTAGGTTGAAAAAAGCCTTTTCATCTCGGAGGTGGGCTTTTGCTCCGCAGTTTCTTTTTTCTCTCATGGCACAATATTAGTCGGGAAGAAAGCCAAAAAATTGAAATTTTATCTTAAGTAGCTTCTTAGTCCTGGGAATTTACGGGTTTATTGTTGATTAGCTTAATTAAATTAAAGAAGAGTCCTGTCCTTCTTTTTTTTTCAATGTATTCTAACTTCAGGAAGAGAGAGTGCTTTTACAGATTTATCTTTTGGTCAGGGACGGTATTTTCTTTGTTGAGAATGTTGGTTGTCAAAGATTTCGCAATTAACTCGGCCGTATGGAAAACTTGGTAATTATCATTTTCATTGTTTAAGTAGCTCTGGAACTGCCAGATACATCCTGGGCAGTCAGTAGCCACTAGGTGGAGATTGCTTGCTTCTAGTTTTGTTTTCTTTTTGTTCCATAGCTGGGTGGATAGTTCTGGATTTCGGAGAGAAAAAGCACCAGCGAATCCACAACAAGTATAGGGTTCATTTTCCAGGATGGGATCGTACCTCCATTTTTTCAATAACTCCAGAGGTTTTTCCTTTAACCCTAAATCGTAGAGGAAGTGGCAAGAATAGTGGTAAAAAATCTTCTGCTTGTCTTGATCAATGGGGAAGGGGGGATCAAATGAAGCCAAGAAATCGGAAAAATCCCGCACCCGTTCAGCCCAAGGTTTGAACTCGGGAAAAAATTCGGGGTATTTTTTCTTTAGGAATGAATTTCCGGTTGGGCACAGAGTGATAATTACGGCTGGTTGAAAGTCAGAAATAAGAGCAATGTTTTTTTTGGCCAGAGCTAAGAAATCTTCTTTTCGGCCAAGATGAAGGCTAGGTGCTCCACAACAGACTTGATGGGGTGGAGAAATAACTTCCCAATTGAAATAGGCTAGGACTTCTGAGGCAGCTTGGGCAATGGAGGGGAAGAAGAAACGAATAAGACATCCTTGAAAAAGGAGAACAGTAGGCTTTGATGGCTCTTGGGGTAAGGGGAACTTAGCTGAAGGAGAAGGAAGAGGAATTTTCTTGTCTTTTAGCCAGCGGTTTTGGGCAAAGAGAGAGGAAGGAATTTTCCGGAGGAATTTTGGGACACGAGAACCAAGAGAAGCTCCAATTTTAAGGAGGGAGAAATGACGAAAAAGCCGGGAAAGGAAAAATTCGGCCCCTGAAGGAGGCAATTGATTTTTTATAGACACCAGAAGATCACCAGTGGGAATATTCACGGGACAAAAATCTTCGCAGCGTTTACAATCAGCACAAAGGTTGACCCCGAGTTTAGCTTCCTTAGGAGAGCGAGTTATCGTCGTCAGAATGGTGCCGATACCCCCCGGATAAACAGGGCCTCCATAAACATGTCCACCCACTTGTTGGAATACCGGGCAGACAAGAAGACAGCCACCGCATTTTAAGCAGGATAATGCTTTTTTTAAATGCTCATTTTCTAAGGCCGATGAACGGCCATTATCCAGGATGACGATATGAACTTCTTGGGGCCCATGAGCACCAAAAACTACTTGTTTTTCGATATCAGTAGTCCGGCTTGGTCCAGTAATAAAAGAAACATAGGTGGTGATTTTATTTCCGGAAGAAGGAACAACGAGGGCTTTGACTAGAGTCATGGCTTCTTCGAGGGTGGCGACAAATTTTTCGATAGTGATAAGGGCAATGTGAACAGAGGGCAGAGAAGTAACTAGGCGAGCATTTCCTTCATTACTGAGGATGACTAAAGACCCGGTTTCTGCCACCGCCAAGTTGGCTCCGGAGATGCCGATTTCAGCCTGATAAAAAATAGGTCTTAATTGCTGGCGGGCAAAGCGAACAAGGTTTTCAGGCTTGGGGGGAATATCGACTTGAAATTTTTTTTTCAGTAATTCAGCCATTTTTTCTTTAGTTAAGTGGAGAGCGGGAGCAGTTAAGTGAGAGGGACGATCTCCAGCCAATTGAATCAGCCATTCTCCCAAATCGGTCTCAATTACCGTGAGGCCTTTTTTTTGGAGGTAGTCATTAAGGCCAATTTCTTCGGTGACCATTGACTTGGATTTGACGATTAATTTTGCTTGTTTTTGCTTAATTATCTCCTCGATGATTTTATTCGCTTGGTCGGCGTCCTCAGCCCAGTAAATATGGGCACCGCTTTGGGTAGCTTCGCAGGTGAATTGGCGGATTAGCTCGGGTAATTGGTTGAGATTTTTTTCTCGGATGCGTTGGGCTTTTTCTTTAAGTTGGGGCCAGTTGATTTGAGCTTGAGTAGCTTTGAATTTCTGAAAATGGTGATTTGCAGCCCGGGAGAGAGCAACTTGAAGGTCTTTATTTTTTAAGGCAGAGAGGACTTTTTGGCGTGATTTATGGCCCCGGAACAATTACTCCTCCTGCCGGAGCTTGGTCAAATATTCTTGGGGATCGACCAAAATTTCTCGTGGTTTGCTGCCTTCAGAGGGCCCTAAAATCCCTTCATTTTCCATTTGATCAATGATGCGGGCGGCTCGAGCATAACCCAGCTTTAGTTTTCTTTGGAGATATGAGGCCGATGCTTGGCCAGTTAATAAAATTAATTCGACGGCTTTTTCGAATAAAGGGTCTTTTGAGATAGGTCCCTCATCGATAGGGACAGATTTTCCTTTTAAAACATTGATAATTTTTTCATCATACTCAGGTTTGGCCTGTTTTTTAACATAATTAACGACACGATTAATTTCGGGCAAAGAAACATATGACCCATGGAGTCTAACCAAGCGAGGATAATTGGGGGGAAGAAAAAGCAGATCACCGTTACCAAGAAGTTTTTCAGCTCCCACCGTGTCAATGATAATCCGGGAATCAATTTTACTTGGAACGCGAAAGGCGATTCGACAAGGAAAGTTGTTTTTGACTGTGCCGGTAATGACATCAATGGAGGGGCGCTGGGTAGCCATTACGAGGTGTATTCCCACCGCTCGGGCGAGTTGAGCGAGGCGCGCGATACAATACTCTACATCTTGAGCCCCAATCATCATCAGTTCGGCCAGCTCGTCAATGATTATAACTAGATAGGGTAGTGGTTTGGCTTTTTTGGATTGGGCATTTTCAGCTCCTTCTTTTTCGGAAGAGGGGATTTTACCTTGCTGAACATGGAGATTGTATTGTTCGATATGCCGGACCCCGACTTCGCTTAAAAGGCGATACCTATCCTCCATACGCTGGACAGCGTCCAAGAGAATAGATCCTGCTTTTTTAGGGTCGCGCACGACGGGGCATAAAAGATGGGGAATGCCGTCATATTGATTAAATTCCAGGCGTTTGGGGTCGATGAGGATGAATTTTACTTCCTCAGGCGAGGCTTTGTACAAAATGGAAAGAATTAGGGCGTTTAAAGCTACGCTCTTTCCCGTGCCGGTAGCCCCGGCTAGAAGAAGGTGAGGCATTACCGCCAAATCGGTGAGGTAAACTTCGCCGTGAATTGTTTTACCCAAAGCGTAGGTAAGTTTAGAGGGGGAGCGTTGAAACATTTCGCTTTGGATTATGTCTCGCAGTCGAATAATTTCTCTTTTATTGTTGGGAACTTCGATTCCTAAGGAAGATTTTCCTGGAATTCTCTGAATTCTAACCGATTCAGCTCCCAAAGCGAGGGAAAGGTCTTCGGATCGATTGGCGACTTGGTTAACGGTTATTCCGGGGGAGGGATAAAATTCGTAGGTTGTTAGTACTGGTCCCGGATGATATTCTCTGACTTCACCGTCAACTCTGAATTCGCGTAACTTAGCTTCGATAATTTGCTTTTTTTCAAAAAGCTCATTTTTGTCGATTTGTTCGACTTCGCTTCCGGCATCAAGAAGGGTTATCGGGGGAAAGCGATAATCCCCTGACTGAGTTACTTCGGGAAACAGGGTCCCTTCCGGGGTAGGCGAAGGGGAAGAAGGCGGAGAGGGAGGAGGGGGTGGGGTAATGATGGATGGACCAATAGAGGGTTTGGATTTAGGAATCTTTTCCTGTTTTGAGGCGCGATATTTTTCCTGGATTTTCTGGCGCATTTTCTGGCGTGATTTTTCTTTTCGGTAACGAATAATCTTAATTCTAATTTCCTTGAAGAAAAAGGTAATGAATTTGGTGGGGAAACTCCACAACCTTCTCAGGGAAAGGTTAAATGTAAGAAGGAAAGCAATCAACAAGAGGATGACCAGAAAAAGAATAGATCCCCAGCTATTTAACCAACGGACACATAAGGTGGCCACAATGGTTCCAGTGAGACCTCCAGAGGAGAGCTCGACTTGACGCCAAATTATTTTAGGGATGATTATAACTAGTAATCCACTGGAAGATAGGGTAATGAGGAGCAAACCAAGAATTTTATTGAGAATATCACTTGATTCCTTTTTAGCAAAACTCTGCCAACAGAAATAGCCCAGGGTGAATAGAAAAAGAAAGGACGACAGACCGATGAATTGAAAAAAAGAATCGGACAATAATGCCCCTAGCCTTCCTCCGTAATTGTGGGTTCTTGTCCACTCGGTAGAAGTAGAGGCCCAGGTGGGGTCAAGGGGATGGTAGCTGATTAGACTAAGGAGGAGGAAGAGAGTGAAGAAGAGGAGAAGAAGAAAGGAGATTTCGGCAAAAACACGTTTTTTGCGACTTTTTTTCTCTTTGAGGTCGGCTTTCTTTTTTTTCTTCACTGTTGTGATTATAACATAAATTGGCCAAATTATAATTCGGGAACGACTGCCTTCCTGAGTTGATAACTCACCTTGAAATATTCTTACCTTTTTAAATCTAGTATTTTTTTTGGTACCTTTCAAGGGTGTCTTAGGTGGGGAAGAAGACTAATTGATTTTTAGAGGGACTTAATGTATAAATATAACTCGATTAAAGAAGGAGAATATATGGTGAGAAAAACCAAAGTTTATTTATTACTCATAATTTTAAGCGGTGTTTTGCTGCTCTTCACTCAAGCCACTGAACTAAAAATAGGGCGCCCTGATTTTCAAACGATGGTGACTGAGGAATGGTCCGATCCGGTGAATATCTCGATGTCAGGCACTCCTAGCTATGAGCCGAAAGTGGCGGCTGATGGAGAAGGTAATGTTCATGTTATTTGGGTTGAGGAAGATGGTGGTGAACGAGTTTTTTATAACACCAACTTGTCCGGTGAATGGGGAGTTCCTCAAAATATAACCAAGAGTGAGGTTCGGATAGGAGAAGGGCCTTGGCCTGAAATAGAAGTTGATAATAACAATGTTCCTTGTATCCTTTATTCAGCTGTTACCGAAGGTAATTATGAAGCGGTTTTGAATCGCTATATTAATGGTGCTTGGACTGGTCACTGGAATGTCTCAAAGACTTCAGCTGGAGGCAGTGCTTATCCCTCCATTGTTATTGATCGCAATACCAACGATTATTATGTCTTTTGGCAAGATGATGCCAACCGGGCCTTCGAGGAACAAACTTATTGGGAAATCTGGATGAGATACCTTCGCGGAGGGTCGGGCTCCTGGATTGGGGGAGGCATTCTTCCTGATCGTCAGCACCGGGCCTATACTCCTCAGGCCGCTATTGATGCCAAGGGCGGTATTTATGTTATTTATGCTAACCGGGCCTTGGGGAATATGACCAGAGTGTTTTTTACCCAAAATAAGGAACCCAAAGATTGGGAAAAATGGACTGATTCCATTGATATTTCCGGTTCAACAGGCATTGAATTTGCTTACCCTCAAATCGCCTGTGACAATGCTGGCAATGTTTATGTCGTCTGGATGGATCATCGGGAAGGGAACATAGAGGTTTATTTTCGCCAAAGAATTAAAAATAAATGGTCAGCGATCATGAATTTGTCTAACTCGGGAACCCCTTCTGAAGATCCTACGGTGGCTGTTAATAAAGAAACAGGTGATATTTATGTGGCGTGGGAAGAAAATCAGAAGATCTTTTTCCGAGAATTTAAAAATGGGAAATGGTTGGAGCCGGTCAACCTAACCGAATATTCCTCATCTTCAGCTCATCCCCATCTCTACGTGGACCAAGGAGGATCAATCCACCTCGTCTTTACTGATAGTCGTACCGGGAGCTGGAATATATTTTATCGCTACCGGTTAGGGCAACCATTACGCCAGCCCGAACCCCCCTTAAATTTGTCTTTAGTTACTTCCTTGGATGAAGCTACTTCTACTAAAACCAACAAGCTTTCTTGGCAAGCAAATGAAGAAAACGAAAGTTTAGATATTCAGAATTATCGCCTTTACCGGCGGAAAGAAGGAGCAGGATCATTTCAATTTATAGCCGCTGTCGAAGGGACAACATTCGAATATCTTGATCAAGGATTACCCACTTCGGTGAAATATCAATATGCAGTTTCCGCTGTGGACAAGTGGGAACAAGAAAGTAGTCTTTCCGAAGCTGTTTCCGAAACAAGAATTTTTGCTCCACTCTCTCCATCCTTGACGACTTATGTTAATCGGGTTCTCTTTTACCGCGAAAAAATAATCAGATTTACCTGGCGGCATAATCCTCTTAATGATCCTCTTAGCTTGTCGCACTATAACATTTACCGCAAGAAAGCCAGTGCGGGAGATAGTGCTTTTAATCTGATTTCTTCAGTCGATGCCAATACCTTTGAGTACACTGACCGGGGCCTTTCTTTTGACCAAAAATATGCCTATGCAGTGACGATTGTTGATGCAGATGGAAATGAAAGCTCTCGATCTCCTACGGCCAAAGAAGATTAACTACTCTGGATTACTCTCCTTTAGAAAAAGGTCTGAAAAGAGAAAACTTACTGGTCCGCCAGCGAGGTGGGGTAGAGTGGCATCATAATAAAAACTAAAACTGCCACTTACTTTGAAATTCGCCGGCAGCGAGGGGATGACCATTGATTTTTTTGCCCCTCCCTTTTTCTTCCCCTGAAAGGAGCCCAATTTTCCTTTAAAAATGAGAAGATTAAAGAGGATCTGGCCATTTTGGTCCTTAATTTGGGCGGAAGGATTAACTAGATAGTCATCTCCCCAGCGTAATTCTCCTCCCCAAACTTGGCTGAAAAATCTATATTTATGGCGCTGAGGAGTGATGGTTACTATTTGGAAATATTCGTCGCCATTTTTAGCTGGTGATTGGCGATAAAAATAATATAAATTTAGTTGGTTTCTTTTTAAACTTTCTGGGGAAAAGCCATCGAGGAGAAGGAGTTTTTTCTCATAAGGTCCAGAGGTTTTAAGATAAGGGAGCGGTGGATCAAAAATATATTCATATCCCATAAAGATTTTTGACTGGGGTTGAATTTTAATAGAGGACAAGTCTCCTGAGTAACCAACTTGAGGTGATGAGTGATTAGATAGGGAGATATTATCAAGATAGATTCTTGTTAGCTTATCCGATGGAGGAGAGATGATGTCGATGAAAACACGGGTGACATTTTCGGGGGAGGTATTTAGAGCGATAGCCTGAGCTTGGGCTGAAATTCTCCATTTTTTGTTTGATTGCTTAATTAAAGATATCTTATGGGCGTATTGCTTGAAGTTTCCGGGGAAATCATAATTAGGTAAAGAGCTTAGATAATAGATTTTAATAGTTGGATTGTGTAAATCAATCAGTTCTTCATTCCATTGAGGCTTAAATTCCTTGAGCAACACCGTTTTTTCTTCCAGAGATTGATAAAACTCTGCTTGTTTGGGATAATCTTGGGGGTTAGTAATAAATCGGTGATACATGATATCGCTGATAATGATGAAATTAACCTGGCGAAAGGCTAAAAACTCCAGACTAACGTTTCCCAGCGTGTGACGATAAAGAAGGTTATAGCCACTGTCAAATAAAGGCGGGCTATACATCTCGAGGGCAATTTTGCTCCCGGGAGGCAGATGATCGAGAACCCACTCGCGGGCTTGGGTCCGGGTGTCTTTTTGAGTTAAGCTGAGGTCAAAGCGAATGACTTTATAAGCTTGGGGCAAAAGCAAGGGAAAAGCGAAAATTATTGGCAGGAGGTATTTATTTTTTAAGAAAATTTTATTTGCTTTTGCCCCGGAGGAAAGCCTTCTTGCTAAGAAAGATTGGCTTCGATCTACAATGCTTCCGCAATAAATGATTAGAAAGGGGATGAAAGGCAGCATGTAGCGCACTGCTTGAGCTTTCCATGTAGAAACGATAATAAAGAGAAGAAGCGGATAAGACAGAAGAATTAAATTTTTTTTTTGAGGTCGGCGGAGGCCGAGGAGCAAGCCAAAAGGAAGAAGCCATTGAGCAAGCACGCCAATATGTTCTCGGAATCCATAGACGAGATAGAAAAATAAAGCCGATTTAGAAGCAGAGCCTCCATAATGACCAAGGGTATAAAGATGTTGAGATTGCCACTGAAAGTCCTTCCAGAAAGTCTTGAAATCGAGGAAGGCAAAAGGGCAGCCGATGAAAAAAGCAACTATAAAGAGACAACCAGCTAGGATTAAAGGCCAGTTTAAAAATATAGATAGCCAAGTCTTTTTTTGGCGCCGCTGATAAAAGAGATGGGCTAGGAAAAGCGGTAGGAATAATAATTGCCCTCCGTACTTGGTAGCTGTAGCCAATCCGGCGGTAAAGCCAGCCAGAAGATAATTTTTCGCTTGGCCCCTTTCCATTATTTTCCAAATGAAATAATAGGAAAGAACCAGGAAGAAAACCATGGGAACGTCGGGAAGAGAATAGTGGGATATTTTGTTATGAATATGGGAAAAAATAAGAAAAAGGCTGGCCCAGAGCCCGGCTCGAAGTGAGTACATTCGTCGCCCAAGGTCAAAGACTAAGGCAATGGTTCCTAAGCTAAACAAGAGATTAAGAATGCGGCCGATGATGATAAACAGAGTAGGATTGGCACTGAAGGATTTAACAAGCTCTTCCACAGAATGGAAAGCACCAAATAATTTCCCTCCCAGGTAAATAAGACCCCACCAGCCAGCCTGAAGGTAAGTATAAAGAGAGGGGACATGAAAAAAGTGGGGATTTAAATCGCCTTTTAAATAGTTCAGGGAAATTTCAGCAAACCTTTTTTCATCAACATGGTAGAGAAAAGGAAGGCCGAAATTGAGGCCCAAGGCTCTAATAAATAGCCCAACAAGAAGAAGGTAAAGGAGAATTTTCTTGGTAGAACTTGGGGTCAATAAGAGAAAGTTATTTTTAACTTTGTTCTCCATTGTCCGCAGGCATAATATTGCTTGAGTTTAGTGGCTTAGTCAAGTGGCGAGTAGGTCACCATTAATGATTAATCTCCAAAGGTGAGGGCGAAAGAACAAGATTCACCTTCGAAATCCTCGGTAAAGGGGGTTTTCTTTGAGTTTTTTTGTGTTATTATTTTACCGGCCTTGGATGTAAAAATGACGGGGAGAAAATGAAATTGAAAGCTTTAAACAAATTTTTGGGGATAATTGTCCTTGGAACTTTGATTATTACCAGTTCCTCTTTTTCTGACAGTTTGAAAAACAGGAAAAGTGATACCCACTTAAGCGATGTTTTCCTCCGTGCTCAAGCAGAAGAATTTGCGGCTATCAATATCTCTAATTCAAAGGTTAATTCGATGGAACCTCAAATCCAGGTTGATAAATCAGGCAAGGCGTTTGTCATTTGGGTAAGAATGAACTCCCCTAAATCAGTTTATTTTAACACTAATGTCTCGGGAGAATGGGCCAAGCCAATTATGGTTTCCAGTGGAACAACAGTTAGTGCTTCGGGACCGTGGCCTCATTTAACCATTGATTCTCAAGGAACTCCCCATATTGTCTTTACAGCCAAAAATAGTGTCGGCAATTATGAAGTTTGGTTTAATACCTTTTATCGAAATACTAGCGCTGCTGGAGGATGGGGAACTAATTACAATGTTTCTCAGACTACCGAAGGAGGTTCTGCTTATCCGACAGTGGCTGTGGATCCCAATAATTTAAGGAGATATGTTGTCTGGCAAGATGATGAATATAAGCCTGATATCTGGGCTCTGTTTTTTCGCTTCCGGAATCCATCGAGTGAAACGTGGAGTGCCCGTGATAGCTTGCCTATTCCCACTTCGGCTTATACCCCCAAAATAAGTGTTGACGGCCGGGGCCGCCTCCACCTCATCTGGTTAAGAAGAGGGGGGGGAGGTTCAGTGGTTTATTATGCTCGCAATAATAATCCCACTGACTCTTACGCCTGGACAGAGCCTGTGGCTATTTCTGGGGGTACTAATATTGATTTTGCCGAAATTCGATTAGCTACTGATAGCCAAGGAAATGTTTATGTTGCCTGGGAACAGAGGAATGGCAGCAATTATGATATCTATTTTCGGCGATGCATTGATGGTAACTGGACAGGCATTGTTAATGCCTCCCAAACTGGTAGTCAGGCCAAATGGCCTGGCTTGGCCGTCAATTGGATGACAGGAGATTCTTACTTGGTCTGGCAACAGAAAAAGAATAATAAATGGCAAGTATTTATAAAAACTTTAATCGGGGGAGTGTGGTCATCGCCAACTGACTTAACTAATAATAACCATAATTCAATAATGCCGAGTGTAGCGGTCGATGATTTTGGAGATATCCACTTGGCTTATGCCGAGGAATATTCTGGGGTCTATGACATCATGTATGCGACCACCGGGGAAATTGTCGGGCAGGGCATTCTGCCTCCCATTGGGGTAAAATTAGTCACTAAAAGAGAAGAAACCCCTGGATTCAAGAAAAATATCATTCGCTGGAAGAAGAATCCCGATAACGATAATACCAAAGTAAAAAATTATCGCCTTTACCGTAAAGAAGCTCAACAAGGAGAGAGCCAATATAAACCTGTGGCCACCTTAGGAAAATCCTCCTTTATCTATGAAGATAGAAATTTGCCCGATACCAAGAAATTTTCCTATGTTTTAACGACAATAGATGCCGATGATCAAGAGAGTAGTTTTTCGGATGAGGTTTCCGAACCACTCGTTTTTCCGCCCGTCGAAGTTAAAATAATTTCTAAATTAAATCCCCAGCAAACCAAGAAAATAAACGTTGTTTCTTGGCAAGAGAATCCTCTCAATAACAAAGGAACGGTGAGTTCATATAGAATTTATCGCCGAGAAGTCAAGCCAGAGGCGAAATTCCAATTTCTTAAAGAAGTATCAGGTCAAACTTATAGTTATGAAGACAAGAATCTTTCCACCAAAATCAAATATGTATATTATTTAACTGCCACTGATAAACTTGGGGTTGAATGTGAACCTTCTTTAACTGCTTTTGAAGATCCTGTCTTTCCTCCTTGTTCTATTACCGTAGTGACCACCGTCAATGAGGCAATTTTTTTTGTGGAAAAAATTAATGTTCT
>Ga0190359_1000064_pt1 | contig 60472 bp, 60 predicted proteins | sample 48721823_MG_FD_161269 | JGI IMG/M metagenome (GOLD analysis project Ga0190359, IMG submission 161269) | Hydrothermal vent microbial mat bacterial communities from Southern Trench, Guaymas Basin, Mexico - 4872-18-2-3_MG | ecosystem: Environmental > Aquatic > Marine > Hydrothermal vents >...
TACTTTTTGCGCCGCTGTCTTGTTTCTTGTATAGCTTTCCTTATGACTTGTACTTTGCTCTCCATCTGTTTACCACTCATGCTGTATTATTATACTTGAATGTGTGACTTTAATTGGATGGACAACTAAAACCGCCTTTCATCCCATCCTCTGAAGGAGATGGGCTTTCTCAGCGGCTTCTGTAAATTTTTCTGTGGAGGTGTTATAATGGCTGATGTTTTTTTCACAAGCATGAAGACTACCCCTGAAAGGAGTTTGCCTGTAAAGCTGGAAATCCTACTTGAAAGATCAGGTCTTCAAGATATAGTGAAAAAAGATGACCTTACTGCGGTGAAGATACATTTTGGGGAGCCTGGGAATCTCGCCTACGTAAACCCTGTTTATGCGAGAGTTGTGGTTAGAATGATCAAGAAACTCGGTGGCAAGCCATTTTTGACAGACTCCAATACTTTGTACAGGGGGAAGCGTTCAAATGCGGTTGATCACACGATATCAGCGATACAAAATGGTTTTTCGTATTCTGTTGTTGAAGCACCTGTGGTGATAGCTGATGGGTTGAGAGGATCTGATCAAATAGAGATCGCCATCGAAGGTAAAAGGGTGAAGAAGGCGAAGATTGGCTCTGCCATCGTGCTTTCTGACGCTCTTGTTGTAGTGACTCATTTCAAGGGTCATGAGCAAACGGGTTTTGGAGGGACTTTGAAGAATGTGGGAATGGGATCGGCTTCAAGAGCCGGAAAGATGGAACAGCACTCTGAATCTCAGCCGACAGTGAAGAAAGATCTCTGCACGGCATGTGGCATGTGTGAAAAGTATTGTCCTGTGAGCGCGATATCTGTTGAAGAGCACGCAGAGATTGACTACTCAGTTTGTATTGGGTGTGGTCAGTGTATTGTAATGTGTCCAACGGGAGCAATGGTACCTGTCTGGGATTCATCGGTTGAGCTGCTTATGGAAAAAATGGTTGAATACGCTTACGCAGTTTTGAAAGATAAAGTTGGTAAGTCACTATTTGTATCTTTTGTCACTAACGTGTCTCCTAATTGTGATTGTTGGCCAAATAATGAACCAGTCCTTGTTCCAGATATTGGGCTTCTCGCAAGCAAGGATCCCGTTGCACTTGATCAGGCTTGCGTTGATTTGGTAAATCAGGCTGTTCATCTGCGCGCGGATATTAAAGAAGATGTCTTTCGCTCTGTGCACCCTGCGGTTGACTGGAAGCATCAGCTTGAATACGCAGAACAGCTTGGGCTTGGAACCCGGAAGTATCGATTGATAGAAGTGTGAAGTGATCTGATGTGAACAGAAAATTGCTTGTAAGAGAGTATGTTTTTGCGACATTTGGTGTTATTCTGACTTCTTTGGGACTCGTTATATTCTTGATCCCCAACAACATTGCGGCCGGCGGTGTGAGCGGACTTGCGATGATTTTAAACAAAGCGCTGCCTATATCTGTTGGATTGTGGATGTACATTTTGAATGGAATACTCTTTGTCATAGCTGCTCTTACGATAGGTTTCGATTTCAGTGCTAAAACCGTTTATTGCACTTTTGTGCTTACGTTTTTCGTGGATCTTTTCGATAGAATCATCACGATACCCAAATATGCGGGTGAGGATATGGTTCTTGCGGTGTTTTTTGGTGTTGTACTCACTGCTGTTGGAATGGCAATAACTTTTACCCAGAACGCATCTACTGGGGGTACGGACATATTAGCTCGAATTGCCAACCGCTATCTGGCTGTTTCGATGGGTCTTACACTGCTTTTAATTGATTTTTCTATCGGTATTCTTGCAGGATTTTCTTTTGGTGCGAAGACTGGAATGTACGCAATTTTGGCGATAATTATCAACGGAATAACGATAGACTTTGTCATGAAAGGTATTGAAGTCTCAACACAAGTTTTCGTGATATCAGAAAAAAATGCGGAAATAGCGAGCTTTGTGTTGAACAAGTTGAAGCGAGGAGCAACGTTCATTGACTCTATTGGAGCTTACAGCGGCTCAAGGAGACAGCTCCTTATGACTGTCTTAAGAAGAAGAGAGTTAACGGAGCTCGTTTCGTTCATAAGAAGGGTAGATCCAAAGGCTTTTGTTGTCGTTAGTGAAGCGAGGTACGCGCTTGGAGAGGGGTTTAGAGATATCAAGAAGATATTTTAAGAGAGGTGTGATAATGGAGTTTTTGTCGAATATCTTGTTTTTTTCCGCTTCAGGTGTTTTGCTTTTCGCTGTGCTCAGTTTTGAACTGGGACTGAAAGCCATGAGAAAGGATGAAAAAGAAAAGATGAGTCGTCACAATAGAAGAGGATTGAAAGCTATTGCGTTGTGCAGCGTTATGTTCACGGTATCGCTTCTCATAGCTTTTCTTCTCTGAAGCTGGTGAACAAGTTTTTCGATATCAAAAGTGTGCCCACAACTATTAGTGAGTAGTAGGTGATGGATCTCCATAAGATCACGGTAGAGGCAATGTATGTGCTTGAGCAAATTCCTCTGAAAATTAAATAAAAGGCGCCTTCTACTCCACCGACCGAGCCCGGTGTGGGAATAAAATAAACAGAAGTTGTCGTGATAAACATCATTCCAAGGAACTGCCAGTACGTCGAGTTAATTGTGGAAGTCACACTCCTTAAGCATAGATAGGGTATGCTCATAAAGCAGATTTGGATTATTACTGTGATCAGTATGTTTGCGATGACCAGCAACCGTGATTCTTTCCAGAGATTTCTGACCAAGCGGAAATAGTTGTCCACTTTCGTTGTTGCTTGTTCCAGAATTTTTTGCGTGTTCTTCCTCAATGCGATTGAAATTATCTTCATGAGTGGTTTTGAAAGAATGATCTTGACTGCAATTCGTTTTGAAAATATGAGAAGAAGAAAAAAAACATACATTATGCATGTGAGAACAAGGCCGGCGATCATAAGCCATCTTGCACCAGATAGTTGAAGAATTTTTTTGTTTAGAACTGCAAGGAACAAAAAACCTGCGGAAAGCATTACAGAGAATGAAGTTATGAATTTCACTCCCACTATCATTGAGCTCGACTCCGCTGCGATTCCTTGTTGTGACAGATGATACACCTGGAAAGGCTGTCCTCCCGCGGAAAAGGGCGTCAATGCGCTGACATACATTCCGAGCAAGGTGTTTTCAAGGCATTTTTTAAGGGAAATTTTCTTACCTGTGACGGCAGAAAGGAGTTTCGTTCTCAATGAATCCAAGAATACCACGAGGATCATCAAGCATGCAGCGAAGAAAATCTCGTTTGCTGAAGCTGAAATGAAAACCTTCCACATTTGCTTTCCTCCGGCCACTGCTGTTAGCAGAACGACCACACCTATGCTGACTAATATAATGAAGATGATCGCTTTTTTCATTATGTCCTCCGTGGGTTCAGATATCCAAATGAATTTTACCACGCTTTACTTGTCCGAAAGCCGTGGTTTGAATTTATTCGTGGCTTGGTTAACTTGTGATTGAAGCATGATAGAATTTTTGTGATACAACTGAGTCTAAGGAGTTGATTCAATTGTTTGGAAGAAAGGATCTTGGCATTGATCTTGGCACTGCTAACACCTTAGTTTACGTTAGAGGAAAGGGCATTACCACAAATGAGCCTACGGTTGTGGCGATTCACACAGATACAGGCGAGGTATTGAAGGTTGGCGTAGAAGCAAAAAAAATGCTTGGTAAAACTCCCGCTTCAATAAGGGCAATAAGACCTCTTCGAGATGGTGTAATAGCTGATTATGATGTAGCTCTTGCCATGCTGAAATATTTTATAAACAGGAGTAAGCCTTCTTTTTCCATGTTAAAACCAAGAGTCGTGATAGGTGTTCCTGTGGGTATCACGGACGTGGAGCGGCGTGCGATACTCGAAGCGGGCCTTGAAGCAGGAGCGTCCCGTGTTTTCTTGCTTGAAGAGCCTATGGCAACCGCGATAGGAGCAGAGCTTGATGTAGAAGAGCCCAACGGCAATATGATTGTCGACATTGGTGGTGGGACAACAGAAGTTGCCGTCATCTCGCTTGGAAGTATTGTTGTATGGGATTCCATAAGAATAGCCGGTGATGAAATGGATGAATCGATAGTCCAGTATGTGCGAGAAACCTACAGAATGGCAATAGGTGAAAGGACAGCGGAAAGAGTGAAGATAGATATAGGCAACGTTTATGAAACCGAAGAGCACAATACTCTTGAATCAACTATCACTGGCATAGATCTTTCAACAGGCCTTCCAAGAAGACTTTCATTGAGAGGTGGAGAGATTCGGGAAGCGTTGATGACACCTATTTCCGCGATAATTGAGAGCATTAGAACAACGCTTGAGAAAACCCCTCCTGAATTGGTCGCCGATGTCATGGAAAGAGGGATTGTGATAGCTGGTGGTGGTTCACTGATAAGAGGACTCGATACTTTGATAGAGGAGGAAACTGGCATAAAGGTTGTCAAAGTCGATGATCCACTCTCCTGTGTTGCTCGTGGTGCGGGTAAGGTTCTTGAGAAAGTAGACATACTGAAGAAGCTTCAACAGGTGGATTAGATGTTAACTAAAGATGTGCACAGGCTTATCGCTCTTTGTATTTTCTTTTTGGTTGTTGTCCTGGCGAATGCGTTTTTCAGTAACATTGTGGCTGATCATGTTTCACAAGCCTTTGAGTGGCTCACAGATATGTCATTCTCGGTTAGACTGATCACTGCGAAGATCATTTCCGGGATTAAATTCTCGTTTTCAGGAGAAATCTCCAAACCCGTTTATATTGATGGAAACATTTTTGGTAAGTACTCACCAGTGTTGGGTACAAGGGAAAGCTACATTCTTGCAGCGGGTGACACGAACAAGGGAAGTGTTGCTCTGGATCCTGACGCTAAATCCGTGGTGGGGATTGTTGAGAAGAATACCGCTGGTGTTTGCTGGATAAGACCTATTTATGACAGCAGCTTCGTAATGCGAGTTTTTGTTGAAAAAGATGATCTTGTTGTTGAAGGGGAACTTTTTGGAGGTGAGCGTCTCAGAATATATGAAACAGTGGATGTTACGGGTGGAGAAGTGTATGTCTCAGATGATTTTCCTTACGGCACGCTTATTCGCAATATTGGATACGGAAAGGTTGGGAAAGTTGTAGGTGTTGAGAACAGTTACTATTTACTGAAAGGTACGTTTAAGATTCCTTCTCATGTGATTCTTCTTCCGAATCTTCCTGAAAACTGAGTATTTCCTGCACGGCGTTTGAGAGAGCTTCTGCGTCTTCTTTATTGTATGATTTCTTTTCTTCCAGGAGTTCGAGCACTTCGTGAGGGTCAGCAGAGGCTGTTGTTGTTTCTTGTGTTTCCTGCTGTTTTTCTTCTGAAGATAGGATTTCTTCCACTATTTTCTCTACTTTCTTCGCTTCTTCAGATTCTGCAGAATCTTTAGAATCTTTTGTTTCATCTGAAGATGGTTCACTTTCGGCATCCAGCTTGATATCCTGTATTATTTTTTCCAGAGTGTCTATGTTTGCCTCGAGTATGCGGTTGGAGTCCTCTTCAGATGTAGGAATTTCATTAATGATTTCCTTTGATTCCTCTTGTTTAATGCTCGCTTTACGAGCGGAGAATCTTCGCTTCTGGATCATTATAACAAGAAGAAGGCTTCCTGCGAAAGTTGAAATGAATACGCTTATCAAAAGAAATACAGAGGGCTTTGATCGCTGTGGTTGCTGATCTTCCGCTGGGGCAGGGTTTTGAGGTATTCTGCTCCTTATCCATTTCATCCACTCTTCTGAAGGCTGTGAGGCGCTTTCCATGAGCTGATAGAGTTTTTGGGCTACAGGATTGTCTTTGTAGTGGCTGAGGTATGTTTTTGCTCTGTCAAAATCGCCGATACAGTAGGCGGAAAAACCCATTCTCAGTTTCAAAAGTTCATCGTATGACTCCAAACTTGCATCCAGTTGTACAGCCTTTTCGAACCATTTCAACGCCGTTTCGTAGTCCTGGTTAATGTAGGCGTTCATGCCTGAGGTGTAGTACTGCATTGCTGAAGACGATGAAGACAAACCTATTAGACACAGAAAAACTATCTGAAGAATCACAATGAACTTTCTCATTCTCCCACATCCCCATCATTGAGGGAATAATTCTGAATATGATCCTTGAAAATGAGGTATATATCAGATGACTGCACAAATGCGTCCTCTATCTGAGTGTTAAATGGTTGGGTCACTTCAAGAAGGGACATGCTTGTTTTGTCTATGAAGTTCATGCTTTTGCTTCCGATGATAATGATGTGTGAAGCGGTTTGTAGAATCTTTTTGGCATCTACCCAACCTTCTGCTATTCGAACATAGCGCTTGCTCTCTAAGTTGAACACAATTAAAGAATGAGTTCGCAGCCCCACCATCAAAATTGATCCGTACCTGAAACAAGATTCAAAGTCCACTGACTCATTCTTGTACTGAATTTGTGAACTGTCCAGTAGTTTTAAGAAAGTGCCATTATCCATCTGGTAAATCTCGCTGTTAGTCACAATGAAGATACCTTCCGAGGAATCCACAAAGGTGCCATATTCTCCTCTGGTGTTCAGAAGCTTTTCCCATCTTTCTCCACTTTTTTTCAACACGGTGAGGGAAGAGTTGTTTTTCACAATAGCGTAGATATCAGTGGGTGTGACGAGAACATCTTGTATGTTGTTTGAAATATTGATCGGTTCAGATATATGAGTACCCCGCGTATCTATGAAAACAGGTCTTGAGTTGCTGTCAAGAAACGAAATGATGTTGTGTCCGGGTCTGTGAAAGAATCTAATGTATCCCGACAGAAGAAGCTTTTCACCCTGGTAAACTCCATCTTCTTTGACAAGATATAATGTGTCGTTTACCATACCGGCGGTAATCAGGTTGTTTGCCGGAATTGATGATTTTTCCTTCATCACATTACCGAATGAGAAGCTTTCTGGAACTTTGATTATCCATTCTTTGCTTTCATCAGACGCTGGCTCAGAATAGGTTTCCTGATCAGATGAACTCTTCTTATCGGGAAGCTTCTCGGGATAAGAATCTGATTCATATGGAGGAACTTCAGGAGGAGTGTGTTTCAAAAACATCTTTAGTTTTTCAAAAAATGTTCGGGATGTGTAGAAATCAAAAAATGAACCATCGAATACCGCTGTATTTGCACCTTTGAGAAGCGCACTTGCGTGTGAAACGATTCCATCGCCTTTTGTTGAAATCAGCTCTGGATAGAACTTCTCCAGTTCTGTTCCCGTTACATCTATTGACATCGGAGGATTGCTACCACTCGCAAAAAGATATTCTATGTCCTTGCGCATCTGAAGAGATGAAATCATTCTCAAGGTTTCAGAATTTGGAAGTATTTCTTTGTACAGAGGGCCTATCGATTCAATGTAGGTCAGTATGTGAGATTTCATTCCTTCTATCACCGGAATTTCTATATTCCAGATACTGCTGAGCACTTGTGAAGATTTGTTGTAAAGCAAGCTGCCATAATAGACGGGATTGGGAATGTTCGTTCCAAGGTTCGGCACGGAGAGCAAAGCAATTTTGCGGATATTTTTTATTTCTGGATGCATTTCGATCGCAGCCCTGGCTATGAGTCCACCAATACCGTGAGCTACTATGTCGAACTCGACTCCGCTGAGTCTTTTCAGCTCGGCAGCGAGTTTTTCCGCCTCGAAAAGTATAACGGAGTTAATGCCTTTTTCCCGTGAAAACTGTTTAAAGCCGTCTACGTATAACTTTGATTTGGTTGAAGAAACCGGGTAACTGTAGTACATTATTGTTCTTGTGGGAAAAGCTTCACTCCAGAAATTTGCCTTCAAAGAGTTAAGGCTCGAGACATATCCTATAAAGTTCGCGTCTGCTCCAGGCACTAAAAGCAAAACTGGCTCGACACTTTCAGGATTATCGTTGATGAGTGACAGTCCCAGAAGTTGCTTTTCTGGCACGTCCGCTATGAGCCCTATTTTTGAAGCGTGAAAGGCCTGAGCTTCTATGTACGGACCCTTTTCATCCATGTCTATCTCTGCGCCTCCGAGAATTCTGTAAACTCCCGATGCTGAAAGAGGAATATAGGCAAGACGTACATTGGCATATTGTTCCCCAAAGTAAAGCTTGGATGGTAAATAATATCTCATTTTTATGGGAGACACCGCGAATTCATCAATGCCGTCCGATGGTGTGACTGAGTATATATCTCCTGCAAAAGGACTAAAACCATTGAAACTCGCTATTTCCTCACTTGTTACTTTGGTTATTGAGAATGATTTTTCGTGTCCGAATGCTTCAGGAGATGCGATAACTTTCAGTGCTTTTTCTGTAGTTGAGGTGCTGTGTTTTGACGGTGAAAGAAATTTTTCATAAGGAAACAGAAAAACAAGTGCTACAACAGCACTGACGATTATCAGCAGAATTAGGAAAAATCTCCTTCTCAAAAGAGATTTCAATGTGCCTGGGATTTTCTTTACAAAGAGGAGCAATTTTTCCAAGTTTAAGCACCCACCTTGCCCAGTTCTTCAATGATGTTCGCTGAGTTTATCATTCTCTCCCTTCTGAGGGCTTTGATAACTGCTCTATAAAGATTATCGGCAAGGAGTTGCGCTCTCTCGAGACCAACGATTTTCAAAAGAGTGGGTCTGTTCAGAAGGCTGTCTCTGCCAACAGTTTTTCCTGTTTCCTTTTCGGTGAGAGTGGCATCCTTCAGATCATCGAGTAATTGAAACCAGATGCCTATGGTTTCACCTAACTTAATGGTCTTTTCGAAAAGTTTCATATTGGAAATCATTATTGGACCGACGGATAAACAGAACGAAAACAGTGCCCCTGTTTTGTATTTGTAAACCTGTGTGATCTGTTTTGCATTCATGTGTGGAAGAGCTTCTACATCCATCGCTTCTCCGAGCAGAACTCTGTAAACCGCGTCCGAAAAAACTTTGAGAAGCCTTATGAGGTTGTCGGATTCCAATTGTGATTTAGACAGAACCTCGAAGGATTTCAGCATCAAGCCGTCCCCTGCAAGTATGGCAAGGTCTTGGCCATACTTGATATGGCACGATGGTTTACCACGACGCGTCGAAGAGTCATCTATGGGAGGTAGATCGTCGTGTATCAGTGATGCGGTGTGAAACAACTCGACAGCTATCGCTGGTTCCCAGAAGCTGTCATCTTTTATCCCGCAGTCAAGGCAAGATGCCCTGACGAGTAGCGGTCTCACTCGTTTACCGCCCGCGCCGAGGCTGTAGCGCATGGCGTCTGTTGTATTCAAAGGAATGCTTTCAATGCATTCCTGAAGCTTCATATTCAGGTTCTTCAGGAAATCGTTATTCGTCTCCTTTACTATTTTCACCCTCCTTAGGATTTCCTCCAAGCATTTGTCTGAATTTTTCTATATCGAGGTCTTCGACAAATTTCTTAAATTTTTCGTCGCTCATCTCTTCAGGAAGTTCCAGCTCAACCGCATGGTATTCAGCTATTTCATTACTCACGTAAATAGGGGTGCCCTTCTTAACGGCCAAGACGATTGAATCAGAAGGTCTCGCATCCATCTCGATTGTGGCATTTTCTTCCATAGCTTCCTCATCATCGCTTTCGACATACGTCAGATCCTTGATTACCAGTGTCGCGTAGTAGATGTTGTCCTTGACGCTGTGAATAACAATCTTCTCAAGGCGTGCATCCAGCGCGTCGAGTAGATTTACTATTAGGTCATGCGTCAAAGGTCTGGGAAAGTCAAGCCCTTCGAGACTTATGGCAAGAGCATTTGCTTCACATGCCCCTATCCATATTGGAACGACTTTTGTGCTTCCCTCAAGACCGAGTATTACAACAGGAGAGTTATGGGTCTTATCTAAAACGAGTGCTTTTATCCAGGCTCTCTGCATTTCTATTCACCTCCTTAAGTTTGCGAACACCATCTTCGACAATTTTCCAGACTGCTTCAGCCAATGCTTTTTCATCAGGATAATTTTGCGGATCAATCGGAGAATGTATTTTCACGAATGCGGGTCCGGGATTGAGAACGACGCTTTTTTTCGGAACCAGGAAGACAGTACCCCATATGGATACCGGTAGAATTCTGATATTCGTTTTCTTCGCAATTTTGAAGACGGCTGTTTTAAATTTCTTCACGGATCCATCCTCGGATCTCGTTCCCTCAGGAAAAATAAGAAATGATCGGCCTTCTTTCAGCTTCTTCATTATATCCCTCAGAACCGCCGCACCTTCTGAAGTTTTCTTTCTGTCTAAGAAAACACCCCCCATGTATTTGACGAACCAGTTGATGCCCGGGACTTTCGCTAACTCCTTTTTTGCTACTAATGGCATGGGTTTTAAGTATCCCAGCACAAGTGGGATATCCATAAGACTTTGGTGATTTGCAACAACGAGATAGCTCTCTGATTTTTGGAAGTTTTCTGAACCCTGGATCGTCACGCGTGAGAACATCCATGTGAAAGCTCTTCTCCCAAACTTCGCTATTTCATTGTACACAAACTCTTTAGATCTTTCTTTGCCCTTTGTCATAGAGATAAACACCGAGATAAGAAGGACAATACTGCCGTAAACGATGATATACAAGAAAGCCATTACGAGAAAATAGACGGTTATAAGCAGTTTAAGAAACAACTATATCACCATCCATGTAAGTTCTCTGTTGAACATCTTCCAGAGCTCTTGATTCCAGCTCTTCAATATCAGGAATTTTGCTTTCAAGCTCCTTTGCCACGCTGATATCAGAACGTATCACAGGCTTCCTTGGGGCGAAGATAACACATGAATCGAGATAGGGTTCTATTGATATTTCGAAGGTGCCTATTTCCTTTGCTTTTGAAATAATTTCTTGCTTATCGAGACCTATAAGAGGTCTCATTATGGGCAAAGAAGATGCCTCATCTATTGTGTGAATGTTTTCCACAGTTTGGCTTGCGACTTGCCCGATGCTTTCTCCTGTGTAAAGGGCTCTGATATTCATCTTCTCCGCAAGCTTGCAGGCTATTCTGATCATTGATCTGCGCTGAAGTATTAGACTGTAAGAGTCTTCGGGAAGTTCCTTGATTCTCTGCTGAATTTGGGTGAAGTTTATCAGATATGACTGCAAGGTTATTCCTGGGGAATACTTTGAGAGAACTCTGCATATGTCTGAGATCTTCTTTGCAGATCTTTCTCCTGTGTACGGAGGACTCAAAAATGAGAGTGTATGAAGCTTTGCACCTCTTTTCAAGCAATACCAACCTGCTACAGGGCTGTCTATACCAGCGGAGAGAAGAAGCAGAGCTTTACTCGAAGTTCCAACTGGTAGTCCTCCCAACCCCCGATACCTGACTGCAGAGATGAAAGCGTTGTCTCTACCGATTTCAACTGTGATATTTATATCCCAGTTCTTCAAATCTACCTTGAGGTTATAATTTTTCACAACAAAGTCACCGAGAATTTCATTCACTTGTTGTGAAGAGAGATGAAATCCTTTCCATGATCTCTTTGTGGTTATGCGGAAACTTCCTCTTTCATGAATATTTTCAAGAGCGGCTTTCACAGCAAGTTTGATTTGCGAAATGTCATTCTTAACCATGTATGCAGGGCTCCAAGAACTAACTCCGAAAACACGGGAAATATCTGGTGCCTGTGCATTTTCAAGATGAACGATGATTCTGCCGTCAGTTCTTTTGGTCTTACAGCCTGGTGAAACAGCTTGAAGATTCCTACAGAGCTGTTTTTCAAACCAGTGTCTGTTTCTACCTTTCAATCCTACTTCGGCATACCTAACTACCAGCACCTGTTGAAATATTGTGCTCACCTCATGAGAATTTTAGCACGTTTAATTTTGCTGGTTTGTTAAACCACGGAGTATTAGGAGTTGAAGAGATTTGGCTATGGAAGGAGATTGAGGAATATTTGTCATGGTATCGGCAATCAGTTTGGCAGCGGCTTTTGGGTCTATGTCAGAGCTTATTACCTGGTCTGTCTTTCCTTCTTCTATCAGTTTCGCCACCTTGGTGACAAAGTCATCGTACCGTTCCCTGAGCTTGCTCCAGGTTTCGTTTTTTTCAAAAACTCCATCCAGAACTGCGGCTCTTTCTCTCTCAATTACTCTTGAAATCACTCTTCTGCTCGTTACAAAGTCAACGTAAGCCTTGAGAAAGCGTTTTATCTTACTTATGTATATGTTTTCCCCTTCAATCTCATTGAATATATGCTGTTCAAGCTCTTCAAGAGCACTACTCCATACTTTTTCAAAAAGATGTTCCTTGCTTGGAAAATAATAGTATATCAGCGCTTTCTTGACACCAGCTCTGTGGGCAATTTCGTCAACACTCACGCCATCGAATCCCTTTTCAGAAAAGGCTGCTCTTGCGGCTTCAAAAATTCTTTCCTTAGCTTGAGACATATGATCTCTCCAATATCAAGAGGGAGGAAAACCTCCCTCTGTTTAATTTATTTTCGTTACTTGATTTTCTTGTCAACGGCCAGAGCTTCTTCTTTGTTGGCGTATCTCTTCATTCGAGTCTCATAGTTGTATATACCTCTGTTTACCGGGTATTGCTCAACATATCCGTGTTCGTACCAGAGTTTGTCTGCATATGGTTTCCAGCCCTCTGCGAGTTTGTCCAGTTCTGGAGCGAGGTCTTCCACAACTTTTTCGGCGCCTTCATGCTGCGGTCTTGCGCCAAAATGCTTTACCATCGCTCGAAAGACCTTGGGGTTGTCTATTATTGGACAAGGTCTGAACAAGTTATTTGAGTATGGAACCATCCTCTTGTAAGATTCAAAGAAAGGAGATTTGAATATCTCTAAGAGTGACTTCTCTCTTATGCTATCGACTGCAAATTGCTGGAAAACGCAGGGTTCCACATATCCTTTTGCATTGATGTGGAAGTACTTGGAGCCCGCTGCAAGACAACCGTGCGTTAAAAAGCCGTGGTTCCAAAAGTCTGCCACAAAGGCGAAACGCCCTCCAAGACGAATCTTCTCTGTTTTGAAAAATCTTTCGTATCTTTGCTCCGGTGTTGGGACCAAGTCCATCGAAGGATTGATTCCCACGGGCATGTACTGGAAAACCCACGCGTAAGTTATTTGTTGTTCTTCAAGGAAATTCCAGAATTCGTCCTTCATGAGTGTGTCATGATTCATTCTTGTAGCTGTTATTGACGCTCCAAAGGGAACCCCATGTCTTCTGAGTCTTTCCCAGGTTTCCATGATTTTTTTGAAGACGCCTCTTCCTCGTCTCCAATCCGTATCGAGTTCGAAGCCCTCTACAGATACTGCTGGAGTTGCATTTCCAAGCTTGGAAAGTCTCTCTGCGATTTCTTCAGTAATGAGGGTTCCGTTAGTGAAGATAAGAAAGTAATTGTCATTGAATTCTTCAAGCACGTCCATCAAGTGGCTCCAGTAAAAAGGTTCTCCACCTGTTATAACCCAGAAGTAAATTCCCAGTTCATTTGCTTCTTTGAAAACCTTGCGAACTTCCTCCATGCTCAGCTCGTACTTACGCCCGTACATTCCGGCGTAACAACCAACGCAGTTCAAGTTGCAAGCATAAGTTGGGCTTATCACGCCAAGTTTTGGTAGAACAACCTTGTGCTCGTGCATTTTCTGCTGGCGTAGAGGCTCCCCTATGGCAAACTCATTTATTATGAGATTGTTTATAATTTTCTCAACACATTTGGGACTGGATCTTTTGAACACATTCACCCAGCTCGTTATCATGGGGTGCTTCTCTTTCGCCAGTATTGAAAGCTTCTTCAGACCACTTTTCGATGGCTCTTTGGTGAACGCGCTGAGGGTTGCAAAAAGCTTCTGTAAACCTTCTTCGCTGGTGTTTCTGAGAATGGAACCCACCAACTTTCCTGCCTGTCTGTAAATTACTCCTTTAATACCGCCAACTGGTGGCATATTGGCACCTCCTTTTTTACTGACCGGTCAGTCAAATTATCCGCGCTTGGTGTTTCTGGATAATTGCTAAAATGTAACAATATAGTTCAAGACAGGTGCATGAGCCATTCCACTATCTTCTTTGTGGCTCTGTCATCATCTTCGTTGTACATGAGCAAGAGGTTCAGCAAAGAATCATCGTGTGTGTGAAGCCACTCATCGAAGTATCGCGAAGATTTCATTCCATTCAAAGATGTTCTCCACTCGAAGTTGAGATATCTTGCGACGCTTTTCAGAGAATAGGTGAACAGAGGAAGGGCAATGTGTTTTTTCAAGATTGCGTACACGTCAACAAAGCGCTTCCTTATTTTTTCGTAAAGGTTTTGATCCACCTTAAAGAGTGAAGCCAACTCTTTGAATCGAGATGGTTCGTATCCACAGTAGTGATAAATTGGTCCTTCTGTTTTTTCAAGAAGTGTCAGTACTTTGTCAAAAACTTCCTTTTCTTCTTCGAGTGAAGAAGAGAAAAATGGTATGTATTCATCGCTGTCGAGGATTCCAAATAGATAGTCGAAGCCGTGAGTCGTATGGGTTTCTATATCTAAATAAACACCATGTTTTAGTTCTGGCAATTCTCTGAAAACATATTCTCTATTTTCGACCAAGGAAGTGGCTTTTATTTTGAGAATCTCGAAGACCTCTTTGGATAGGCTGGGAGGTGTGTGATCACATTTGACTATGTCTGAAAGGTTTTCTATGCCACTTTCTGCAAGTTTTAGAATGGTTTTCCTCCCTATACCATGAATAGCGCTGAGAGATCCCTGTTCAACAAGATCTCTTGTGCACCTGATTACGTGGGTACATGTTTTACACAAGGGCACAGGGACGGCTGGAGGTTCATCTCCGCTTTCAACCAACGTAATGGCTTCCAGTGTTGAAAAGAGTTGAGGAACATTGTCACGCCAGTCGGTTTCTTTCGAAAAATGAGGGGTTTCTACCACAACTGTAGAAACCATGAAACCCGCGTTTGAAAAGATGTATCCGTGATACGAAGCTTCCAGGGCATACTTAGGCTTGAACCGTTTGGCGAATTTTCTGATTACCAGTTTCCATTTGTCTCCATGGGGAACAACCGCTGCAGGAGTTGAGATAAAACGCCTTCCAAAAACGCTTGTGCTCATAACGGGTTTCTCAACAGCGAACTTCATGTTCATTAGCTCACGGCATTCGTTTTCGAGATCTTCGTATCCTTCTAAAGGTGTGCTTGAAAGATCCATGTAGTATTTTCGAGGGCAGGCCAAGAAATGCTCTATCTCTTTGAAGGTGAGGTTGTCTCTCATCTTTCGAAAACCTCATCGAAGGGATTTCTCACTTTGTTGAACACAAGGTTTCTAATCGCTTCAAATTGATTCATTAAGAAGTCATCCTGGTTTGTTCTTTTCATGAAAGGTTTAACTTGCTGATAGAGCTCTTCGTTTCTCACAGAAGATCTCAAAGGTCTTCTGAATTCCAGCGCTCTGCAAGCTGTCATCAATTCAATTGAGACGAGTGTCAGAAAGTTGTCGATCACCTTGTCGAGTTTAAGACATGAGTTCATGCCCATGCTAACGTGGTCTTCCTGGTAAGCGGATGTTGGTATGGAATCGGTTGATGCTGGATGAGATAAAACCTTGTTTTCATTACATAAAGCCGCAGCGGTGTACTGCCATATCATGTAGCCAGAATTGATTCCTCTCTTTCCAGATGCCAGAAAGTCGGGTAGATTTTCGTTAGTTTTGGGATTAAGAAGTCTGTCAATTCGTCGCTCTACCATGTTTCCCACATCAGTCATAGCGATAGCCAGAAAATCGGCAATCAATGCCACGGGCTCTCCATGGAAATTGCCGCCTGATATGATCCTGTTCTCCACCACAAGGGGATTATCTGTGGCAGAATTGATTTCTCGTTCTATTACAGAAACGGCGTAGTTTATCGTGTCAAGCGCAGCACCATGAACCTGAGGAATACATCGCAGGGAATAGGCATCCTGAACCTTCGGGCAGTTCCTATGACTTTCTCGTATCTCACTGCCGCGCAGATCTTCTCTAAGCCAAGAGGAAACCAACGCTTGGCCAGGATGTGGTCTTGCTTTTTGAATACCTTCATCGAAGGCATCAGGTGATCCAAGGAGCACGTCTGTTGTTAAAGCCGCCACATGTGTTGCAAACCACAGAGCGTTTAAAGCATCGTTTACAGCTAAACACAAACGCGCTGTCATTGCCTGAGTTCCATTGATAAGGCTCAAGCCTTCTTTTTCAACAAGGGTTAGTGGTTCAATTTTCGCCTTTTTCAAAGCCTCAGATGCTGGAACTCTGACACCTTTTTCCAGAACATAGCCTTCTCCAATCAATGGCAAAGACATATGGGCAAGCTGTGCAAGATCACCGCTACACCCCACAGAGCCTTTTTCTGGGATGTATGGGATCACGTTTTTGTTCAAGAATTCAATGAGTTTTTCAACGAGAGCAATACGAACTCCGGAAAAGCCACAGGAAAGGGAATTCGCTCTCAGAAGCATCATTGCCCTGACAACTTCCTCTGGTGTGGCTTTTCCCACTCCACAGGCGTGAGAGAGAAGTAAGTTCCGCTGAAGATCTAACAAATCCTCGGGGCCCACCTTAATTGTTGCGAGGGCTCCAAAACCGGTGTTGATGCCATATGTGGCCTTATCAGATCTCGCGGCGTTCTCAACTACTGATCTTGCCGCTTCGATTTTCTTCTTTGCCTTTTCTGAGAGACCAACTGTTTCTTTGAAACGTGATACTCTGACAACATCAGAGATAGTGAGATCTTTTCCGGATAGTTCCATCAAAACATCGCCTCCAATTGCGCTATTCTTTTTTCTGTGGCTTCCATGTGTTCCAGGGTTTCGATTACTTTGTCTTCAAGTTCCTGTTGGAGCTGTGTTAATTCTGTCAATTTCACGTAGTTATATGCATTTTCGTGTTTTTCCTTGTTTATTCTCTCTATTTCCCTTGTCAATTTTTTCTCGATTGCTTCACATTGAGCAAGGTGTTCCCTCAGTTTTTTTAGTTCATTTGAAAGCTTTCTTCTGCGTTCAAATTGGTTTCTTTGGGAAGTACTCTCTCGTGGAGTGTGGTTTTCTTGAAGATTCAAATATTCGGACAAGGACTCTATATCAAACACCTTTCCCTGACGCATAAGCAGGATTCTGGAGCATACGCTTTCGATCAGCTCTCTGTCATGAGAAACCATGAGTATGGTACCGTTAAAGTCCTTCAAGGCCTTTTCAAGAGCTTGTATTCGATTCAAATCAAGATGATTGGTAGGTTCATCGAGCAGGAGAAAATTTGAATTTTCAAGAAGAGTACATGCTAACGCGAGCATCTTTCTCTCTCCACCACTAAGATCCGTGATAGATTTGAAAACCTCATCGCCAGGAAAACCAAACCTTCCTGCCCACTTTCTGACCTCATAATCTGGCCATGCGGGAACCTTCTGCCAGAGAGTCTCGATGATGCTTTTTTTTGGGTCATGAAAGTCCATTGTTTGTGATATAAAGGAGTACCTCACGTTGTGTCCCCAGAAAAAGCTACCTTTACTTGGTTTGATATTACCAGAGAGTATCCGCAGCAGAGTCGTTTTCCCAACGCCGTTTTCACCAACGAGCGCAACTTTTTCACCTCTGTGAATCTTGAAATTCACGTCTTTTAACAATTCGGAAAAACATAGATGCTCCACACTCAAGTTGACGTACCCGCTTCTCGATGGTGGTGGAAATCTCAGTTTTTCGGTCGACTCTTCGTTAATTGTGTGCAAATTTTGAATCCTTGTCTTCACTGTGTTGAGCATCTTCTGTTTTGATTTTGCCTGTTTGATGGCTTTCTCGGTACCTCGTTTCATGTACATATCGATGATCTTCTGTAGTCTCTCAGCTTCCTTGCTCCATTGAGACATGTTTCTTTGTTGTTCTTTAACGATTCGAGAACGTTGTTTCAAATAGCTGTCGAAGTTTCCCGAGAAAGCCCATATGCGTTCTGCATTTATCTCCCAAATTTTGTTGCAGACCTCCCTGAGAAAAGATCGGTCATGGGAGACTGCTACCAGTGTTTTTTGGTATTTGACAAGGTTCCTCAGGTAGTTGATTCCTTTGAGGTCCATGTGGTTTGTTGGTTCATCCAGCAGCAACACATCGGGTTGCTCCAAGACCGCTTTTACCAAAGTCAGGCGCGTGACTTCACCACCACTGAAGCTTCTTAGGTGTTTCTTGAGGTCCGCTTCTTTGAATCCAAGAGAATTTAGAAGACTTCGCCTTAATCGTTCCTTTTGCGGTAATTCTTGACTATCAGATGTTATTTTTAGCAGTTCACCTGCCAGCATATCAGAGTCATGGATTTGCTCCTGTCTGTGAATTTCAATATTGCTGGATCTGTGAATTTGTCCTTCGGTTGGCTCGAGTTCTCCGGCAATAAGCTTCAGCAACGTTGTTTTACCGGTTCCATTTTTACCAACGAGTCCTATTCTGTCCCCTTGATTGATCTGAAGGTTCACGTTTTTAAACAACCATCTCTCACCGAAACTCATTCCCAAATTTTCAAGAACTATCAACACGTACATCACCCTTCAATTTTTTATTATACTAATTTTATGTAGACACGTGAGTGTGTCATACTTGTTGTGTGCCAATAGGGTTTGGCCTTTTGTGAAGCGGAAAGCTTCAACGGTTGTGATATACTGCATTGGTAAGGGGTGAAGGCCTTGGAAAGCTTTGAAAAATTAGAAAAGTTGTTGGAAAAATTGCTTGATGATTACGCAAAGTCGAAGGAAGAAAACGAGCAGTTATGGTCACAGTTAAACGAGGCTTTGAGCAAGCTTGAAAGGCTTGAAAAAGAGAAAAGAGAACTTGAACTCTTGGTCGAATCCTACAAGAACTCCATGAATACGCTCATCGAAAAGCTTCAAAGGCTTATAGAAACGACTGAAAAAGGGGAAAACCATGAAGCGTGATGTGACGATCAGGCTTGGACAGAAGGAATACATTCTGATTACAGATTCCTCAGAGGAAGAGTTTTTAAAAGTGACAAATGAGATTCAAAGGGAGTACCATCGACTTAGCAGTCAAGCCTCAAAGGCGGAAATTGACGAGATACTCATTGTCATGATTGCAAATCTTATTTTGAATCAACTCAAGCTTGAAGATAAACTTAGTTCCTGCGTATCGAAAATCAACGAAGTGTTGAGTAAGTATCCAAAGAGCGGCGAAAGAACTAAAAATCAGGAGTAGGGTGATAAAAATTGAAGATAGGTCTCTTCGATTCTGGTATAGGAGGCCTTTCGGTTCTGTATGAGCTTGTCAAAAGAATTCCAAGCGCGCGATATGTTTATGTTGCCGACACTTTCAGAGCGCCTTATGGAACAAAACCAATGGAAGATATTCTCAGAATATCTCTCGAAATTCTGTCGTTTTTGAAGCTCAAAGGTGTTGATTGTATTGTTTCAGGTTGCAATACATCGGATGCCAGTTTACAGAGGTTCAAATCTGATTTGGGAATTCCGTACTACAGTATAGTCAAGTCGGTCGCGTTCAATGAACTTCAAGGGAAAGTCGCTGTTATTGGAACTGAGGCCACTGTGAAGAGTGGGATCTATAAGAGTCAGCTTGAAAATATTGGTGTGACAAGTGTATTCCAGAGATCATGTCAGTTCTTCGTCGCGATTGTGGAAGAAGGTATTACGAAAGGAAAGATGGTGGATGCCATTGCTAAGTTCTATCTTACTCCAGTGAAACGTTACAATCCCTCAAGTGTGGTGCTTGGATGCACTCATTTTCCACATCTGAGGCGAGTCATACAGAGTCAGCTTCCAGGGATCTTTCTCTGCGACCCAGCCAGGTCTGTTGCAAAAATTGTGTCCAGAGATTGGCGTGATAGAACGCAATCTGTTGGAAATTTCGCTGAGTTTTTTGTTACCGGTGACACACGTGCCTTTCTCAGAAAATTGAAAAGATTCAGAAGTTTTTTGAAAATTCCTTATTCGATTTCTAAACTTGATGTGAGATATTTGGAAAAGCTAAAGGTGAGCGATTATGAGAAGGATTTTCGTAATAACTGGCATGTCCGGAGCGGGTAAAAGTACCGCCGTGCGGTTATTGGAAGACAGTGGCTTTTTCTGCATTGACAATATTCCGCCAAAGATATTGAAGGAGCTCATAACAATACTCACAACGGCTTCGATCAAGAAAATGGCTTTTGTTGTCGATGTTCGAAGCGCAAAGTTAGGAGATTCCGTTCAAGCGGTAAAAGAGTTGAAGAGAGCGTATGGAAATGATGCCACGATTCTGTTTCTTGAAGCTTCGCACGATGAGCTTCTGCGCCGTTTTGCGTCGACCAGACGAAAGCATCCCCTTGAAGATATTCTCCCACTTGAGCGGGCGATAGTGAGGGAACAGGAACTTCTTTACGAGATGAGAGAATCTGCTGATACCATCGTCGATACAACAGGATTGGACATTCACACTCTGCGCGTGAGAATAAACTCGCTCCTTGTGGGAGAAGAGCATCAGTTTACCGTAAGGGTGTTGAGCTTTGGCTATAAGTACGGCGTACCTCACGATGTGGATTTCGTTATAGATACAAGGTTTCTGCCAAATCCGTTCTATATTCCCGAACTTTCCTCTCTTGATGGAAGAGATAAGAAAATAGCGGAATTTCTCGAGAGCAAAACGGCGTTTAAGGAATTTTTTGAGGCGACAATTAGGATGTTAGAAATTGCGGCTGCATCCTATTCAAATGAAGGAAGGCCGATATTTTCGATAGCTGTTGGATGCACGGGTGGCAAGCATCGCTCTGTGTATTTGGCTGAAAAACTGGGATCGAAGCTTAGAAAGTCTTTTCGCACAGAAGTGACTCACCGGGATGTGGATAAATGAAGATCGTTGCGATTGGTGGTGGAACAGGTTTATCTTCGCTGTTGAGAGGCCTGAAGAAGTATGATATTGATTTAACAGCAGTTGTAGCAGTTACAGACGAAGGCGGGAGTTCTGGCAGAATTCGTGAAGAGCTTGGTGTTCCTCCACCCGGTGATGTTCGAAATAACATTGTGGCTTTGGCGAAAGAGGATCTTCTTGGAAAATTGTTTTCATACAGATTTTCAAGTGTTGGAGATCTTTCTGGGCACACGGTTGGAAATATAATAATGGCTGCTCTGACGAGAATGACCGGAAGTTTTGGAAAGGCTGTCGAGTACATATCGAAGATCCTGGCGATTAAAGGACAGGTTCTTCCCGTATGTGAGGAAATGATAAGACTTGTGGCTACTTATAGTGATGGGATGAATGTCGTTGGGGAAAGAAAAATCACCTCGTATGGGAAAAAGATTTCTTCTGTGAAGCTGAATAAAAGGGCAAAGGCTCTGGATCAAGTTGTTCTTGCCATTGAATCGGCCGATGCGATAATTATTGGCCCGGGAAGTCTTTACACGAGTATCATAAGTAACCTGCTTGTAGAAGGTGTTGTTGAAAGCATTACTCATAACTACAAAGCTGTTAAGATATATGTCGCGAACATCATGACTCAACCCGGTGAAACACAGGGGTATTCGCTCAAAGATCATGTTGATGAGATTAAGAAATATGTCGGTTCTCGCATAGACTGCGTTTTTGTGAACACGAAAGTGCCTGATAAAAGTGTCTTGGATATCTATCTTGAGGAAGGATCAGAACTAATTGAACCCAGTTGTGATGGTCTTGGAGAAGATGTCGTTAAAAAGCCATTTGCGACTGTTGTCAGGGAAGAACCTGATTTCAAGCCAAAGATCAGGCATGTTCCCGATATTCTTGCGCTTGAGGTAATGAGATATGTTCAGGAAAAGAAGGGGTTGATGTGAGTTTTTCTGAGCATACGAAAAGTGAGTTGTGTACAGTTGAATCTTCTGAGGAAATTCAAAAGAAGGCTGAGATTATTGGCTTTCTAAAGGCCAAAGGTTCTTTCCGGATCTCCAGCGATTTAACAAGCGTAACTCTTGAGTTACCAAGCATTTCTGTGGCAAGAAGACTGCTTGGTTTGCTCAAGGAAGTTGCATCAGTGGATCACAAAACGGTTGTGGTAAAGACAAAACGACTTCAAAAACGCTCTAAGGTTGAGATCGATCTTTCAGTAAGCATTCTTGATTTCCTTGATATTTCCATTGTGGATCTTGATGCAGATGATATCTTTGATTGGATCAGTTCTGATCCAGTTTGCTTTGGTTCGTTCTTGAGAGGCTTCTTTCTGGCTTCTGGTTCAATGATAGATCCTGTTAAAGGATATCATCTCGAGTTGATTTCCTATAGCCAGGATCTTCTTAAATCGGTGGCAAAGACTCTGGATAGCAGGTTTGGCATTTCCTCGCAGATCACCAAACTGAGATACTATTACCGTCTTTCGGTACGGAAATATCAAGAGTTGATAGAAGTGTTGCACTTAATGGGAGCCCCGTTGTCTGCAAAAAAAGTAGAGGATATTGTTCAAAGACGACTCATTGTTTCTGATGTGAACAGAAGTATGAATTTTCTCTCGGCGAACGCTGATAGAATAGGAGTGAGCACTGCGAAGCAAATTCGGGCAATACAGGTGATAGATGAAAAGATAGGTCTGGATAGTCTTGAAGACGAGTTGCGTCTCCTCGCTGAGCTTAGGCTTCAGAACGAAGATCTCAGCTTGAGAGAGTTAGGTGAAATGATGAATCCACCCATGAGTAAGTCTATGGTTTACGGCAGGATTCGCAAGCTCATAGAAACGGCTGAATCTCTTGAAGAGAGGGGAAAGAATTGAAATGCCCTCATTGTGGGTCTCCAGATAGTAGGGTTCTTGATTCACGCCCAACTCTTGAAGGAACGGCGATCAGGAGAAGGCGCGAATGTCCTTCGTGTGGAGCTCGTTTCACAACTTATGAACGATACGAATTTCTACCAGTAGTTGTCGTGAAAAAAGATGGTCGAAGGGAAATGTTTGATAGAGTCAAGCTTCTGACTGGCATTCTGAAAGCTTGCCAGAAGAGGTCTGTTCCTTACGAGGTTCTGGAAAAACTTGCTGAGGAAGTGGAACTAACACTTCAGAAGCAAGGTGTTACAGAAGTGTCATCAAAAGTGATAGGTGAGCTTGTAATATCAAGGCTGAAAAGCATAGATCAGGTAGCCTATGTGAGATTTGCTTCTGTTTATAAAGATTTCAGAGAAGTTGACCAATTTCTTGAAGTTGTTCGTGAATTGAAGCGCGGCCAGGAGGTGGATAAAAGTGGCTAAGAAAAGTACCATTTATCTGACAAAAGAAGGATACGAGAAATTCAAAAAAGAGCTGGAAGAGCTCAAGCAGAAACTGATGTATGAAATATCTGAAAGGATAAAAGAAGCCAGAGAATTAGGAGATTTAGCTGAAAACACTGAGTATGACGAAGTCAAGAACGAGCAGGGAAGAATAGGCAGCAGAATAATGGAACTGGAGCAAATATTGAACAACGCGGAAATAATCGAGAGCACGGATTCGAGTGTTGTGTCTGTTGGAAGTTGGGTGCTGATAAGGAATCTAAATACAGGAGAGGAAAGATCAATACGAATTGTAACACCGCAGGAAGCAGATATTTTTTCCGATAAAGTGAGTACTGACTCACCTGTGGGAAGACTGCTTGTGGGACGAAAAGCTGGTGATGTAGTGAGATTGAAGACCCCGGCAGGTTTGGTTAGATATGAAGTGGTAGGCATAAAGGCGGAATGAGGTGGTTGTGTGATCCAGGAAATCAGAAAACAAAGAACCCAGGAGATAGAAGAGCTTCGAAAGAATGGTATTAATCCGTATCCATATAAGTTCGAAAAAACGCATACAACTAAGAGCATTAAAGAGTTGTACGGCTCTCTTAATTCTGGAGAAATGAAGGAAGAGGATAAGGTTTCCACTGCTGGTAGAGTTATGGCGGTGAGAATTCATGGAAAATCCTGCTTTTTCACCATAAAGGATTTTTACGGCCGACTACAGGGTTACATAAGACAAAATTCAGTTGGTGAATCGTCCTACACGTTTTTTAAACAGCATGTAAGTGCCGGAGACATTCTGGGCATATCGGGCTTTCCATTTCGCAGTAAGACGGGAGAGCTTACAATTTTTGTCAATTCATTTGAGCTGCTTTCCAAGGCAAAGAGACCTCTTCCCGAAAAATGGCATGGACTTAGGGATAGGGAAGTTGCCTACAGGCAACGTTATGTTGACATGATAGCCAATGACATGACAGTTGAAAGGTTTAAAATGCGCTACGAAGCCTTGAGGTTCATCAGGGACTTTCTCAACAGCAGGGGTTTTTTAGAAGTGGAAACACCCATCTTGAACTTCATACCTGGAGGCGGCGCCGCTCGACCATTTGTAACCCGGATTGACGTGTACGACCGAAACATGTACTTGAGGATTGCACCAGAACTGCACTTAAAGAGGTACATAGTGGGTGGTTTTGAAAAGGTGTACGAAATAGGTAAGAACTTCAGAAATGAGGGTGTCTCATATAAACACAGTCCGGAGTTCACCACTTTGGAGCTTTACCAAGCGTATGCTGATTACTACGATATGATGGAATTGACAGAATCAATGATTTCGAATCTCGTGAAGCATCTCTTTGGTAAGTATGTGATCGAGTATCAAGGAACAGAGATAGATTTCACACCCCCATGGAAAAGAGTGAGAATGAGAGATTTTATCAAATCTCGCCTTGGGATTGATATTCTCTCTGATGATGAAGAACTTCTTGATTTTTTGAAAAAGCACAACGTTGAATTGGATGTCCCCACAAGATCGAGAATGATTGAGAAGATATGGGATTTGGTTGAAGGAGATATTGTACAGCCTACTTTTCTTCTTGATCACCCTGTTGAAATTTCTCCACTTGCCAAAAGACACCGTGAGGACCCAAGACTTACCGAACGCTTCGAGCCAATTGTATGTGGCATGGAGCTTGGAAATGCTTTCAGCGAGCTTAACGATCCAGACGATCAATTTGAAAGATTTGAAGCTCAGGCGAAAATGCGCAAGGCGGGCGATATGGAAGCTCACAGAATGGATTTTGACTTCATAAGAGCTTTAGAGTATGGAATGCCTCCCACTGGTGGTCTTGGAATAGGGATTGATAGGCTTATCATGCTCATGGCAAATTCCTCTTCTATTAGAGATGTAATTGTGTTTCCTCTTGTTCCTCCTGATAGAGATGAGGATGGAATTTTTGAAGGGAGTGTAGATCAATGAGAAGGTGGTTCAAGAAATGGCAAACAGTCATAATATGGTTAGTGGCTGGATCCTTTGTAGTGGGTGTTGCTTGGTGGTCTATCGGGAGTTATTTTGGAGCACGTTCAGCTAACCAGAACACTCAGTATTCTATTGAGCAAACCGCGGGATATATAACGAAAGATGGTTCTCCGGTGCAGGACCCAAGTTTTTGGGTTTTCCCATGGGATCTGGATTCCGAGTATGCCAATAGATTAGCCAGCTACGGAATTCAGAACTTAGACATTGTTTTTAATGAACCTATGATAAAGACAGTCATCTTGAACGATCTTCTTCATGCAAAGGTTGAACTGTACTACGCCGATAAAGCAGGCTTAACTGTGAGCAAAGATGAGATAGAGGAAGAGCTCGATAAGTACAGAACGCAAATCAACAACAACAAGCCGATGTCTGATTACATAAAAAGCGCGTACAGAAGTGTTGAAAACTACTTGACACAGGTCATGAAACCAAAGTTGGAGACGTCTCTTACACTACAAAAGGTCGCAGATGCTGTGGCGAGCGTTGATGAAGATGATATGAAGAATTATTTTGAGGAGAATCAAGTTGATTTGAGAAATCGCTATGATAAAGCTGACCTTCGCCTTGTTTCATTTGACAACGAGGCTTCTGCTACGGAGTTTGTAGAAAATCTTATGAATGTGGGTTTTGATGTGGCAGCAAGCTCAATGGGTCTTGAAACCAACGATCTTCCTGGTTTTACAAGGGGGATATTTTCTGAGCCGTTTGAAGAAGAAATCTTCTCTGGAGAGTCTGGGAAGGTTGTGGGACCTATACCAATGAGTGGATCGTGGTACGTTGTGGAAGTAGAGGCGGCTACTTCTCTAAGAAATTTCGACGATTTTCTACTTTCTGATGCGTACAATCAGGAGACTGAGCAACTGAAATCTGACAAACTACAAGAGTGGTTCACTGAATACACTACTGAAGAGAACATCGGTTTGGTTTTCAACGATCCAATTCTTCGAACATGGAAAGAGATAAGAGATGCAACACCTTCCAATTATGAGAAAATAAGAGAGAAACTTTACTCAGAGGTTTTCACGCCAGAGAGTTCGGTATCTACACAAGCACCAGATACGTTGAAGAGTGCATACGTTTATCTTCTGGAAAAAATGCAAAGTTCCCTTTCACAAGAAATGACGACAACGGATTCCACGGAAACACGTCTTAACCTGCAAGCGAGAGTGGATCAGCTCGAACTGGAAAGGCAAAAGATCGTTGAGAATCTGTATGAGCAATATCCATCTTCTCTTGAAGTCGCTAAGAGAATGTTCGAATTTCACAGGGGAGATATGCAAATTCGGTACAATTACTACAGTCTTCTTTACTCGGAAATCAAACCCTATATGTACGGAGAAACGATTAACTACATCTACAACGACTTGATAAACGTGCAGGCAGGCTTCTTGAGCATTGCACACAGCGATGCCTCAACCGAACTCAGGGCAGATGCTTTTTATAATTTATACGATATAGCCAAAACACTCAATGATGCCACTTCGGCTAAGGGATACTTGGAGTCCCTTCGAGAGCTTTCTCCTGAGTACATAGATTTTGAGACAGCACTCAGAGATCTTGGTTTCGAACCGGAAGCAACGAACACTCAAAGTGAGTGAGTTTCATCACGAAAAATTGCGGGGTCTTGAAGACCCCGCTTTGCTTTTGAATAAATGAATAAGCCACACTGGCTGGGGCGGGAGGATTCGAACCTCCGATAGCGGATCCAAAGTCCGCCGCCTTACCGCTTGGCCACGCCCCAACGTGCTATAATTTTACCATCGTTACGAGAGCACGTCAATTCAATGAGGGGTGTTAATACCATGAAGTACATAGAACTCGAATTCACTTTGACTGGCGAGCGTCTACGCCTTCCCGCGGGTGATAACTTACTTCAGATTGCCGAAAAGTATTCTCACCTTTATAAGACCCCTGTAATTGCTGCAAAAGTGGGAAATGTGATTGTAGAACTTTTGAGGCCTCTTGACAAGGGGGGACAGCTTTCCTTTCTCGATTTAACGTGTGTCGATGGCATTCGTATTTACCAACGTGGTCTGTTGTTTTTGCTTCATAAAGCCGTAAAGAGGCTTTCCCCGAAAGCACAGCTTCATGTTCTTCATTCAGTCGGAAGTGGTATCTACTGTGAGATCAGGCAAAATGGTCAATTGTTTTCTCTTACTGATGAAAATCTTTCTCAGATAGAAGAAGATATGCGTCGAACCGTTCAGATGAATTTGACTTTTGAAAAACATGAATTTTACAAAGAAGATGCTTTCAATATTCTGAGAAATCAAGGAGATTGGGAGCGAATTAGGCTTTTTAAGTTTAGAAAGAAAAAGACTGTCAAACTGTACAAGTGTGGAGATTACTGGGATTATTTTTATGGCTATATGCCTCCATCAACCGGCTGCTTAAGAGTTTTCAAGCTTGTTCGTCAGGGAGAAGGTTTTCTAATTCTGCATCCCAGTCAGCGAGATCCGCATTCGATTGGAAGCTGGAAAAATCTTCCGAAACTATCCTCTGTTTTTCTTGAGTATGCTCGATGGCTCGAAATAATGAATATAGACACAGTGGCAGATCTGAATGAGATAATTGCAAAGAGCGAACGCAATGTTGTAGAGCTCATGAATCTAACGGAAGCTCTTCACGAGAAAAAAATTTCGCAAATAGCAGAGCAGTTTCACAAGAGTAAAGCGAGGGTGATCCTGATCGCCGGTCCATCTTCTTCAGGAAAAACAACCTTTGCGAAGCGTCTGCTGATACAACTGAGAGTGCTTGGATTAAGGCCAGTTATCATCTCTCTGGACGATTACTTTGTTGACAGAGAAAGAACTCCGAAGGACAAAGATGGAAACTACGACTTTGATTCCTTAGGTGCCATAGATATTGAGCTTTTCAATCGCAATTTAATGGATTTACTCAAGGGCAAGTGTGTCGAGATACCGAGTTTTGACTTCAAGCTTGGGAAGCGAAAATGGACAGGTCATAGATTGTGTTTGGCCAAGGATCAACCCATAATTATCGAAGGCATTCACGGACTCAACGAAGCGCTGACACCTCAAATTCCGCGGAAAAGCAAATTCAAGATATATGTAAGTGCTCTCACCCAGCTTAATCTCGACTATCACAACAGAATTTCTACAACCGATACAAGACTTGTACGCAGAATCGTGAGAGATTACAAATTTCGTGGACACAGCGCTCTCGACACGTTGAGAATGTGGCCGAAAGTTAGACGAGGGGAGGAACTGTACATATTCCCTTTTCAGGAAGAAGCTGATGCGATGTTCAACTCGGCCCTGCCTTATGAGCTCTCTGTTCTCAAAGTATTTGCTGAATCCCTTCTTATTCAAGTTCAAGATGACAGTAATGAGTATCCTGAAGCTCTGCGCCTTCTGAAGATGCTCGAGTATTTTCTGCCTATAACTAACATAGAAGACATTCCGAGAACCTCTATTCTCAGAGAATTTATCGGAAGGAGTGTGTTCAAGTATTGAGATTTTGGTTCTTCTTTTTGCTCTTCCTTGTAGAATGCATTGTTGTTGCAGGAATCGAGATTCAGGTAGGAAGCAAGACTATCGCGGTAACTAAGGAGAATGTATTTGAATGGGAAGAGGGTTTGATAATTCTTTCAGAATATTCAGAGAACTTACAAATTGAGGGCCCAACGGTTGGTACGCTGGGGAGTTTTGAGTACCTGGTTTGGAACAACCACACAATTGGATACAGTGAAGTTTCGGGGCTTGTAACCATTGATGGTGTGTCCAGTAACATAGATCAGTTGACCTACGAAGAAGTTCTGAAGAGGCTTGAAATTCCTTACGCAAAAGTGGGTGCTTCCCTGATTCTTCCAGAAGGCGTGATCAGCTCCGTTTCTCACAAGGAAGGTATTCTTGAAATAACGTACCTTGGTTCTTTTGAATTTGCAGCGTCTGTTGTTGGCGAATACATCGAGGTGGTATCGTTAAGCTGGAGTGCATACGAAGATCAAATTTTTTCACCAGGGGAAAAGGTGTTCAAAATACGTGTGGGTGAAAACTGGTCTGTTGAGCGAACAGTTGAATTTGAAGGATTTGCCCGAGTCATTCTGACAAGAAAGAATTACCGCAACCGGAACGTAGTCCTAATACCTCTTTCAGAGGCGACAACAGCTCAGATCAATGACGATACTATACCCGTTTTTTGGGGTATTGGTGACAATCGTGTACTCATTAGAGGGTACTCCAGCGACTTCGAGGGAGCAGACTGGTCTGTTTATGCTGAAAATAAACGCCTTGCAGAAAAACTCGTTGAAAAGCATGATTTGAAGCTTGAGATTTGTCCACTAATTTTTATGCCGGTAGCCAGGATTTCTTTTACTCTTTTGTTAGAAAACGAGGACTATGTTGCTCAGATTTTAAACAGTCTCAGGGAGCTGTTGAAGTAGAATGAGGAAGATTACGGTTTTCATTGTGTTGTGCATTGCAATCTTTTCTTTTGGAAGACAGTTAACTGTTTTCTATTTGAACGATGAGTTGTACCCTGTTTCTGTCACATACGAATGTGAGAACGAGGATGTTGTTGTTTTTCTATTTGAAAAGATGTCAAATCCCCCTGAAGGACTGACAACATTTGTACCTGTGGATATTCTCAGAGCTTATTTCATTGTGGAGAAGTCACTTGTGATTGACCTTTGTAAATCACAGCTGGCGGTACTTGATTTTCAAATGGAAAGGTACTTTATTCATCAGGCGTTGATAACGTTGTTTACGAACTTTAGCGGGATTGATTCTGTCTATTTCTTAGTGGATGGTCGAAAAAGAGATGTCTTGGCAAACTATGTAGACATACGCTACGGTTTCCCGAGGCAGATATGGACTGAATGGCCAGTGGGGGGAAAAGAATGAGAGATGTGGTTGAATACGGACATCGTGTGCTACTTGCTTTTGAGGATGGATCACACTTCATAGTGAGCGCTGGTGAAGATTCTTTCGGGACTCATAAAGGTGTCATTGATTTGTCAAAGCTAATTGGCGCTGAGTACGGATCAGCTCTGAAAACTGCCAAGGGTGAAGTGTTTTTTGTTATGAGACCTCGATTTGTCGATGATCTTTTCAAGATGAAAAGAAGGACGCAAATTGTTTATCCAAAGGACATGGCTTTCATAGTCTTCATGATGGATGTCAAAGAAGGCGATTTAGTTATAGACGCTGGTGTAGGCAGTGCTGCAATGTGCGGCGCCTTAGCAAGAAGCGTTGGAAACATGGGCAGAGTTTTCGCTTATGAGAGAAGAAAGGATTTCTACGACATAGCGAAATCTAACCTTGAGAAGTGGGGATTGCTCGATAGAGTCGAATTGAAATTGAAGGATATTTCGGAGGGATTTGATGAGAAGGTGAACGCCATCTTTCTCGATGTTCCTGATCCCTGGAATTATATCTCTAACTGCTCCAAAGCTCTTCTTGGGTCGGGTAATCTTGCGATTGTTTGTCCAACGACTAATCAGGTTCAGAAGGTTATTGAAGCTATTGAGAGTGAGAATTTTATCATGGTGGAGATTTGGGAAAGCCTTTTCCGAAAATACAAGCCGGTTTCAGAGAGATTGAGACCTTTCGACAGAATGGTTGCTCACACCGCTTACATGATATTTGCGAGAAAGGCTGAAAAGAGGAGGGAAGAGATATGAAAAGGAAATCGTTTGTTTTTGTGACAATTATCGGGGTTGGAGTTATCTTGATCAGTTGGCTGCTCTCAGCAGCGACAACAACAGAAGAGATTAACGAGGCATTGAATCCTTTCTTTGAGACACTTTCTTATATAGTTAATGCTTTCTATGAAAAGGATGACGTTGAAATAGATAAAGTAATGGATTACGCGATCGATGGTCTTGTCAAAGGCCTTGGAGACGATTTTTCATATTACTACAACGCCGAAGAATCAGAAGAGCAAGCACTGGAAATGGAAGGTGAATACGGAGGTCTGGGAATCGAGGTTACGTATGATAGTCAGTACAGAGCTGTTAAGATTATATCTCCCATGTACGGAACACCTGCCTGGCGCGCTGGATTGAAATCAGGAGATATCATAGTTGAAATTGACGGTGAACCCGTGAGCGAAATGCTTTACATGGAGGCTGTTAGAAAACTTCGGGGTCAGGTAGGAACAACTGTGAATATAAAGGTTGTTCGTGAAGGGGAAAGTGATCTTCTAACATTCGAGATACAGAGGGAAAAGATAGAAATAATACCTGTTAAGTATACTTTTATAGAGACAACTGAAGGAAGAGTGGGTTACACCAAGATAACACGTTTTGCAAATAAAACGGCTGAGGAAATGCGCGAAGCTCTGAAAGCGGTGTTTGACAAAGGTGTTCAGGGACTAATACTTGATATGAGAGATAACCCTGGTGGACTTCTGGACGCTGCAATTGATGTGGCGAGTTGTTTCGTTGATTCCGGAGTAATTGTAAAAGTCAAGAATGCTTATGGAGTGGAAGACGTTTTTGAATCTAAGGGCAACAATTTTCCAAATGTTCCAGTTGTGGTACTTGTCAACGGGGGCTCTGCTTCAGCTTCTGAAATAGTCACAGGAGCTCTCAAGGATCTGGGCATAGCGAAGATCGTTGGTCAAAAGACATTTGGTAAAGCGGCTGTTCAGACTGGTTTTCCTCTTTCAAATGGTGGTGTCGTGTATCTTACGACAGCGCATTACATGACTCCCTCTGGTAAGGATATTCACAGGATAGGAATAGAACCAGATTACTATGTGGAAGAATCCGCATCGGCTGATCATGAATCGGAAGTAATTGACTACACCAAGAGGACCATAGAGTTAAACATGGAAGATCCTTACATCGTTGAAGGGTTGAAAGTGCTGATGGAGATGATTAAATGACACACGTGGGCATATCTTTGATTGCCCTGGTAGTTGCTGTCGCATTGTTTCTTGTTTTAATTCCCTTTGGGCAACCCCGTGTGGAAGTTCAGGAAATACATCCATTTCCGAGGGTGGAGATCTTTTCGCCCTTCAAACATGTGATAGAAGGATTGAAAACACTTGCCGAAAGGTTGCTTCTTTACAAAAAAATAATAAGCGCTTCAAGTAATGCCGCGTTTTCCCTTTCGCATGGTTTCTCGGTAGTTGAGTGTAGAGATCTGTCGAGCTATAGAGAAATACTTTCTTACGTGACTAAGGAGCTTGGCAGGAAACCAGAGGAGTATTCTGCAACAATCGAAATAGGCGGTTCTAAAAAGATTGCTCAAACTGGCTTTACGTATGGTGGAATTGCTTTTTTATATAGACCCAAAATAATCGTGTCAGAAGAGGGAAACGTGCTGAAGAGCGGATCTGATGTGGCTCGAGCCGTCGTTTCTTCTCTTAACGGAGATGCACCCAGAGTGAACATTCGTGAGTCTGATAAAGAATTGCTGAAAATGCTTTATGAATTTGCGAGCAAGTACAACATAGTAATGGTGGGGGGCTAATGCGGCTACTGGGTTTGTTTTATCCAAAGAAGCTTGAGAGAAACGCTGATTCATCAAATTTTCTTTTTCCTGTCATTGTCGGGACGGTGCTGTGGTTCTCGTTCTTTGACAAGCTCAGATTTGTCTTTCTTGGAAGCAACATGGCGATCAGATTTGTTCAGTTTTTGATACTGTTTCTACTTTACGTTTTCGCACTTTGTGGAGTGGAGATGCTGCTTGGCAGCACATTCAAGAGGGTTTTTTTAATACCAGTTTCCTTCTTGCCGTATATTTTACTGCCGATTTATTACAGAATTTTCGTGATTTTTAATCTCCCATGGGCGCTTGCCTTTGCGGTGCCATTTGTTCACTCCAGTATTATATCGATGAACTACGTTAGTAAGTTGCTGATATTGTTACGAGCTGCTGGATATGTTTTAGCTCTTCTGGTGGTGAAATCGTGGTTTTAGAGAAGATTCTTACAAAATACGCTTTGCTGACGGTATTGACATTTGCAGTGTTAGCTGTAATATTTGGCTATATCGGACTGAAATCCTTTTCTGTCAACTCGGATCTTGCAAGCCTTGCTCCAGAGAGCGCAACGTTTTACGAAGATCAAATAGATTTTCTCGCAGAGAAGTTATCTTCGAATCTGTTGACTGTGGTTGGTTACAGTAACGGTGATATTCGGAATGTGAAGATGGCTTTTACGAGCTTGAAAGAAAGATTTGAAAATACTCCTTACATATTGGAAACAATGAAACTAGATAATCCCGAGCTTTTTGTCAAGTATGGTTTTCTCGCAACGGACAAAGAGATGCTCGATGATCTGATTTCGATGTTCAACATTAACGGATCGAATGTGATGGATTTTGCCATGTGGCGAAAAATAATGAATTCTGCGGCGTTTGCAGAGAGTATGGTTAAGGAGTATTTGAAAAGAAGTGGCATAGAACAGTACATAATGGTTTCCCCAGATGAGAGGTTGGCGGTAATAAATTTCACTCTCAAAGACAATCTGACAGATGTTGCTAAGGTTACAGAGTCTGTTTCTAAACTTAAGGATATAGTTTCCGAAGTTGCCAATGAAACCGGCGTGAAAATGCTTCTAACGGGAACCGCCGCTGGAACTTATGAATCAAATCAGCAGGTAACAAAAGACTTTATAACAACCACTGTTATCTCCTTTGTGGGTATATGTTTTGTGATATTTCTGTTTTATGGAAATTTGATAGTTTTGGCACTTCTCTTGGTTTCAATGGTTGTTGCTATGAGCATAACTCTTGGCTTGTCCACGTTCTTTCTTGGAGAAATCAATATCGTGACTTCATTTGCCAATGCGATGATTCTTGGACTGGGAATTGACTATGGTATTCATGTCATTACCCGAATTGCTGACAAAAGAGCGACTGAGGGTGTAAATCGAGCGCCTGTTCACATCGCGGTTAAAGAGGTGCTCAGGCCATGTCTTTCAGCCTCAGTTACAACTCTTGGGGCTTTTTCTTCTATGGTTTTAAGTATGTCGAGGGCGTTCACTCAAATGGGACTTTTTGCGATGACTGGAATAGGAGTTTTCTTTATAACGATGATTTTGTTTCTGCCCGCGCTTGTAACGGTTACGAAGCCTAAGATTGGAAAGAATTTTTCCAAAATTCGATTCGAGTTTCTGTTTTCCAAAAAAATGGGCCGAATTTTGAGGACCGTTGTGATTGTGAGTGTTCCTGTGCTCGTGGTCTTTGGGTCTCTCAACCTGATGAATTTTTGGTACACTCCATCGGGATTAGTTTCGGATACCGCCGAGTCGGCGATTGCTTTCAACGATGTGAAAAAAAGCTTCCAGCGAATTGGTGTTGGAGAAGTTGTTGTCATGGCGGATAGCTTGGACGAGCTAAGGATTCTTCAAGACAAAATAAAGAGTACCGATTTTCTCACATCTCCCTTATCGGTTTTGAGCATCCTTGATTACACTGGAAAAACGGATCTTGACGATATTCCTCAAGTCTACAGTAGCTTAGCGGAGATAGTGAGAAATCCGATTTTGTCCGCGCTTTTCAGAAGAGTTGGCCTGCACAGTCAGCTTATTGAAATGCTGAGAGTCGCTGCGAAAGCAAAGGACTTCTCGGATGTTGTTCAAGAACTGAAGAAGGATGTGCCACTTTTCTTCTATGACACGGCAACTTCTACGAAGTTTCTCATGTACACAGATTCCGTAGAAGATCTATATAAAAACAACAGAATAAAGAACATATTCGATTTCTTCAATAGGAATCAAATAAAGACATATGGCTACCCCACTCTTTTATACTATGTTATGAGAGACATGCGAAACACCATATACTGGCTTGCTGGAGTTGTTATGCTGATGGTATTTTTGGTTGTTCTTATAGATAGTAGATCTTTCAAGCAGGCTCTCATTATATTTTTGACAGTATTCACGTCTATATTCTGGACATTTGGAATTGGATACATACTGGGAATTCATGCGACATTTATGACACTTCTTTTGCTGCCAATTTTGGTGGGAATAGGAGTTGATGGCATAATACATTTGAGACACTCAGCTCTTCATGGAGACAAAAGTATCTTGTTGAGAACCGCAAAATCAGTGACTATTTCCACTCTTACAACAATTATTGCTTTTGGCAGTTTCTCTTTCGCAAAAGGGCAGTTGCTACGTGAATTTGGAGTGCTAATGGGAATAGGGCTCTTTGCTTGCTGGTTACTGTCTTTGTTTGTCACAAATGTTTTTTTCAAAAGGGGCGATATCATTGAGAATAGCGATGTTCACTGATGCATATATTCCTCAAGCAAATGGTGTGGCTATATCGGTGCACCTGTTTAGAAAAGCTTTGGAACGACTGGGACATGAAGTGTACATTGTTTCTCCTGTGGGTCCATCGTTCGACAGCAAAGTGTTGGTTCTCGGTGGTGTAACCTTTATGTCCGAGAAGCAACATATTATAGCCAAAAGTGGACTGCTGCCGATAACAGAGTTTGTGAAGAAGAACAAGATCGAAGTCATTCATAGTCATGCTCCTTTTGCTCTTGGTTTTAGAGCGTTGGCAGTTCAAAAGCGCCTCAGAATTCCACACGTTCACACATATCACACTTTGCTGGTTGAATATCGGCACTACATTCCAAGGCCATTGACACCTTCCCGCAGAAGTGTGGAAGAGTTCAGCGCTTGGTTCTGCAACACGGTCAACAGAGTTATTGCTCCTACTGAAAGAATAAGAAAGGAACTCACAAAATATGGGGTGAAAAGGCCTATTGACGTCATTCCAACTGGAATTGATGTCGATTTGTTTGAAAGTGAACCCACTTTTGACATAAGGCGAAAATTGGATATACCCCGTAACTCGAAAATTCTTTTGTTCGTTGGAAGATTGGCAAAGGAGAAAAACGTTGGCTTTATATTGCAGTGTACAAAGAAGCTTTTGGACAGGGGATGTGATGTTTACACAATTATTGTTGGAGAAGGTCCTGAAAGGGTAAATCTTCGCAAAAAGTGTCGTGAACTTTCTTTGGAATCAAGAATCATCTTCACAGGATCTCTTCCCAGAGAAGAACTCGCCGATTACTACAAACAAGCTGACGTTTTTGTCTTTGCTTCATCGAGTGAAACACAAGGGCTCGTTGTCCTTGAATCACTTGCAGCAGCTCTCCCCGTTGTCGCTGTTGCTGAAATGGGAGTTGGTGATGTGCTTAGAGACGGAGAAGGTGTGATTCTCTTGGATAAAGCTGATTTGGAAGCATTTACAGAAAAGGTTGAAATGCTTCTGAACGATGGCCGCTTAAGGGAGCGCTTGTCTGTGAAAGGAAGGGAATATGTGAAAAAGTATTGGTCAACAGAAGCATCCGCTAAACTCGCTGAGAGGTGCTATAAAAAGGCAATTTTGGAAGGAGCTTTTCCCGCTGAATTCACGGACAATTTGTGGGTCGAGAAGATCGCTTCCGGGTTGAAAAAAATACCGAACAGACTATTCAAAAATGTCGTTTCTGGAGGTGCAAGACGTGGCTCCTTTAAATATTTTGCTCGCTCATATCGTCGCTGATCACTCATTTACGAACAATGCCAAGATACGCAAGTACTCTGGAATAAAGCTGTTGGGCCATGTTGTGTGGTCTTTTCTGGCTTTGCTCGCGTTTTGCTTCGATACGGTTTTTAAAACACTGCCGGGAACAACACTTTTCTTATCTTTCTTCGCCCTTCACGCGGTCGTAGATTTGCTGCGTCCGCGTTTCCAAACGAGAAAATACATTCTCAATCTTTTGGAAGTAATCTCCCTCTTGGGAGCTGTTGTTGTCAATTTGCTGAGTTTTGAATATCTTAAAGGATCTTTTGTTTCGCCAGAATTCGTCTTTTACCTGCTTGGGATGTCAATTGTTGCTGTAGGGCCTACTTACTTCTTGAGAAACTTCTATCCGGGAAAAGAAAATATTGAAGATCTTGACGGAATTTCAGAAAGACTCGCTATCTTCATATTCTTGATAGCAGGTAGGCTTGAACTTGTGGCTCTTTCAGTTGTAGGAGCGCTTCTTTACAGATTGATTTTCGTCAAAAAGCCGGATCATGTTTGGTGGATAAGTCCTGCCTTCGGATTACTGATCAGCGTGCTTTGGAAATGGATGCTTTATTCATGATTGGCGAAAGAATAATTGAAGTAGCAGTACTGCCGTCGACGAATGACTACATGAAAGAAATGTGGCATAAGTTGTCGCATGGTACGGTTGTTGTCGCTGCAACGCAGACCAAAGGCAGAGGAAGGTTTGGCCGTGTTTGGTACTCTCCGGAGGGTGGTTTGTGGTTTTCAGTGCTCTTCAAACCACGTAAAATGTTGAAGCCACATTTTTTCACGCGGGCGTGTTCTGTGGCTGTTGTGAGAGCTCTAAAAAAGTTTGGCATAGAATCTCATCTGAAGTGGCCAAATGATGTCTATTGTGATGGAAAAAAGATAGCAGGAATTCTAACTGAATCAGTTTTCGAAGAAGATGTCCTAAAAGCGATAATAGTGGGCGTTGGTGTCAACGTGAACAACGATTTGCCTGATCATCTGGTTGAGAAGTCCGTAACAATGCGTGAATTGACGGGTAGAAAGATAGGCACAAGAGCTGTTTTGAGGTGCACTCTTTCAGAATTGAGAAAGCTGTATGTACGTTACAAGCACAAACCGGAAGCGCTTACCAGGATTTGGAAGGCATTGTTGATTCAAAAAGAAGGTTCTAATATCGAATTCGTTGCGGGTGATTCCATTCTCAGGGGTACTTTGCTGAAAATTAAGGAAGATTATCTGCTCGTGAGGACGTCTCACGGTAATCTTGAAGTTAGATCAACTGAAATTCTGAGTTCTTGAGTCTTTCAGTATTACGTATTCTTTTTCTGATAGAACACGTATCTGTAGAGTCCTCATTGGATAAGATATGACGACAACATCTGCTACCTTGATTTCGTACGAGGGTTTCACAGCGTTACCATTAACCAAAACTCGGTTGTGTTTGATCATTTCATTGGCTACAGTCCTTCTTTTTATAAGTCCAGTGCTTTTTAAGTATTTATCAATTCTCATGTCTCATGATATCTCCTTTCCATGAGGTGATATACTTATGGAAGAGTAAGGGGTGATGGTGTTGCCTCTCTACAAGTATATCGCAATTGACCCTTCAGGTCGACGCGTTAAGAGCTCCGTTGAAGCAGAATCTGAAGCTCAGCTTCTTGATATACTGAAAAAGCGGAACTACGCGGTAGTTGAAATGCGAAAAGTGTCTTCAGCAAGGCAACACAATTTTTTTACAGTTTCGCTGAAGGAATTGGTTGTTTTCTCACGACAGCTCGCAACGATGATTGATTCTGGAGTTAGAATAAAAGATGCTCTGAACATACTCTCAAATCAGGTTGTTTTCTCAAAAGGATTCAGAAAGAGGATATCAAATCTTGTCATTTCTTTGGATAATGGCGCGTCATTTTCGGAGGCTCTCCGAAATGAAGGAATTTTTGATTCTATCTTTGTGAATCTTGTTTCCGCAGGTGAGGAAGGAGGTGTTCTTGACAAAACCTTAGAAAAGGCGGCTAACTTCTATGAATCATCAAAACGCCTTCAGGATGAAATAAAATCGTCTATGGCCTATCCGATGTTTGTTCTTGTTTTTGCTATAGGTGTTATTTTCATAATATCCTTTTACATACTTCCGCAGCTTATAAGTGCTTTCGGGAATCTTCCTCTCAGCGGTCCTGTAGCATTTTTACTTTCGGTGAACAGATTTTTGTCTGAGAACTGGCTCTTGACAGTGATATTGGGGTCTGTAGCGACGTTCGGTTTTGTTATATTCATGAAGAGCAAGTATGGCGTTTACATTAAAGATGGCCTTGCAATGATTTTTCCACCCGCTGCCAAAATACGATCTATGATGGCAGTTGAAAGGTTTTCAAGGACTCTTGGGGTTCTTGTTAGCAGTGGTGTACTCTTGACTTCAGCCATTCAAATGGCGGCAGCGGCATCGAACAGTTCCAAATTTATGAAAAAAGGCGACCAGATAAGTTCACGAGTTAAAGAAGGTGCGAGTTTAAAGCAATCTATGATGGAATCTGGCATTTTTCCTCAAATAGTTTATGAGCTCGTGGGAACGGGTGAAGAAACAGGAAGACTTGATGAGGTTCTTAACAAGGTTGCAGATTTTTATGAAGAACAAGTGAGAACAGGTGTGAAAAAACTGGTTTCTCTGGTTGAACCCATCATGATAGCTGGGGTTGGGGGATTCATAGCCTTCATGGCTTTTGCCATGTACAACACGATTTTCCAGCTTCAGCAAACAATTGGAAAGTGATGCATGTGGTTGAACTTCTGGTGAAAATTCTGGTTTTGGTTGCGTTCGTTTTGTCTATCAGTTTTTACGTTGTGTTTTTGCAAGACTTAATGAACTGCATTGAACCCTACACTCTGAAATGCCTTCTGTTTAAATCGCTTGATTTTGTCAATGCTTCAAGTCCGGGAACTGTTATGTTGAGAAAAGTTGGGCAATGCTTGGAGATAAAGATTCAGCCAATTGGATCAAAAGTACGGCGGATAACACTGGGTATTGAAAAGGATTTTCTTATTACGAGTTCGCATCAATCGTTTCCTTCGCTGGTAGTCAGTCCAACTACGGTGCTACGCACAGGCAGCATTGAGACAGAAACGTGGAAACTTTCTCTGCGACCCGTAACAGGGCAAATCACGATCATGAGGTGATCTTGTTGCAAATATTTCATAAAGATATCACAGCAGTGGAAATCACACCACGTTATGTTGCGGGTATCAAATCAAGAAAAAGCAGGGGCATACTGAGGTTTATAACACCACTGTTCTTTTATGAGGAAGTAAACGGCTCGCAGAAAATCGTGGAACTGCGAGAAAATTTAAATCCTGATGTTGAGGATATAGTTGTTGTTAACTTTCCCAACGATGATACGTTGTTTGTCTCTATAGACATTCCGCCAACTTTGAAAAACAGGGATCTCGCTCAGTTTGCAAAAATGGAAGTGGCCAGGTTGCTTAATCTTTCTGTGGACAACATGTCGATCGATGTTGCGGGAAAATTTTCTTCTAAGTGTATGGTAACTGTGGCAAAACAAAGAGATTTGAATGAGTTCATAAATCGAATTCTTCAAGCGGGTTTCCCAGAACCGGATGTTGTACTGCCAGATTTGTTCAAATATTTTGAGCTCATTTATATTCCCGAAGTGACTGCATTCTTTCTGATATTCACTCCGGATTACGGTGCAGCGGTGCTCAGTAGTGGAGGCAGCGTTCTGGGGGTGAGAACATTTTCCAGTTCTACATGGGAAATTTTAGACATCGTTTCTGAGGAAACAGGAATACCCCGCTTGGAACTCATGAATGGTTATGAAGCTTTCGAAAAAAATCAGGGAATTGGGATGCTCGTGGAGTCTATTTTGAGCGATCTGCCGTACACCGTGGAACGAGAGTTAATCTTCCTTCTTAACACTGTTCTACCCAACTCCTCTTTGAACGATGTGAGCCGCGTCTTCGTTATGTCTGATCCAGATGTTCTTCAAAAACACTTTGTGAAAGCTTTTTCTGCACTTGAATTGTTGCAAGAGAAGATAGAACCTGTAGTTTTCAGATGGCAAATCTCTTCTCTACCACTTGGAATTCTTGGGATTAGCGTGCGGGGAGGGAGGGAATTTGGTAAAAACAAACTTGTACAGGAATAAGAAACCCGTGTTAAAGTGGGGTTCTTTCTTGGTTTTGACAATTGCTCTATTAGCTCCCGTCTTTGCCGTGCGATTTACTATAGAGTTTTATAAAAAAAGTACAATGGATATCTTGGCTTCAAAGTACGTAGGTGTTGTGCAAAAGTACGATATCTCAGTGAAAAGCGCGGACTTGGCGTCAGAAATTGAAAGAATTGAAGGTTTGAACAACTCAATGAAGACTATGGCTGCGAATCTTCAAAAGCAGATAAATGCCTACGAGACTCATTTAAAAAGGCTTTTCGATTCTGATTCACTGCTGAAAACAATTTTTAGTGTCTGGGTACAAAACTCCGAGAATTGGATGGTTTTGTCTCATCTCGACATGAGAGATTCTAAGGTTAGTATGACATTCTTTGAACTGTACAACCCTGAGCTTAGGAGTTCAGGGCAAACGCTGGAAGAAAGACTAACACTGAGTGGATACAGGGTTCAGAAGAGTATTGACTATGATGTGGAGATGAGCTTTCAGAACAAAAATGTGACACGAATTACACTTGAAGGTGAGAAATAATGAGAATCAGTCGCAGACTTGGAATAATTCTTGCCATTCTTCTTTTCGTGGGGTTCGCTGGATTTTTCGACGTTTACGACTATCTGAGATTTAATTTTCTAATCAAGCGCATGGACTCTCAACTTAATGTTTTAAGCGTACTGGACAGAAATGTAATGCAGAAGAAGGCGTACATAAATGTGTTAAATGATGTGATGCAACCCCAAGCGAGCGAGAAAGATCTGCAGAATATAACCGCGGATCTTGGATTGAGTCTGAAGAAAATCGAGGGCGAGGATATGGCATACAAAGTTACAGGCACGTGCCTGCCGTCTGATTTCAAACGAATCGTTGCATGGTTAATGCATCACGGAAACTTCAGAATAGATTCTTTGAGTGTGCAAAATTCTGTGAAGACGGCAGTAAGTGTACCCAGTATGATGACTGTGCCGCGAATTTCCATTGACATGATTGTTGTAGGTGTGATGGGCAGATGAACAGAAGAGTGATTTTTCTGATTGTGATAGCGGCGCTGGTTTGGGTAGTTGTTGTTATGTACTTGTTTGTTTTTAACATGAAGTCTCCAGCAAAGGTAGGAGAGTCTGAGATAAATGAGTCAGTACCTCCAATGATGAGGTCTATGAGTAACAGAGATCTTGAGAAAATAAGACAACTGCTTTCTGAGGGAACGTATGTGCCTGAGATGTTCACTCCGTACATGATCACATTCAACAGAGACACTATAAACTCAGATATGCTTTTTCAAATGCAGGGTTTGAATACGTACAGATTTGTGGGTTATCTCAGTGGTACTCAGGAAGCAAGAATCTTGCTGAATAAAGGCGGCTCTGCGGGTGTTGCGGTTAGTAAGAAACTGAGCGATGTTCTGGATAACAGATATATGATTCTTTACATTTCCAGTCTGGGAGCGGTTGTTTTGGATCTTCAACAGGGGGGTATTTTCTCTATAAGGTAATTTGGGGAGGGAGATACATGAAGAGATTTCTGATAATTGCTTTGCTGATACTTTCTCTTAGCATCTTTTCCGTGAGCTTAACTGGCGTGACGTATCGGGGTTCCGATAAACAGGTAACAGTTGAGGTAAAGCTGGATGGTGAGATCAATCTGGATGATGTTGTTGTAGAGTCCAACACGTCTGGAGCTTTATACACGATATATTTGAAAGACGTTGATGCTGGGGTTTCTTCTATGTTCATTCCCATTGCGTATGGGCCAGTTGAATCAACACGTGTTGTTGATATCACTGAGGGTACGATGATCCTTGTTCAGTTGTTGATTCCACGATCCCCTAACGTTAGTCTCCAGGGATCCACTCTTCTCATATCATTTCCCATTTCTTCGAAAAAAATCGACATGACCTTCACTGAGGGAAGCACGATGGAAGTTGCTTTAAAGTTTCTCGCTGAGGAACTTAACCTTAACCTGATAGTATCTGATTCAGTGAGAAAACTTCCCCTGTCCTTGAAACTCACTCAAGTTACACCAGAGGACGCGCTCAGAAATCTGTTGATGACAGCCAAGCCGGACGGCGAGGCTGTTGCCTACAGTTATATGCCTGATGGCACACTGCACATAGGAGTGCGAAGTGAAATAGCAACGAGGTTTGGGCGCTTCTGGGGAATTTATGAGACAGACAACGGAGAGATGATACAAAAACTTCAGACTATTCTGATTCCTGGAGTAGTTGTGAACTACCTTCCCGACAAGTCGGTGCTGTTTGTGTATGGAAGCACTGAGGAGCATAAGATCATATCGGAATTGCTGTCTGTCGTCCCGCCCACTGTAAAGAAGGAGCTTCAGCTTGTGGTTCCCACAGATAAGGTTTCAAGGCTTTTGGATTCTCTAAAACAAATATACGATTTTGATTACAACTTCATTGAAGGCCTCGATAAAGTTGTCCTGACAGGGGAATCACAGGCGGTTGATTCCGTTATTGGATATGTGAATGAACTCACAGCGAAGGAGAAAGAACTCGCAAAAGTGATTGAAACAGAGGTTGCGACATCTACCGAACCGACAGTTGTTACTAAACAGATCAAGGTAATTTATCCAGAAGAAGCAGATGCAGTTCTCAAAGATGTGTTTGAAGTGGCCGTGGAAAGGCTTCCATTTGGTTATCTCAGGCTTACAGGTGATGAAACTGTAGTCAACATAGCTGTGGAAACCATGGAAGATTTGGGTTTTACGGCAGAAGCTCTTGAACAAGTTCAAACCGTTTCCTTACCTTCGGCGCATGAAAGTGAGATAATAGCAGTTCTTATGCAGGTCTTTGGAATTCCTGAAAGTCGCTTGAAAGTGGTTTCAACAGATGATGGTGAAACAGAGATATTCGTCATAGCTCCTGAGAGTATCAGAAGAAGAGCGATTTCACTGGTGAAATATATTGTCGATTCTGTAACAGTTGCAAAAAAATCAAGGGTTTTCTTTTTGAAAGATGCGGAATTGGCAGAGAGAGTTGGCAAAATTCTCAACGAAATATACGGCATTGAAGCGGTCAGTGTTGAAAATGTTCTGCGCGTTTCGGCGGTTGAGGAAGATCTGATTAAGGCTGCGAACTTTGTCAATTTCTTCGCGAGAGATAGGATAACGAAAATACTTGATTTTCCACTCGGTGAAGAACTTGCCGAAGATGTGAAAACACTTGTTAAAGCCAGATTTGACGTGAATGTAGAAGCCAATCTAAAATCACTCGGGATGATGATTTTATCTGGAAAAGATGAGGGTAGCTTACAACAGGCAGTGGAGGTTGTTGAGAAAATAGTATCGAATGTTCTCACTCAAGAAGGCGTTCAAGTGGTGAGGTTGGTTGGAGTTATCGATCAGATCTCCTTTGAGGATATCAAATCTATAGTTGAGCGAATGCACGAAGTCGCACTTGAGGGGACCTCTGTATGCTACATCGTCTCTGGAGATGAAAAAAGTGTTGAGGAAGCAATTCAAACAATTGAAAGACTCAGAGCATCTCTGAAAAGAGAATCAACGTATGTGTTGGAGAAGATATCCCCAGAGTTTGATCCTGAACAGATTTCACAGATTTTAGCACGTGTGGCCGAAGTAGAGGTTATGAAAGTCGGGGATTTTTTGATGATCTATGGGGAATCCGACCAGGTTGATAACGCAGAAAAGGTTCTTCAAGATCTCAAAGAAGCATCGCAAAAAGCTCAACCACAGGAAGCATCACAGGAAATTGTCGCTCAAGTGGTTGAATATGAAGAGGACTTCCCGGCTGATGAGTTTCAGGAGTTTCTCATTTCTCGGGGTATCGCGGTCAAGGTTAGTGCGTATCCAAAACTGGGAGTTGCGGTTATGGCGGGAATTGAAGTGCAAGTTAAAGAAGCGCTCTCACTGTATGAAGATTTCAAAGAAAAGCTGGCTTCAGCCAAGCTCGAAGAAGCGGCAGAGGAGATGCCATTTGTTGTTAAGATAATTGATGAGACAACTGTTTCCATTCAAGCCACAGAAGCTCCTTTGAAAGAGATCATCGTTGCTGTCAGTAAAGCTCTGGGGATTCCTATTGTTTTTGTAGCGTCTCCACAGGAGAAAATCACGATGGATATCGCGAAAACCGATTGGAAACACTTTACAGAGATTATAACGCAGAACTATGGTTATTCTTTTGAAGAAAGTGATGGAATCACAATTGTCCTGAGGCCACAACCAGTTCCTGATGTGAGCCAACAGGTTCGCTACGTGTACAGAATTCCGCACAATTTTGAACAAGTGAAAGCTCTTGTAGAATTCTATGGCGGGACTGCTTACGTGGATGATACTAACGATCTGGTAATTATTACGGGAATAACAGAAAAAGTCAAAGAGGAAGTTGACCGCCTGGTGGGAGAAGTTTCAGAGCCTTTGAAGCAGGTTGAAATTGAATCGAGAATTGTCGACGAATCGCTGGTAGATGAAATCGTAAGAAAGTTGAGTCTCGACGTGGAACTACCAGGTTTGAATGTTGGTGCGAATAGTTCTGGTTTGAATCTAACCACATCTGTGATGGATCTGATTGATTATCAAACACTGTTGTCTGCGATTCCAAGTGCGACTGTAACGGCGTCCGTGAACGTTACAGATTCAGACAGCATTTCAAACCTTTTGGCAAGCCCTCGAATTGTTACCACGAGTGGTAAAGAAGCAAGAATATTTATAGGTGAGAGAATACCATATGAAGTAGAGGACCAGGAAGGAAATGTGAAGATAATGTTTATGGAACCAGGTATAGAGCTCAGAATAACGCCAGTGGTTCGAACAGACGGAACTATTGAGCTCACAGTTTATACCAAAGTGAGCAAATCTCAGTCCTATCCCAATGTGACAGTTATGGGAGAAAGCACGAGAGAAGCTCAGACAAGTGTTATTGTCAAGAATGGATCAACACTTGTAATAGGTGGACTCATTCGTGAAACAAAAGAGGTTAAGGAAACAAAGATTCCTTTTCTTGGAGATCTTCCTTTTCTGGGTCAATTCTTTAGGACAAAAGAAGACGATGTAGACAAGAGAAATCTTCTTATTTTCATCACGGCGAGGGTGATAGAACCATGATGAGACGTCCGGTAGTGTCGGGTGTCTTCTATCCAAGTGATCCCGATTTGCTGAAAAGCTCTTTGCAAAATTGTTTTCTTGGTTCATTTGGTCCTGGACATGTACCCCCCGTATCCGAAAAGAAGTTGAGTGTTCCAGTCGCTATTGTAGTACCTCACGCTGGATATATCTACAGCGGTCAGATAGCGGCTCATGCCTACGCAGAAGCCGCGGCCAAGGGAACGCCAGAGCTTGTTGTACTCCTTGGAACTAATCACACTGGCTTTGGCGCAAGCGTGGGAGTTTGGAACAATGGAAGCTGGCGGACACCCCTCGGAGAGGTTTCCGTGGCAGAAGAGGAAGCGAATCTACTTCTGAGGGATTGTAATGTAGCTTCGCCAGACTATGATTCTCACCTTTCTGAGCATTCCATAGAGGTTCAAATTCCTTTCTTGCAGTATGTATTTGAAACTTTCAAAATCCTGCCCATATCTTTGAAACCAGTTCCTCACGAGGTTTCCAAAGAGTTAGCAAATGCCCTTGAAATGCTGCTTAAGCGCAGACCATCGACATTAGTAGTGGTTACCACAGATTTGAATCATTACGAGAATCACAACACAACACTGAAGAAAGATGACTCTGCTTTGAAAGCTATCCTTGAGCGAAGAGTGTCAGATCTTTACAAGACTGTTGTACACGAAAAGATCACGATGTGTGGTGTTTCACCAGTTGCGACACTGTTGTGCATGGATTTTACCACCGCGAGGCTGTTGAGTCACAAGACAAGCGGTGATATAACTGGTGACATGAGCAAGACTGTGGGGTATGCCAGTCTTATTTTCGAAAGATCTTCTTGATTTGCTGAACTTCTTCAAGGTGAAACATTCTGCAGAAAGCCAGGTAAGACAGAGCTCCAAGACATACCATTAGGAGAGTCCACAGTCTTGAGGCATGTAGCGAATTAATGGCCGCGACTATTATACCCATTAGTGTTGAGGCACAGATGATTTTAGAAAACCTCTTTAAATCAAATGTTGGAGATATTTTCCACAGATAGAGTGTGCTTGTTACTCCCGCCACGGAAGTTGCCAGGGCTATACCGGCAACACCTATTAGCCGCGCGAAAACTACATCGAGTGCCACATTCAACGACACAGATATCAACGTTGCCCTGAATGGAGTTCTCATGTTTTTCTTTGCGTGATAGGCTCGTGATAAAACCGCAGTTGTGGAGTAAAATGGCAGACCCAAGGCGTAGAAAAGCAATACATTACCAGTCAGTGCGGTGTCTGTTGCCGTGAATGCTCCATGTTCGTATATGAGGGATACGAGTGGTTTTGATATAACACCCAAACCCACAGCCGCAGGAACTGTTAAGAAAAGGGATAGCATCACACCTTCGGACAGGTGCTCTTGATACTTGCTTCTTTCATTTACCAAGACAGGCAATACCACCGTTGACATAGCGATTCCAAAGATTCCAAATGGCAGTTGATACAGTCTGTTTGCGTACTGCATTACCGAGACAGATCCCGCTTTCAAGAATGATGCGACGTTGATATCCACAACGGTGTTGATCTGTGAAAGAGCCATAGTGAGAAATGCGGGTATGAACAGAGAAAAAAATTCACCGATCCCTTTGAGTGTCGGCTTGTACCTGAAACCTATCTTTAAGGCAACCGGCAGTAAGAGTAGAAACATCATGATACCTCCGGTCACGAATCCAATAGCTGGTCCGAAGATAGGTTCTTTGATGTTCTTTAAGAGCAGTGTGAACGTTATTATCCCGATGTTCATCATGACCGGTGACAATGCTGCTAAAAAGAATTTCCCATGTGAATTCAGAATTCCATAAAGTACTGACCAAAGAAAAATAGCTATGAGAAACGGCATAGTAATTCTCACAAGTTTCGAAGCAAGCAGAACAGTGTTTTCTGAAGCTCCGCTGGAGAACATCGTGGGAACAATTTGAGGAAATAGCTCCACGCATATGGTCAAGATGAGTGCGATCAAACCCAGTGAAGTAATAACAGCAGAAGCGAATTCATTGCTTTTACCCTTCTCGTTGTATAGGGGTAAAAATGCCGAAGTCATGGCTCCTTCTGCGAAGGATCTTCTGAGGAGAAATGGAAAAGATATGGCAATCACGTAAGCATCGAATTCGTAGCCAGCACCAAACTCGTGAGCAAGAACAACGTCTCTGATGAGGCCGAATCCCCTTGAAACTAACGTTGCAATGGCAAACAGAAGGCTGTATTTCAACATTTTTGACATGGACTATCAGCTCATTTAGAATTGAATAGTTCTATACCTGCTTTCAATATTCTCACAGCATCACGCAGCTTTTCTTTTTCAAGAACATACGCAATTCTTACCTCGTTTAATCCACCCTGAGGAGTGGCATAGAAACCATCAAGAGGCGCTACCATTGTGGTCTTTCCATCAATTTCGAAATCTGTTAGCATCCATTTAACAAACTCTTCAGAGTTGTGGATAGGAAGTTTTACAGAAACATAGAATGCTCCTCGTGGCTTTTCGAATACTGCTCCCTGTATTTTTTGAAGTTCTTCGTAAACAACATCTCTGCGCGCTTGGTATTCTTTCCTCACAGTCATGCTGTACTGAGAATCGAGCTTCAGAAGTCCAAGTGTTCCGTACTGCGAAAGCAATGAAGGGCAAAGTCTTGCTTGAGCAAATTTCATAACGTTTGAGTAAATTTCGGGGTTTTTTGTCACAAATGTTCCAATGCGAGCTCCACAAGCGCTGTATCTCTTTGAGATACTGTCAGTCATTATTACTCTATCCGATATCTTTTCAAAATGCATCATAGAAATGGCTTTCAGCCCATCGAAGGTGAATTCTCGGTACACTTCATCTGAAATGACAAAAAGATCATTTTCAAACGCCACGTTAGCTATTGTCTCGAGTTGCACATGATCGTAGACCGCTCCAGTTGGATTACAAGGATTAGAGAAGATAATGGCTTTTGTTCGAGCAGATATCTTAGATTCAAAAGCTTCCTTTGACGGAATCGAGTAACCCTCTTCAGGATGCGTTGTGACGGGAACAAGCTTTATACCAAGCTGTGCCGCAAAACCTCCGTAATTAGCGTAGAACGGCTCGACCACAAGAATTTCATCACCGGGGTCCGCTACAACTGCCATGGCGAACATGACCGCTTCACTTCCCCCGTTGGTAACGATGATTTCTTCCGGTTTCACACTTATACCAAATCGCTTGTAGTATTCACAGAAGGATTCTCTGAGTTCCAGTATTCCGGCAGAGTGCGAATAAGAAACGACCCTGGGTTTAAAGTTGTTAACGTATTCATAGTAGATACTGGGAGTTTCGATATCCGGTTGACCAATGTTCAAGTGGTATATTTCTTTTCCACTTTGTGCTGCTTTCTCCGCATAAGGTATCAGTCTTCTAATGGGGCTTGCAGGAGTTAACATAGCCCGAGATGAAATAGAAATTCCACGCTTCATCAGTATCGCCTCCGCACTTCAGTTATTATGAATTTCAAGTATCGTGTTTCGGGAATGCTCAAAATGACAGGATGATCAGGTGGTTGACATCCTTCCTGAAGAACTGCGAGTTCCACATGATTGTCTTCAGCAGCCTTGAGAAGTATCTTTTCGAAATCCTGTCTAAAAAGAACTTGAGTGCAGGAAGCACTCACAAGGATTCCTGGCTTTCTGAGAAGTCTCATGGCTCTGAGATTCACCTCTTTGTGTCCCCGAGCCGCTGAAGATATAGAAGACCTTGATTTAGCAAAGGATGGTGGATCGAGAACAACAAGATCAAAGGTCCTGTTTTTGCTTTCGTAATTTCTGAGTTCATCGAACACATTTGCCTTCACTGTTTCAAACCTCTTCTCAAATCCGTTTATTCTGAGAATCTCAGATGCTACCTGCAGTGACCTTTCTGAGTAGTCCATTAGAGTTACATGCTTTGCGCCGAATCTTAAAAGGTGCAAAGCAAAGTTTCCAGTGTACGAAAAAGCATCGAGACACACCTTTTCTGCGGCAAAATCTTTCAGAAGTAATGCATTCATTCTTTGATCTAAGAAAGCCCCCGTTTTCTGTCCCTTAGTGTCTGCCAGGAATTTCATCTGATTCACTTCGTATGGTATCAGTTCGGGTCCGCTTTTGTAGACCCATTCACAGACTTTTTCAAGCCCTTCTTTCTTGCGAGATGAGGAATCTGATTTTTCATATATCCCCGCTGGTTCAATTTCCTTTATAAGTGTTTGGAGAACAACAGGCTTAAGCTTTTCCATTCCAAGAGTGTTGATCTGGATGACGAGATACTGACCGTATTTGTCCACGATGAGCCCGGGTAGCCAGTCAGCCTCGCTGTAAATCAGTCTACACGCATCTTCTGACTTCAAGAAATTTGCTCTTCTACAAACAGCATCGTGAATCCGATCTTTAATTAACTGCTTCTCGTTTCTGGGTTCAAGAGATATCAATCTAACTGCGATTTTCGACTTTCTGTTTATGTACCCTCTTCCTATGTAGGAATTATCGGGAGCTACTATATCAACAACATCGCCGTCTTCAAAATCGCCAAAAGTTTTCAACAGCTGATTTGAGAATATCCACGGGTGAGTTGTTCGCTTCCTCAAATTTACAACGACTTTTCCTTTAATGTCTACCCACCTCTCTGTACATCTTAAGTATTAGTTCCTCGGTGTAAGTTCCCGGTGTTGACTTCATGTGAGAAGCTCTCAGTGCCCTCTTAGTCCATGTTTTGATCTCATCTTCGTTGAGTTTCACCTGTACATGAAATCCCACTTTGAGAAGAAACTCTGAGATGTCTGATTGCAACACCCTGTACAGCATTTCCACCTTTTGGGGAACTTCTTCTCTTGCAAGCTCGACAACGTTGTGCAAAAAAGCAGCGTTTGCCTCGCCGTGTTTCACACTCTTGAAAGTGCTCAGTGGGTAACCCAGCGCATGAGCCATCGTTGTACCTGTCTGACTTATAACAATTCCCGCCATTGTCGAAGCTATCATCATATTTTCACGAAATTCCTTATTGTTTGGTTCGCTGAGCACGCGTGGTAGATAGTCTCTTATGATCTCAATCGATTTCAAAGCAATTGCATCAGAAATGAGTGAGGAGCGTTTTGATATAAATCCCTCTACTGCATGACTCAAAGCATCGAGCCCTGTCGCTCTGGTCAGTTCCTCACTCATTGTTACAGTATATCTGTAATCAACAAAGGAAAATCTGGGGAAAATAGCAGTACTGGATAAACCTTTCTTGAAGCCTTCTCTATCTGTCAGCACCGAGTACTGCGTTGTTTCACTGCCGGTACCGGATGTTGTCGGTACGGTGCAAATTGGTAGTGCTTCGGAATACGTTTCGGAGCGGTACAGGTCCTCGACGTTCAAATTCTGATTCTTCAGCAGCACCGCTATTGCTTTGGAGGCATCCATGGGACTTCCTCCGCCCACTCCAACAACAAAATCTGTTTTCTCTTTTCTTGTCATTTCGACTGCCTCTTCGATCTGTTCAAACGTAGGATTCTCACCGATTTGATCCCATATAACGTATTCGATATCCAAAGACTCGAGGGCTTCAAGCAATTCTTGTAGAGATCCATTGGTCTTCGATGATGTTCTTCCAGTTACAACAAGGCATCGTTTTCCCAAAAGAGCAAGAGAGTGTTTCTCTTTGTCTAACACATGTTCACCAAAAAAGATTTTCGTGGGTGAATGAAAGCTCCACACGATAACCCCTCCTTGCCCATTTACAGAATCATTTCTCTTTTGTGCTTCTGGGTTAGATTGTGAGCAATTCTCAATGGCTCTGGAATTTTATATTTTGTAGTGCATCGAAATGTCAAATCGAGACTTGAGTCTAAGTCTGATAAATGCCCAGGTGACACAAAAACAGGAGAAACGTCGTCTCTTGTGACAACCGCAGCACCTAAAATGTTCCCTCTTGAGTCAGTAACATAGGAAAAATTTCCCTTTTTGAGAGAAGGTTTTTCATATTTCCCGTAGAGGTGAGATTTGGCAACTCCCACCGTAGGTAGGTCTATGAACAACCCCAGATGACACGCAATGCCAAGACCTCTTGGATGCGCTGTACCGTGCCCATCAAACATAACTACATCGGGCTTAAGACTCACTTTTTCCCACGCTTTTAGAAAAGCTGGGCCCTCTCTGAATGTAAGAAAACCGGGAATATATGGAAACCTTATCTCCGTTACCTCGACAGCAGTTTCCACTACCTCAAATTTGGTGATATCGAGTGTTACGATAACCGCGATTCCAAGATGCTTTTTCGGAAAAGAAAGATCAACTCCAGAGACGAATCTTGCACAAGTGATCGGAACGAATTTCAGCTTTTTTTTGAGAATTCTTTGAATATCTGCTGCCGATTTCAAAGGCAGATTCCATTCATGAAGGTGTTTGTAATACATAGTCACTCATTCACCAAGACCACAGCATCGAATGGAAATTGCGGATATATCCTATTTTCAGCAAGCTTTTGGATGATCTGGTAATAATCAGTGATCCACTCCATTTCGCTTACCGTTCTGTAATTGAAATTCCTATCTGAATAGACATTGTTGAGCGTTTTTTTCACGAGATCCTTTGTAATACTGCTTTTTTTCAAAATTAGTGCTTCATTACTGTTGTACGGGAGCCCAATGTCCTCCCAAACAATGAGACCTGGCAAAAAGCCTACAGTAGATTTCCACGCACTTTGAGTTTTAGTTATGAAAAGCCTATTCTTCTGTTTAGAACAGTTTATTACAAGAATATTTAGTTGAGGTGGGGTTGTCTTTACAACAGGCTTTGCCAGCACATCAATGTATTGTTCTATTCTGCTCTCGTCAACTACAATGCTTCCATCCTGCGCAACCATGTATGGAAAAGATAAGAAACCGAGAGAGAGATTCTTTCGGATTCTGGAAAACATGTATACGATTTCTCCCAAATTGAGGTTCATTTCAAGTTGCTTTCTGATCCTGGAAAACAGCGTCGCCAGGTCAAGTACGCTCATTTTTCTCGCTCTTTCAAGGAGCTTTGCTATCACTTCCTTTTGCCTTTCCATGCGAGATATATCTCCGAGAGCGTCTCTTCTGTATCTGACATAAGCCAAAAGCTGTTCACCATCCATCAAGTGAATGCCCGGCTCAAAATCTATCGACAGATCTTGTGCTGTATCGTAATACTTCATCGGTTCGGTTATCTGAATCTCCACGGGACCCAGTTTGTCGCCAAGGTACTTGAAAATATCGTAGTTCACGATAACATGTCCGTTGACACGAAGGTGCAGAAGATTTCCAATGGCATTTTTCAGCCCTTCGATGCCTTCTCTTTCATATATGGAGTTTATCTTGCTTCCATTGTAGATCAGGTCTCTGGGTATATTTGTTACTATCACATATCCTGAAAGATGATCTATCGCAGCGATAGCGATTACATCTGTTCTAACAGTTGACTCAATCACCGCATCTGTTCCAACTATGAGCAAGTAGTATGGGTTCACGGTGACAGGTTTGTAGAGCAAACCCATCAACACGTTGAAAACAGGCCATGGCAGTAAAAAGAATACCAACAGCGCGATGCCGAGAGTTGAAAGAACCAGTATAAGAAGGAGTTTCTCTTTTAGACTTTTACTGTGTCCTTCTTCCAACAGAGATTTCCTCCTTTTCGAATCTGACACTCATATTGTATCAAGAATGTATTGCTTATAGAACCATACCATCTAAAACCCCGCATTTCAGTATAGAAATACAGACGAAAATTAAGTCTCTGACGTACAGTATAATATTTTTGAGGTGTTAAGTATTGAGAACAAACGATTCTTAGTAAGACAATTAATGGAGGCAAAGCGTGAATCTCGGATATCCAAGGTAACGAGTAACGCGCCTCTATAATCTCGTTGGTTAGTCACACCAAACCTAATTTTGGACAGTGATAGAATTGATTTGGTTTCAGTTGGGTGTATTTTTTTTTCTTTGTCTGCTGTTTTGGAACATTGTCAAGAAAGGGAAAGCTTCCTTTTCCAAAGTTTCGTATGCGCACTCAATGATCGACAGAGAGCTCACAAAAAGAGGCTGGGAAAGAAGGGCTTCAACTTTTGTCAACGGTGCCTGGGTGGCTCTCTACAAAAACGGGGTAAAGAAAAGAGTAGTTTTGGTCTGCGAAAAAGATTCATTGGGCTTCGAGGAATTCAAGAAGTCAGTTGTTATGGCTTTGTTTTCAAAAAGCAGGGAAATTCATATCTACAGTGATCACATTTCGCTCCATGTTCACAAAGCGATGACGAAAATCAATTCGAACAGAAGAGTTCATAAATTGAGAATTACTGTGATATCACACAATTATTCAGCCAGAAGGAGGCACTATTTCTAAATGTTTATCACGATAATATTGGTTACAATTATCGCCGCTGCTCTCTTTGCCGTGCTCATTTCCTATTTGAAGAAGCTGAGTAGTAAAAAGGTGAGACTGACTGAACTTCGAAAACGATGGCTGGAAGGAATCGAAGACGGCTGGGATTTCGAGCGTTTCATTGGTGATTTGTTTACAACGCTCGGTTATAAGGTAAATGTCACAAAGGGTTCACGAGATTTTGGAGTTGACATAGTCGTGTGGGAACCCGGTGAACCTGTAACTCTGCAAGCGAAGTTTTATACAGGTTCAATTAAAAGATACGCTCTTGAAGAATCATTGGTAGGTGCGACAATTTACGGAACAAGAAGAACAGGTGTGATCACGACGGGAGAGATACCACGCTCTCTTTATAAGTTGGCCAGAGAAATAGAGAAAAGGACTTTCGTTAAAGAGATTGTTCTTTTAGGACGTACTGAAATTGAAGAGATGCTTCGTGGTATGAGATTGGTATGAGTAAGGAGGTGTAGGTGTGAGGGATTATCGAGAGATACCTTTGTGGAAAGATGTTTCAGCCGAGGATTGGAATGATTGGGAATGGCAGGTGAGCAACAGAATTATGTCACTTGACAAGCTTCAACAGGTTGTCAAGCTCACCGATAACGAGCGTGAGGGGATCCGTCATTCTTTGTTTTTTTTGAGAATGGCTATAACTCCTTATTACTCAACATTGATGAATCCCGAAGATGCTAACTGCCCCATAAGAAAGCAGGCAATACCCACTGCGAATGAGCTTCATATATCACCTGAAGAAATGAGAGATCCTCTTCACGAAGATGTGGATTCTCCTGTTAAGGGACTCACGCACAGATATCCTGACAGAGTTTTACTCCTGGTTACAGATCAATGCTCGATGTACTGTAGACACTGCACGAGAAGGCGCCTTGCAGGTGAGACCGATTCCCCTCTTCCCAAGGAACTTCTGGATAAAGCTGTGGACTACATAAGAGATCACAAAGAAATACGCGATGTCTTGCTGTCTGGTGGAGATCCCCTGACTTTATCAACAGAAAGACTCGAGGAAATAATATCAAAGCTGCGAGAGATACCGCATGTAGAAATAATACGGATTGGTACTCGTACACCTGTTGTCCTGCCCATGAGAATAACAGATGAACTCTTGAATATGCTGAAAAAATACCATCCTATATGGATAAATACCCATTTCAACCATCCTGTTGAATTCACAGATGAGTCAAGAAAAGCTCTCGCGGCATTGGCCGATGCGGGTATCCCACTTGGTAATCAAAGTGTTTTGCTGAGAGGAGTGAATGATTGCCCTCAAATCATGAAAAAGCTGGTTCACGAGCTTGTCAAAAATCGTGTCAGACCGTACTACGTGTATCAATGCGACCTTTCACGAGGTCTTGCGCATTTTAGGACAAGTGTTGCAAAGGGGATAGAGATAATTGAATATCTCCGTGGTCACACATCTGGATTTGCCGTGCCAACATATGTTATAGACGCACCGGGAGGAGGAGGAAAAATACCAATTGAACCTCAGTACTTGATTTCTATGGGAGAAGGTAAGGTCGTGGTCAGAAACTATGAGGGAGGAATTTTTGTATATCATGAACCTCGGAACTATAAGAGCAGTTGTCAGGAGGATTTCATTGAAACTGAAAGGCGAAGTGATGAGGGAGTGGCTTCTCTTCTCTCGGGAAAAAAGAGATATCTGGTGCCTGAAGGAACTAAAAGGTTGCGGAGGATAGCACATTGCAACGAAAACGACTGATCTATGTGATTGGAAACGCCAAGAACGTTGGAAAAACGACGGTTTTGAAGCATGTTGTTGCAAAAGAGAGTTCAGCATGTGTCACAAGTATAGGCTTAGATGGAGAGCGATTTGATTCTCTTACAGGTGGTTTAAAACCTTCTATAACACTCGACGCGAATTCAAGTGTAGTCACAGCTGAACGGTTTTTAGATGCCCATCGCTTTGAAATAATACAGCATGTTGAGCACAATCCAATAGTGGGAGACATATTTCTTGCCAGAGTGCTACTCAAGAGCGATGTGATTGTTGCGGGTGCAACTTTTAAAGCGATAAATGCGTTGATGCATGTCAAGGGATTCGATGTTGTAGTTGTCGACGGAGCCTTGGACAGGTTGATCCACGCGGGTTTTGCTGATGATTCTCAGCTTGCCGTGGTTGTCGGCGAGGGGTCTCCCGCAGTTGGAGAGCATGAGGTAGTTTCGTGGCTCACAAAAGTCTTATCTCTGCTTCATATACCTTTAGCTCCTCAGGATGTGAAAGCAAAGCTGCAAAATTCGCATTCGTTGAAGTTTTTGGACTCCAGTGGGAATGTTGTTGAAGTAAAGGCAAAATCGCTGTTAGGTGAAGATGTAGACCTTAGGAAATTGGGCAGTGGATGGTTGTACGTTCCGGGAATTCTATTTTCAAGTGTTGCTAAGCGCTTTTGTAATATAAAGTTCTGCCTTTCCAATCCTTTTGCTCTCGTGGGAACTGGACCAATTTCTGCTAATATATATACAGTTAGAAAAATTCACATACACGGTGTTTACACCAGTTTTTTCGCAAGGCCAGATCTGGAAAAAAAGGTGCATGAGATTGTCAGGATGTACGGTTTGAGTTGTGAAAATGTCTTAAGTGTCGAATTTAAGGAGGGGTTTCAGTGACGAGCCTCACAGTAGAAGTCAGCGAGTTGGTGAACAAAGTGACTTTAGCGTCTAAAGCGGCAGCGACGAAGGCGGTGAAACCTATTCTCGCCTGTTTCTTGTTCGATATATCGGAGCAAGGAGCTTTCGTGCAGGCAACGGACTTGGAGACGAGTATCAAGGCAAAAATTGTGTGTCAAAGTGAGGATCATTCTACATTTGCTGTTGATGCCAAAGCCTTCTACGAACTTGTAAGAAGTCTTCCAGATGAGCCTGCTAATCTGAAATTTGAAAACGGTGTTCTTGAAATTAAATGCGGCAGAAGTTGTTTCAAAGTGGCAACGCTTGATACGTCCGAGTTTCCAGAGATTTCCGTCTCTGATAATGGGAATTCTTTGACTTTGGAAAGAGCGACTCTTCTTGACATGATAGAGAGAGTGCTGTTTTCTGCTGCGACAGATGAGTTCATGCGTAACTTGAACGGCGTGTACTGGGAAATTGGCAATGGTTTTCTGAGACTTGTTGCCTCAGATGGCTTTCGCCTTGCTCTGGCAGAGGAAAAGGTGGCGAATGAAACAGAATCGGGTTTTCTTCTGTCTTTGAAAAGCATGAAAGAGCTTTTGAGTGTCCTTGCAAACTGCGGTGATTCATCTGTGACCTTGAACTACGATGGAAACAGACTTTCTCTCACTACCAGTGAGGTTGAAACAGTTATGAGAGTGGTAGATGTTGATTTCCCGGATTATCGACGTGTTCTCCCCGCAGCTTTTAGATGCAAAGCCGTGGTTTCGAAAAACGATCTACTCGAGGCTCTGAAAAGAGCGTCTGTTATCGCAAAAAGGGGTAGTGAATCTGTGAGGTTAGATGTGACAGAAGAATCAATGCTCCTGAGTAGCAAGAGTCCTGACTTTGGAGAAGTCAGTGAGGAAGTATCGATTCAGAAAGAAGGGGAGGACATCACCGCTGCTTTCAATCCCCGGTTTCTAACGGAGGCTTTGCGACATCTTCATACTGATGAGGCAGAGCTTAATTTTGTGGATGGTACAAGCCCGTTGCAGATAAATCCCCTCGATGTTGAAGGCTATCTCTACATAGTGATGCCAATTCGTATTGTATAAAGCAGTTGGTGATTGAATTTGAAGGTTTTATGTGAAAATATATCTAAGCGATTTGGCAGCGTTTACGTTCTTCAAGACATATCCTTTTCTCTTGAATCCTCAGAGGGCTTGGCAATTCTCGGGAAGAATTCTGCCGGAAAAACCACGTTACTGAAGATTATTGCTACTATTCTAAAACCGACAAGTGGAAATCTCGTGGTGAACGATATTGACGCGATTCGATATCCAGGTAAAATAAGAAAAATTCTTGGTTATGTTTCCGAAACTCCAAGTTTGATTGAAGAGCTCGATGCCAGTTCTAATTTGAGACACTTTGCGTCAATTAAGAGAGTTCCGAAGCAAAGGGTATTTCATTTGATTGAAAAGTTGAGAATTCCACAGGTGAGAAAACCTGTTCGATTCTTGTCGAAGGGGATGCGCCAGCGAATTTCTCTGGCAGTTGCAATTTTGAACTTCCCCGAGCTCGTGATACTTGATGAGCCAACTGATGGGCTTGATACCGAGTCATCACACCTGATATGGTCTATGATACAAGAAATGAAGAAAGATGGAACAGCAGTGATCGTGTCAACTCACGATGAGCGTGAGGCGAGAGACCTGTGTGAAAAGATGCTGATTCTTGAAAACGGTCGATGTGTTTTCTATGGAAATGTAAAGGGTTTCTACGAGCGTTTTGGACGGCTTTATGAAGTGGAAATTACTGTTTCTGAACAATCCTGTTCAACCAACGGGAAAACAGAACTCAGATTGGTGAGTGAGCGAAGTCTTGCTGAGGTTCTCTCTTCTTTCAAAGTTGTTGGAATCAGAACACTTGGCTTTCGAGAAACTCTTTCGGTAACCGAAAAACATCAAAAATCCAAATGAGTTTGAACACTGAACGGTGGTTTTCTTCATCCTTTCAGGGTATGGAAGTTCCTCACGATTTTTTCAAAGGTTGAATTACTCGATCGAGCACGCCGTGCAGATATGATATCAACATTCCATAGTTCACTACAGGAATGCCAAGACGGTGTGCAAGATTTATTCTTCTCATAAACGAGTTTCGTGTGAGAACACATCCCCCACAGTGAATCATGAGTTTACAATTCCTTAGCTCTTCACCATCAGGAAATTCTTTGCCTGCGAAGAACTTGTATGTCAGTTTTAGTTTAAGCTTTTCCTCAATCCAGCGTGGTATCTTTACTCTGCCGATATCGTCACATGTGGGAACATGCGAGCACGCTTCTACAACGGCAACGGAATCTCCCGCCTTGAGCTTGCCCAAGGATTCTATTCCCATCATGAATAAATCTACATCCGCCTTTTTCGCGGATTCCAAGATGGAAAAGGTTGTCAAAGGAACATGAAGTGGGACAACGCTTGAGATTTTCATCACTGCCTGCGAATCTGTCACAACAATGTCTGGGTCAATACTCAGTTTTTTCAAAGCTTTGTTTAATTCTGTCTCGCGCGTCACCACTGCCGTGCCGCCAGAATCCAGTATTTCCCGTATCGCCTCAGTTTGAGGCATTATGAGTCTGCCCTTAGGAGCGGATTTGTCTATGGGAACAACCAGAACAGCTGTTTTGGTGCTTTTCAACAGATGGCTTACAAGTGGCCTTTCTTCCTCATCTGGTAATATTTGTGATAACGCAGTGAGCAACTTGTCAATGTTGATGTTAAATCTCGCAGAAACCGGTATCACTGGAACCTTAAAGCTGTCGTAGAGACCATCAACACGATTGGATAAATCCATTTTGTTAGCCGCTATCAAAAAGGGAATCCTCATTTCTCTGAAAATTTTTGCCACAAAGTGTTCAAACTGCGTTGGTTTATCGTCAACAACAAGCACCGCGGCATCAGCTCTGTAGAACGCTCGTTTTGCCCTTTTCACGCGTTCTGTGCCGATTTCCCCTTCATCATCAATACCCGGTGTATCTACAAAAGTTACAGGCCCAATGGGCTGGACCTCCAGTGTTTTATACACTGGATCTGTTGTTGTTCCTGCTACTTCACTCACAAGAGCTACATTCTGCTTTGCTATGGAATTTAGCAAAGACGATTTGCCAGTATTTCTTCGCCCAGCGACTATCACATACTTTCTAAATCCTGCGTGAGTTGTTTTCATGTACTCGCCTCCTAAATCCCTGGCTTTCAACAGCTTTGTAACCGGCTGTTTCGATAAGATCCCTAATAGAGTCTCTAAAGTCTCCACATTGAGCATCACTCTCAAAAATGCAGACTTTGTTGGGATAAAGTGTAAAACGAGGACGATAAGAAACTGGTGTAAAGTTTGGCATTATCACGTTTGCGCCGCAATTCAAAGCCAATCGGCGGCCCCGCGGATCTATTGTGCCAAGAGCTGTGGTAGCGGGAATGTTCGAATCAGGTAAGAATAGGCGAGTAAGAGCTATGACTTTGAGAGTTTTCATAAGGCTGCCTGGTTTTTCCTTTCCAAG
>Ga0190359_1000065_pt1 | contig 59936 bp, 42 predicted proteins | sample 48721823_MG_FD_161269 | JGI IMG/M metagenome (GOLD analysis project Ga0190359, IMG submission 161269) | Hydrothermal vent microbial mat bacterial communities from Southern Trench, Guaymas Basin, Mexico - 4872-18-2-3_MG | ecosystem: Environmental > Aquatic > Marine > Hydrothermal vents >...
AAATGGTTTCATCCACGGGATAAAGAAGAAATTATCTGCCATATTGAAACTTTAAAGATGAAGGGAGAATAGACTAAGTAAGGTAGTGGCTAAGAGATTCCTGGTTTTTTAAGCTTCCTTATATACTCTTCCGGATCTTCCGACCCAAACACCGAGCTCCCGGCTACAAGCACATCCACCCCGCTGTCAATAAGTTTTCCGGCATTTCCTGTATCAACTCCTCCGTCAACCTGGATCATTACATCATAACCCGCTTCGCTGATCATCTTTTTCAGGGTCCTGATACGGTCATAGCTGTTACCGATAAATTCCTGTCCCCCATAACCGGGGTTTACAGTCATTATTAAAACCATGTCAATATAAGGTAGTAGCCATTCAAGGAATGAAACAGGAGTATGGGGATTCAGGGAAACACCGGCTTTCATGCCAAGCCTCCTTATTTCCGTTACCGTGCGGTTCAAATGACGGCAGGCCTCATAATGCACCGTCAGGATTGCGGCGCCGCCATCTCTGAAACGTTCAAGGTACCTGTCGGGATCAACTATCATAAGGTGCACGTCCAGGGGCTTCTCTGACAGCTCCCTGACATATTTCAGGACAGGAAAGCCAAAAGAAATATTCGGAACAAAAACACCATCCATTATATCAAGATGAAGCCAGTCGGCTTCACTCCTGTTAACCATTGCAATATCCTTTTCCAGCCGGCCGAAGTCGGCAGCCAGCAATGATGGTGAAACTAAATGATTCATAACTATTTCAGGTGTTTCGTAACTTAACCCAGGTAGGTCTTGAGTATCTTACTCCGGGTTGTATATTGTATTCTCTTCAGGGCTTTTTCCTTTATCTGTCGTACCCTCTCACGTGTAAGACCCAGTTCCTCCCCTATCTCCTCCAGTGTCAACGGATGCTTCATGTTTATGCCAAAATACAGTTTTATAACTTTTGCTTCCCTGGGCGAAAGTGTACTGAGAGCCCTCTCTATTTCATATGTCAGTGATTCATTAATCAGGTGCTTGTCCGGGCTTGGATTATCATCATTCTGCAAAACATCATACATGTTATTATCTTCCTCGCTACTTATGGGTGCATCCATGCTGACAGTACGGCCGTTGGACTTTAATACCTCCTTCACCTCCTCCGGGGCTACCTGTAAAACATCGGCTATTTCCTGTGAGGACGGTTCCCTCTCAAACTCCTGCTCAAGCCTTGCAAAAACCCTGTTAATCTTATTTATTGATCCTATTTTGTTTACCGGCAATCGTACTATCCTGGCCTGCTCGGCCAGTGCCTGTAATATGGCCTGTCTTATCCACCATACGGCGTAGGAAATGAACTTAAATCCCCTTGTCTCATCAAAACGCTGGGCAGCTTTTATAAGACCGAGATTGCCTTCGTTGATCAGATCCGGAAGGCTCATTCCCTGGTTCTGGTACTGCTTGGCCACCGATACAACAAAACGCAAATTTGATTTCACCAGGTTTGCCAGGGCCTCCTTATCGCCGGTCTTTATTTTTCTTGCAAGCAAAACCTCATCCTCGGGAGTAATAAGATCAACCTTACCAATCTCCTGCAGATACTTGTCAAGGGATGGAGTATCACGGTTCGTGACCTGTTTCGTTATCTTTAACTGCCGCATAAGTATGAAGTAAATCTGTATCGCGCCTTATCCTCGTCACAATTATAATAATAAAAATGATTAACAGCAACAGGAAAATAAATTAAAATCATTCTAAAATAGCAATTTTAAGTTTACATTTTGCCCTGAAATACAATTTTTTACATTATGTTTTTGTTATTTAAGCATTTTTTAGGATATTAGTATTGTATTATAATGAGCTTTTGCGTATAATTGCAACGGTTTTAGCCGCATAGATTTTATCCTTGCGCATCTGCTTTCAAATCTGAAAACAGATTTTTCTGGAAAAATTATCAATACAATTTTCATTAACATTTTCCTACAAATTAATTATGTACGACATTCTTGAGTTAAACAAAAAGCTTCTCCCCGAGCTGAGGGAGATAGCCAAGAATCTTAAGATCAAGCGAGTAGAATCATATCGGAAACAAGATCTGATATACCTTATCCTTGATCAGCAGGCAATAGTAGAAGCCTCTGAAAATAAGGCATCAAGCGCCAAAAAGAACAAACGGCCCGAAAATAAAGAAAGTGATTCCGACAGTAATAAAAAACAGGGACGCAGACCGAGGACAAAATCTGATGGTAAATATGGTACGTCATCTTATAAACAGGCTGAAAAAAAATCGGACGATACCGTGGATGCAAAAGCCTCTGCCGACACCCGGCAGATAAATAATGCTGATGCAAAGGAGCAGGATGGCAGGCAGAGAAAAAGACCGGAAAGACATTTTGAAAGGGAAACATCTCAGAAAAGGCCCGGAGTAAATGACAGGGAAGTAGCTGAAAAAGATATAAGCAGGGATGTCCAAAAAAGTGAGGACCCAAAAGATTCCACAAGAACGCAAATAGACAAAGGTCCGGACAACAGGCATAAACAACAGGATAAAGAGAAAGAAAGGGATAACGAACATCGTAACTCCCAGAAAAAACATGATAAGGAAGCTGAAAGCAAGGAACAGGAATATGAGTTTGAAGGAATAATTTCAAATACAGGCGTACTGGAAATTATGCCCGACGGCTACGGTTTCCTGCGCTCAGCTGATTATAACTATCTCAATTCCCCCGACGATATATATGTTTCACAGTCGCAGATAAAACTGTTTGGCCTCAAAACGGGAGATACAGTCGAAGGTACAATAAGGCCTCCCAAAGAAGGTGAAAAATACTTTCCCCTTATAAAAATACACATGATCAATGGACGTACACCCGATTTTATTCGCGACCGAGTGCCCTTTGATTACCTTACTCCTCTTTTCCCAAATGAGAAATTCACACTTTGCTCACCGGGAGAATCAACACTCTCCGTACGAGTGGTTGATATGTTTGCACCAATAGGAAAAGGCCAGAGGGGCTTGATAGTGGCCCAGCCGAAAACGGGTAAGACAATACTCCTCCAGGATATAGCAAACGCGATAGCCAAACATCATCCCGAAGTATATCTTATGATACTGCTGATAGATGAACGTCCCGAGGAAGTAACTGATATGGCCAGGAGCGTGAACGCAGAAGTAATTGCATCAACCTTTGACGAACCGGCCGAAAGACATGTGCGCGTGGCAAACATAGTACTCGAAAAAGCCAAAAGAATGGTCGAATGCGGACACGATGTGGTTATCCTGCTCGATTCAATCACAAGGCTGGCAAGAGCTTTTAATACCATAGCCCCGGCATCCGGGAAAGTCCTGTCAGGCGGAGTCGATTCAAACGCACTCCATAAACCAAAAAGGTTCTTTGGTGCAGCACGTAATATTGAAAACGGGGGCTCGCTGACCATCCTGTCAACAGCACTTACTGAAACAGGTTCAAAAATGGATGACGTGATATTCGAGGAATTCAAGGGAACAGGTAATATGGAACTCCAGCTTGACCGTAAATTGTCTAACAGGAGAATATTCCCCTCTATAGATATCCCGGCATCAAGTACCAGGAGGGAAGACCTTCTGCTCGATAAAAATTTCCTTAATAAAATCTGGATCCTCAGGAATTATCTTACCGATATGAATGCTGTCGAAGCAATGGAGTTCCTGCGCGACAGGCTCCGCCAGACTCAATCTAACGAAGAATTCCTTATCTCCATGAACGGAGGATGATATAACTATTACCCGGAATCATCCGGATAATTAAACTAAATACTAATTTTAAAAATTTAAATAAGTTTTTTCAGACATGGGAACAAAGAAAAAGTTCATAACACTTGACGGTAACCAGGCAGCATCACATATTGCTTATATGTTCAGTGAGGTTGCATGTATCTATCCAATTACACCTTCTTCGAATATGGCCGAATTCATTGATGAATGGGCTGCCAACGGAAGAAAAAATATCTTCGGGGAAGAAGTTAAGGTGGTGGAGATGCAATCTGAAGCCGGAGCATCAGGTGCTGTTCATGGCTCTCTTCAGGGAGGAGCACTTACTTCAACCTTTACAGCCTCCCAGGGACTGCTCCTGATGATACCCAACATGTATAAAATGGCAGGTGAACTGCTTCCGGCAGTATTCCACGTGAGCGCACGTTCCGTAGCTGCTCATGCACTGTCAATTTTCGGAGACCACAGCGATATTTATGCCACAAGGCAAACAGGTTTCGGTATGATAGCTACCGGTAGTATCCAGGAAATAATGGACCTTGCCGGTGTGGCTCACCTATCAGCTATAAAATCACGTATACCATTTATGCACTTCTTCGACGGGTTCAGATCATCTCACGAAATACAAAAGGTCGAACTCCTCGAGACAGAGGATATGAAAAAATTAATGGACTGGGATGCCTTGCAGGCTTTCAGGAATAATGCCCTCAACCCTGAACATCCTGTTACCAGGGGAACAGCTCAGAACCCCGATATCTTCTTCCAGGCTAAAGAATCGGTTAATCCCTTCTATGAGCCCCTTGCTGATATCGTTGCCGGTGAGATGAAAAAAATCTCCAGGCTTACGGGCAGGGAATATAAACCCTTTACCTATTACGGGGCACCCGATGCAGAGAATATAATAATTGCAATGGGTTCTGTTACTTCAACCATAAAGGAAACCGTAAACTTTCTCAATGCCAGAGGTGAAAAAACAGGTCTTATCACGGTTCACCTCTACCGGCCCTTCTCAAGCAAATATTTCTTCGATGTACTGCCCGGCAGCGTGAAAAAAATATCAGTGCTCGACCGTACAAAGGAACCGGGAGCCGGTGGTGAGCCCCTCTATCTTGACGTTCGTAATATGTTCTTTGAAAAGGATAAACACCCCGTAATTGTTGGTGGAAGATACGGCCTCTCCTCAAAAGACACTACCCCTGCAATGATCATGTCAGTGTTTGAAAATCTGAAGAAAGATAAGCCAAAGAACCATTTCACCGTGGGTATAAATGATGATGTAAGCAAGCTGTCCCTTCCAATGCTACCCGAAATAAATGTGTCAGATGAAAGCACCTACTCAGCCAAGTTTTACGGACTGGGATCTGACGGTACGGTGGGAGCAAACAAAAACTCAATCAAAATCATTGGCGAAACCACTGATAAGTATTGCCAGGCCTACTTCGCCTATGACTCCAAAAAATCAGGAGGCATTACAGTGTCTCACCTTCGTTTCGGGGATACACCAATTAATTCGACCTACCTGGTTAATACACCCGATTTTGTAGCCTGTCATGTTCCTGCATATTTGGAGAAATATGATATGCTGAAAGGTCTGAAAAAAGGAGGTTGCTTCCTTCTTAACAGTATCTGGGATGAGGAAGAAACAAAAGAAAAACTTCCTGAATCAATGAAAAAGTATATGGCCGGGAATGATATACGCTTTTATATCATCAATGCCACAAGACTGGCTGAAGAAATCGGCCTTGGAAACCGAACCAATACTATCATGCAGTCGGCTTTCTTTAAGGTGACAGAAGTAATTCCATACGACCAGGCTGTTACGGAAATGAAGAAGTTTATCCAGAAAAGCTTTGGACGGAAAGGCGAAGATATAGTGAAAATGAACTATGCGGCAGTCGATAAAGGAGGAGAAGAAGTTAAAGAGGTGAAGGTGCCCGGCAAATGGAAAAATCTTAAGGGAACAGATAAGAAAAAAGAACGTGATGTTCCTGAATTCATCAGGAACGTATGCGACCCAATAAATGCACAGAAAGGGGATGACCTGCCTGTAAGTGCTTTTTCAGGCAGGGAAGACGGTACTTTCCCTCCAGGGACAACAGCATATGAGAAAAGAGGCATTGCCGTTCATGTTCCGCATTGGATAGCAGAAAACTGTATCCAGTGTAACCAGTGTGCTTATGCCTGCCCGCATGGAGTTATCCGCCCCTTCCTGCTTACCGGTGAAGAAATCGAAAAAGCACCCGCAAAAATCGATACACTTGAGGGTAAAGGAAGTATAAAAGGATATAACTACCGTATACAGGTCAGCCCGCTTGATTGTACCGGTTGCGAGGTATGTGTCAATGTGTGCCCGAGCAAGGAAAAAGCCCTCATTATGGAAACACTGGATTCACAGACGGACCAGGTGGAAATATGGGATTACATGGATAAGGTCGTTGGCTACAAGGAAGATGTGATTGAGAAAGATAAAAACCTTAAAGACAGCCAGTTTGCACAGCCCCTGTTTGAATTCTCAGGTGCCTGTGCCGGCTGTGGTGAAACACCTTATGTAAAACTTGTCACCCAGCTCTTCGGTGAACGTATGATGATAGCCAATGCTACCGGCTGTTCTTCTATCTGGGGCGGATCAGCTCCGTCTACCCCGTATTGCGTCAATTATAAAACAGGAAAAGGACCAGCCTGGGCCAACTCCCTCTTCGAAGATAATGCTGAATACGGATTTGGAATGGCCACAGGAGTAGCTAAAATGCGCGAACGTATAAGAATGAAAATGGAAGCAGCACTGGCTGAGAAAAAAATATCAGCCGCTACACAGGAAGCTTTCCGTGAATGGATAGATGGAATGCTGGATGCAAAGAAATCAGAACAGGCCACAGAAAAAGTACTGCAGGCACTGAAAAATGAAAAAAACCCGGTGGCCGGTGAAATACTAGACCTTGAACAGTACCTTATCAAAAAATCTATCTGGAATTTCGGAGGCGACGGATGGGCTTATGATATCGGCTACGGAGGACTCGATCATGTGCTTGCCTCCGGTCAGGATATCAATACCCTGGTGCTAGATACGGAAGTATATTCCAACACCGGCGGACAATCATCCAAGGCTACCCCGGCAGGTGCAGTGGCTAAATTCGCTGCATCAGGCAAAAAGATCAGGAAGAAAGACCTGGGAATGATGGCAATGACCTACGGTTATGTTTATGTAACCCAGATAGCAATGGGAGCAAATATGGCACAGTGCTTCAAGGCACTGAAAGAGGCTGAAGCCTACCCGGGACCCTCTCTTGTTATTGCCTATTCCCCATGTATTGCACATGGACTTAGGGCAGGAATGGGAGCTATTATGGAAGAACAGAAACGGGCCGTGGAAGCAGGATACTGGCACCTCTACAGGTACAATCCATTACTTGAACCGGAAGGACAAAACCCCTTCCAACTGGATTCAAAGGAACCCGACTTCAGTAAATTCCAGGATTTCCTGAAATCCGAGGTCAGATATACCTCGCTGATCAAAACATTCCCTGAAGAAGCCAGAGTGCTCTTCAAGGCAGCCGAGGAAAACTCAAAATGGAGATATAACTCCTATAAGCGCCTCGCTTCTATGGAATACTAACAATCCCCCTTCGGGGGAAGTCTAATAAGTTGAGAATGAGTTAATTGCCATACTACAACATTAAACTCATTCTCAACTTTGTTCAATTTCGTTCATCTCTATAAACCTTATTAACCTTATTCATCGATGGGACGCCTGCTGGCATTAGACTACGGTAGAAAACGCACAGGACTTGCAGTAACTGACAGAGATCAGATAATTGCAAGCCCCCTGGTAACCATTGCCACTAAGGAACTGGAAGCCTTCCTTAAAGAATACATGGCAAAGGAGGATGTTGATGCCATCATCATTGGCTACCCTAAAACCCTGGGCAATCAACCATCAGAGGTGGTTAAACAACTGGACCCCTTCATTAACAGGCTCAGGAAAATATTTAAGGATATCGATCTTCATCTTGTTGATGAGAGGTTTACATCGAGCATGGCTCAGAAAGCAATGATCGAAGGAGGAATGAAGAAATCAGACAGACAAAAAAAAGAAAACGTTGATAAAATAAGCGCCTCCCTGATACTCCAATCCTATATGAAGCAAATTAAGAATTATTCCAAATAAAAATAATATTTCCTAACTTTGTAACCTGAATTATGGCACGGAACCTGAAGTATTGTTTCATAGTATACTAAATTCATTTCATAATTCGTATGGTTTATCCGATATATGTTTACGGTCACCCCGTACTGAGAAAAGTTGCAGAAGATATTGACAGGGATTACGAAGGACTTGATCAGCTTATCGATGATATGTTCGAAACTATGAGAGCTTCGGAAGGTATAGGTCTGGCAGCACCACAGATAGGTAAATCCATCAGGCTCTTCGTTGTTGATGGAACACCAATAGCTGATGAGGAACCTGAACTGTCCGACTTCAAATACGCTTTTATTAACCCGTATATAAGGGAAAGAAAAGGAGATGTGGTTCTTATGAATGAAGGTTGCCTGAGCATTCCCCAGATACGCGAGGAAGTTAACCGTGAATCAACAATAAGGATTGAGTATTATGACCGTAACTGGAATTTTCATGATGAGGTGATCAACGGTTACAGGGCCAGGATTATCGAACACGAATATGACCATCTTGATGGTGTCCTCTTTACCGATCTGGCAAGCCCCCTGAGGAAAAGACTTATCAAATCCAGACTTGCAGGCATCAGCAAGGGTAAATTTGATGTCGATTACAAAACCGTATTGCCGAAACAAAAAGTAAAATAAGCTGGATTTTGTATCTTTATATGGTAATCGCTGAAGAGTGCTGTATAAAGAAACCCCTTTCACCGGCTACTGCATTGCCCTGGCTGCAGGAATAATATGTGGTTCATTCATGCATACGGTGTTTTACTGTAATGCTGCCACTTTTTTACTGTCAGCTGTTTTGGCACTTATCCTCACTGTTCACAAGAAAAAAAGTGCATCAATATCATATGGATTTGTGCTTCATTGTTGCATTTTTTCCGTGGGATGCTCCCTGTCAGCAATTAAGAAAAATGAACTGGTTTATATCAGCCCGGGGCCAACACATTTTGTAGTCAGAACAGATAATTATCCGGTTCCTGCAGCAAGGTCATTGAAATTGCATACAGGCATTATCAAAGTCAACGGTAACAGTAATTACAAAAATAATAAGTTGCTGGTCTACACCAACGAAAAGTACATCTCTCCCTCACTGAAACCCGGAAGCATCATAAGCTTTGTTTCATCACCCCTTGAAATAAGCGACTTCGACAACACGGATAATTTCGATTACAGATCGTTCATGAACCGCAAGGGTTACCGTTACTCTGCTTTCTGCTATAATAACATTTCAGTTATTGATCAACAGCCCGGGATCAGACACCTGGGTCTCAGACTCAGGTGCTACCTGCTCAACAGGCTGAAAGAAAAAGTGCATGATGAAAAAAGTCTAGCCATTGTATCGGCTATGACACTGGGTTACAGGGAACTGCTGGATGACCGGATACAGGAAGAATTCAGGAAAAGCGGTATAATACATATAATGGCTGTCTCCGGGCTTCATGTCGGTATTATAAGTATGATTATTATATCGCTTATTAAAGTAAGCCGGGTCAGATCAGAACCCGTGAAATTGTTAATATCCCTGCTAATGATATGGACTTATGCCCTTATGACGGGACTGAGCCCTTCGGTGACCAGGGCATCGGTGATGTTTTCCTTTCTGAATACCGGCTATCTTATAAACCGGCCGGTAAAACCATTAAACTCCGTTATGGCTTCAGCCTTTATAATACTTATTATAAATCCGGCCATGCTATATGAAGCTTCATTCCTCCTGTCCTATTCAGCCGTTATTGTTATAGTTACAAATTACAAAGAACTGGTAGCAAAGATAAATTTCAGGGGACGCATACTGGGCTATGTATGGAAAATGATTGCCATTTCACTGCTGGCACAGGCCGGGACTCTTCCGTTTGTGGCTCTTTTTTTCGGTGAATTACCACTGTTTTCGGTCATATCAAACCTTTTCGCAATCCCACTAGCAACAATTATACTCTGTACCGGCTATGCACTTATTCTTTTTTCTTCCTTGCCACTGGTTCCTGACCTCCTGGGGAAGATCCTGGCATACTGTGTAAATACACTTGCAGATGCTGCCTCAGCAATAGCTTCTATTGACAGCGTTTCAGTGAGTGTAGGCGAAATATCTGCAATAAGAACGGTAATCTTATTTTTCTTTCTCCTTATGTTAACCAGTTTCTTACTCGACAGGGAAAGAAAGAATCCTCATATACCATTGACTATCTTAATTTTATATGTTATCCTGCCTTGAAACCTTTATCATTACTGTAAAGATTCAGCTTTATTTGGCAATAATTATAAGCTATTTTATAAATTTGCCATGTTTTTGTTTACAAACAGATTAAGATGAGGATTGTAATAGCAGGCGCAGGAGAGGTTGGAACGCATCTGGCCAAGATGCTGAGCAATGAGCAGCATGACATTGTAATAATTGATCCTGAGGAGAGCAGGCTCAAACCTGTAGATTCAACACTGGACGTCATGACTGTTCAGGGCTCTGCCACTTCTGTTGACTTGCTGAAGGAAACTCTGGGTAAAAAGACTGATCTTTTTATTGCTGTGGCACACCTGGAGGATACAAATATCACTGCCTCCATCCTTGCCAAACGCCTTGGTGCTGTAAAGACCATTGCACGTATCGATAACCGTGAATACCTGGAACCTTCCACAAAGGAGTTTTTTAAATCCCTCGGTGTCGACTCCATAATCTATCCTGAACTTATTGCAGCCAGGGAAGTGCTTGGACTCCTCCATGAAACAGGAACTACAGAGTTTATGGAGTTTTCGGGAGGAAGACTGGCACTTTATGTACAGAAGCTGGGTAAAGATGCACCGGTGGTAAATAAGAAACTCAGGGATGTCACAATCGAATTAAAAAGTTCAAAATACAGGGCAGTAGCCATAAAAAGGGATGAGGAAACAATAATACCCAGGGGAGATGATGTTTTCAAAGAAGGTGATCTTGTCTTCGTCGTTTCAACACGTGAAGGCATAAAAGAAATGATGAAATTCTCCGGTAAGGAAAATTTTATCGCAAAAAGAATAATGATACTTGGCGGTAGCAGGATAGGTAAAAGAGTTGCTCAGTCCTTGCAGAAAGAATGCTTCATCAAGCTTATTGATATTGATCCTGCAAAATGCGAAATACTGGCTGATGAGCTTGAAAACACCCTGGTTATTCATGGCGACGGCAGGGATGCAAATCTGCTGATGCAGGAGGGAATAGCACAGAAAGATGTTTTTGTGGCTCTCACAGGTAACTCCGAAACAAATATCCTGGCCTGCCTGCTGGCTACCAAACTGGGCGTCAAAAAAACAATAGCTGAAGTTGAGAACATGGAATATATCAACCTGGCAGAAAACAGCGGTATAGATACAATCATAAATAAAAAGCTTTCGGCTGCAAGCCGTATATTCCGGCATACCACCAACCCCAACGTTACCCAGGTTAAATGTATGACTGGTACCGATGCTGAAGTCCTTGAATACAAGGTGCCTGAAGGCGCAAAAGTTGTTAAGGGGAAATTGCGCGAGATTCACTTTCCCAAGGGGGCAATAATCGGCGGAGGGACAAGGGATGGTAAGCCATTTATTGCCACGGGTGATACACATATCAAGGCGAACGATAAAGTTGTGGTTTTCACCCTGCCCTATGCCCTGGAAAAGATGTCAAAATTTTTCCTGTAACAACAGCCCATGTTTAACGGTAAGATAATAATAAGGTCTCTCGGTATTTTGCTGATAATGGAAGGCATATGCATGCTTACCATTATCCCTGTTTCATTGTACTACGCAGAGGGAGACCTCCTGCCCGTGATAATATCAACGGCTATAACACTGTCTGCCGGTCTGTTGATGTCACAGCTTTTCAAAGATAACAACAGCACAATAGGAAAAAGGGAGGGATACCTTATCGTTACCGGGTCATGGATCATATTCTCACTCTTCGGTAGCCTGCCCTTTACAACAGGAGGAGCTATACCTTCCTATACCGATGCTTTTTTTGAGACCATCTCAGGCTTTACCACCACGGGAGCATCGATACTTACCGAAGTTGAATCAATGTCGCACGGACTACTCTACTGGCGCAGCATGACACAGTGGCTCGGTGGCATGGGTATTATCGTGCTTTCATTGGCCATACTGCCCGTTCTAAAGATAGGTAGCATGCAACTGTTCTCGGCTGAGGTGCCGGGACCCACACCCGATAAGCTGCATCCGAAAATCAGGGAAACAGCCAAAAGACTCTGGGCTATATACCTTGGATTCACCCTTACTGAAGCTGTATTGCTTAAACTGGGTGGCATGAGCTTCTTCGATGCTATATGCCATTCATTTACAACAATGGCCACCGGTGGTTATTCAACTAAAACTGCCAGCATTGCAGCATTTGATACTCCCTATATACATTATGTCATAACCATCTTTATGATTATTGCAGGAACCAACTTCACACTGGCATATTTTGGACTGCATGGCCGTTTCAGGAAAATATTTACCAATGAGGAATTCCTTTTCTATATCTCTTTACTGCTGTTGTTTATTGCAGGAGTAACTGCCGTGCTCCACTTTACCAGGGGACATGCTTTAGAAGAGTCATTCAGGGATGCAGCCTTCCAGGTTGTTTCCATTGTAACAACCACCGGTTATACAACAGCTGATTATTGCTCATGGGGTCCTTTCCTCGTTGTAGTGATCTTTATACTTATGTTCACAGGCGGCTCTGCAGGATCAACGGGCGGTGGTATTAAGATGGTGAGGCTGCTGCTGCTGGCAAAGAACAGCCGGCTGGAACTACGAAGGCTTATCCATCCCAATGCTGTCATCCCCGTACGTCTCAATCATAAGGCAGTAAGTCAGAACACAATGTATAATGTGCTGGCTTTCATTGTCTTCTACTTCTTTATAACAGGTTTGAGCTCAATAATTATATCGTCTATGGGTTACGATATTTCAAGCTCATTCAGCGCCGTAGCTGCCAGCCTTGGTAATATAGGTCCCGGACTCGGACAGGTAGGGCCAACAATGAACTATGCTCATTTCCCCGTTTTCGGGAAATGGTTCCTCTCATTCCTGATGTTGCTTGGGCGACTCGAATTATTTACCGTGCTGGTGTTATTTACAAAATGGTTCTATAAAAACTGATCATTCAGGTATCCCTATACCTTCTCTTATTATCACCGGCTCATCAGCCGTACAGTCAATAACCGTGGTAGGCTCATTGTTACCAAAACCACCGTCAATCACAATGTCTGCAAAATCCCTGTATTTTTCATAGATTAGCTCAGGGTCGGTGGTGTATTCTATTATCTCATCCGGATCATGCACTGATGTGGTTATTAGTGGTGTCCCCAGCTCCCGCACCAGTTCAAGAACTATTTTATTTGATGGTATGCGTATGCCTACTGTCCTTTTCTTGTTCCTGAAGAGCTTTGGTGTCTGGTTGTTGGCCTGCACGATGAAAGTAAAAGGGCCGGGAGTATTCCTTTTTATCAGTTTAAATATATTATTATTCCTCACAATGGTATACTGAGCCAGCTGGCTGAGGTCGTGGAAAATAAGAGACATGTCAGGGCGCTTTGGATCGAAGCCTTTATGGGCGGCTATCTTCTCCATAGCCTTATTGGTTTCCACGCTGCAGCCAATAGCATATACCGAGTCGGTTGGATAAATAATTATCCCCCCCTGTTTCAGCACATCCACCACCTGGCGGATATGCCGCTCATTTGGATTCTCCTCGTACAAACGTATAAACTGTGCCGCCATAGTCCGCAAAGATAAATAAAAAGAACAAAAAAAAGGGTAAGCTACTTGCATCGCACCGCTACAACCGCCTACCCTTGCTACCTTCCGGTCCTGGGGGAGTTCAGCAGGAGCTGGTCGTACAAGACTTACCCCATGCAAAAATACTAAAATTATGCAAGGTCTGCAAAATTAAATCACCAACATCATGGGCTGGCAATTACCAATTTTTCCTTTATATTTGCTTATTGATCGCATTTGATCATCATTTAAAACTAACTAATCACTAAAATCATGGAAAATAAAGTATCACCATGGAAAGCAAACCTCAACGCCGGTATCATACTTGGATTGATTGGCATAATTTGGACCCTTGCCCTCTGGTTCCTTGATCAGACAACTAACAGAACACTGGGCTGGATATTCTGGATCGTGCTTATTGTGGGTATCTTCCTTGGTATAAAATCTTACCGGGATAAGTACCTTAATGGTTTTATCACCTACGGGCAATCTCTGGGTGCAGGTGTCATTATAATGCTTTATTACAGTATTATAGCAGCTATCTTTACTTATATACTTTATAAATTTATTGATACCAACCTTACGGATAAGATGCTGGCACTTACTGAAGAGCAGCTTGTTGAGAGAGGCATGGCAGAAGGAATGATTGAGCAATCAATGGCGATACAGAGGAAGATCATGACACCCCTGGTTATGAGTATCAGCGGTATCTTGGGTGGTGTCTTTTTCGGTACTCTTTTATCGTTGATCATAAGCCTCTTTACAAAGAGGGAAGGCAATCCCCTTATCGATGAAGCCATAGCCGAAGAAGAAGAAAACCAATAATGGATATATCAGTTGTAGTACCGGTATACAACGAAGAAGAATCCCTTCCCGAGCTGGCGGAATGGATAGCACGTGCCTGTACAGTTGCGGGATTGTCATACGAGATCCTGCTTATTGATGACGGCAGCACCGACTCTACATGGTCTGTGATAAGAAAACTCAAGGCTTCAGACAAAAATATCCTGGGTATCAGTTTCAGGCGTAATTACGGAAAGGCAGCTGCCCTGCATACCGGTTTCGGGGAAGCTGCCGGTGATGTTGTTATCACCATGGATGCCGACCTCCAGGACAGTCCCGACGAGATACCTGAACTCTACCATATGATAAAGGAAGGGGGCTACGACCTGGTGTCAGGTTGGAAAAAGAAACGGCACGACCCTTTCATTAAGAAATTCACAAGCAAAATATACAATTTTACTGCCCGGAGGGCCTCGGGCATTAAGCTGCACGATTTCAACTGCGGGCTGAAAGCTTACAGGAAGGATGTAACAAAGAGCATTGAGGTTTTTGGCGAGATGCACCGCTACATACCTATGCTTGCCAGGGAATCAGGCTTCGGGCGCATAGGAGAGAAGGTCGTGGAGCACCGGGCCAGGAAATATGGCGTCACCAAGTACGGCCTCGACAGGTTTATCAAGGGCTATCTTGATCTTTTCACTATAACCTTCATCACCCGCTTTGGCAAGCGGCCCATGCACCTCTTTGGCACAGGAGGCACCCTGCTCTTCCTGGCAGGATTTATTATGGCCTTATACCTGGGCATAAAAAAGCTGCATTATTTAAATATTGGTATCAGGGCCCCGTTGGTTACTGACAATCCCTGGTTTTACATAGCCCTGACTGTAATGATCCTGGGCACCTTTTTCTTCCTTGCCGGCTTCCTTGCCGAGCTCATCAACCGCACCTCAACCGGCCGCAACGAATACCTTATCAAGGAGAAGATTTGAGGTTAAGGCTGAGGCTTAGAAAAGTTGAATAAAGTTGAGAATGAATTCATCCTACGTCCATTGCTAATAATCATCCAGCAGTAAGTACATTAAAACCACCCGGCTGCTATTATTCGTAATCCTCCATGATCCATTCCGGCATCCTGCCCGGGTCTGGTCTGGAACCATAAAAAAGGTCATCAAACTTAACAGCCAGCCGGCGGAAGATAAAGTTATTTCTTATTCCCCACCTTATGATATTATGGATTAAATTTGATTTATGGGAATAAGGGCATACAGCCATACATCGTCCGCAGTCTGTACCTGCCTGGCACCAGTAAGTAAAGCAGCTTTCCTGGTTTATCTGCCACCTGAATCCACCGGGATGACTTTCACGCCCGCCATAAGGAATACTTGAAGAGGGGCATACGCGTGCACATTTTTTACATATCATACAGAAATCAATAACCGTATTATCATAGCCGGGTTTATCACACAGCAGAGGTGCATCTGTTGTAACAACGGCAATCCTGACCCTTGGTCCCAGTTTCGGTGTCATCAGCAAACCCATCCTGCCGATCTCGCCTAATCCGGCATCCCTGGCCACAAGTGGACAAATTACATCATAATTGGCATCAATATGTGTGGTGGCTTCATAACCAAGGTTCCTGAGGGTAAGAACCAGCTGTGTTGCTATCATCCCGGATTTCAGGTATTGTTGAGCTGATTCCATCACAGCGGGAGCCTGCGGACCTGTACTGATAAGCTCATGATCCATCTCAACAGTAATAGCTATACCGTATTTATGGTCATTGTTTACCTCTTTACCATATCTTTCTTTCCTTCCGCCATAGGTATAATAATGATAATCCCGCATTTCCGCAATTCCGGCACTGTGTGCACCCATTTTTATCGCCCAATGCTTAAGAAATTTTGACAGTTCATCATCTGTATCAGAGGCGAAGCATGCTTCGCCTCTGCTTTTGTCTTTTGCCTTTTGTCTTTTGCCTTTTTCCCTGTAGGGAAAAAACGCTTCCACAGCCTCAAAGCTGGCCTCAGCACTGGCAAAAGCAAATCTGTTATAGTATTTTGCATCATAACCAAGCAATCCCGGTCTCGACCTGAAAACATCATCATTAGCCCTGTTCGCAGGTCGCATGCTATAATAATCCTCAAACCTTTTTTCCCCGGGTTTTATCTCGTTCCGGGAGAACATTGTATCCCGCTCATCGATATGCCGCTCTGGCAGTGCCAGTTCATGCTTTTTTCCCTTCAAAGGTATTAGCATTAATACTATAGCTGCCACAATCAGTAACAGGATTAATAAAGGTATTGTCATATAGCTTTAAGTATTTCTATCATCACTCACTGCTTCCGGTTCTTTACGCTCAGCCCTTCTTCGCCTTTTGTCGTACAGACGCAGTATAGTCCGTTTCTACTACTGATAATCATTGCAATCGATCTTCAATATTAGCAACGCAAAATGTTGCGTCGCTATGTTGTTGACAGCCGCCATCAACCTGTAAAATTTTACGACTCACCGCTCATCTCTTGTATTTCTCCTGAAACCTCCTGTACAACATCTTATGCTTATTATCCAAGTCTATGGAGCGGCCGTTTATAAATGCAAGCACCACATCGTTGCCCAGCATGTCAAGTATATCACCGTCGGATACAACAATATTGGCATCCTTGCCTTTCTCCAGAGAACCGGTACGCTTGTCAATGCCCAGTATTTTAGCATTATTGAGCGTTACCATGGCAAGGGCCTCTTCTTTATCGACACCATAAGGGACCGTCTGACCGGCAACGAAAGGAAGATTATAACCATATGCCTGGTTTGAATAGGTTATACCTGTAACTATACCCTCATCGCTGAACATTTTTGCCAGCTTATACGGCATACGCACATCGCTGTGTTCATAATCCGGCATACTGTGTATATGAGCAAGAATAACCGGTATGTTATTTTCTTTAATAAAGTCCTTGACCATCCATGCCTGTTCGTTTGCACCAACAAGCACTATTCTTTTAATTCCCTGTTCCCTGGCAAAGTTTACAGAGGCTATTATCCCCTTAGCTTCGGAAGTGTGTATATAAAGTGTCTGGCTACCATCGAAGAGTCCCTTTATTGCTTCGAGGTGCTGGTTTGTCTTTTCAGGCTTTTCAATCTCTGCATAGGCTGCAGCATCCATGAACAGGTCAGTCAGCTCTTTGAAGTTTTCCTGGTAAGATGATCTTGATCCTCCTCCCATGAACCTTGCATACATTGCACGGCGTCCCCTCGGTGCCGATATTCGCGGCCAGTTCAGGTGTACTCCCTCATCAGGTTTGTATATGGCATCTTCCCAGTTCCATGCATCAAGCTGCATTATGGAGGATGTCCCCGAGAGGATACCTCCCGTTGGCACGACCTGGGCCAGCAGTATACCGTTTGATCTGACCACGGGTATAACATGCGAATCGGTATTATATGCCACCGCGGATCTTGCTCCGGGGTTGATCTGCCCGTATTCCCTGCTATCAACCGTTACATCCACCCCGCTGATCTCAACGAGACCAAGGGTGGTATTGACAAATATAAGTCCTGGATATATCTCCTTCCCGCTAACGTCAATACGCTCGTAATCAGCCATATCGCTCAGTCCGTCAAGGCTGCCGACGGCTGTTATTATTCCATCTTTGAAGGCAATATCACCTCCTTTTATCACTTCACCGGTGCCCGTATGAATATTACCGCCCGCGAGTATCACTGGATTATCCTGTTCAGGTGCCACTACGGGCAGCACCTGTGCATTAACAATATTTAAAGCCAGGAGGAGGCTGCTGATAGTATATATTATTTTTTTCATGATTCCTTGTTTAAAATGTTCTGCGTGGCATAGCTGACGGGCGTTGGGCTGCCCCCCCTTCCTTAAGTATTTTCTGAATGATCCTGTTCCTCTCCTCGTCAATTTCCTGTTTCATCTTCGCATCTTTCTCCTCGTCGAAATAAACCCTTCCATCGACCAGTGTCATTTTTACACGTGTATATATCGAAAGTGGATTATCAGTCCAGAGCACCAGGTCGGCATCCTTCCCTGGTTCTATGCTACCCATCCGGTGATCAAGGTGTAATATTTTAGCTGGATTCAGAGTAACCAGTTTAAGAGCTTCAATCTCATCCAGTCCACCGTATTTAACTGTCTTACCGGCTTCCTGGTGTAATCTTCTTGACATTTCGGCATTATCAGAATGCAGGCATGTCAATACTCCCTGACCAACCAGGGTGGCCGCATTATAGGTAATCCCTTCGTACACTTCATATTTATAATTCCACCAGTCGGAGAATACTGATGCTGCTCCGCCATGGTCCTTTATCTTATCCGCCACCTTGAATGCCTCATTAAAATGTATGAAGGTATGGGCCTTGATACCGAAATCTTCTGCCAGTCTCATCAACATTACCCCCTCACTCTGGACGTATGTATGGCATGTTATAAAGCTTCTTTCTTCGAGTACGTCCACAAGAGCTTCAAGTTCAAGATCACGACGGGGAGGGATGACTGATTGCTTTTCCTTCTCACTCATGGCATTGTACTTCTTCCACTCGTCCCTGTAATCCATTGCCCTCTGGTAAGCGTCCCTTATTATATGTTCAACACCCATCCTTGAATTGGGATACCTGTTTGTTGAACGCTTAACATTCTCACCCAGTGCATGTTTCAGAAAGCCAACCTGCCCCTCTACCTTCATCTCCACTGCCGGTGAACCCCAGCGATGCTTTATGATTACAGACTGCCCTCCCACAGGATTGGCAGAACCGTGAAGAAGGTGAGCTGCAGTCACTCCCCCTGACAGTTGCCTGTAAATACTGTTGTCAGAAGGATCGATAATATCAGCCATACGAACCTCCGATGTTATGGCCTGTGATGATTCATTTGTAGAGGAGCTTGCTATATGAGAGTGTTCATCAATAATACCTGGTGTAAGGTGCATACCCGTGGCATCGATGATCCTGGCGCCGGCGGACTGAATATCTTTGCCCACACTTATTATCTTTCCATTCTCTATAAGCACATCAGCTCCCTCTATCCTGCCTTTATCGTCAAGTGTCCAGACGCTTGCATTACGAAAAAGTAGCTTTTCCTGTTCAGGTTTTTCCTCATAGCCATAGGCAACAAAGGGATATATCACCTTTCCGATTGATTTATTGTCTCCGGACCGGTCAGCGGCTTCGCCCTCCTGTCCCCGGTTACGGGATCCTCTTTTTCCGGCAGGTACATTTTCACCGGGCTCATCTTCTTTTTTTTCTTCGTCCTTCACTACTGCTTCAGTACTTATCCATTTGCATTTACCCCCGTCTGCGAGTAAGCCATCTCCCTTCATTACACCATCATAATAAGCCCCTGAAAGAGTGATGATTCCATCATCAGTAGCAATATTTATATTTATCAGGTCATTAGTGAATGTGATAGCAGACTTCAGCTCTTTACCCCCTGCTTTAACCTTGATTGACGGTTTATCAGGTTTCCCCTCAATTGTCACTTCATAGGATTCTTCACCGGCTGTCAGTTTGTATGCACCACGTATATCATCCATATTAGGATCTACAAACCTGTAGGGTTTGCCCTGGATCCAGTTTTCATATATCACGGATTCCTTATCGAATATATCACCAGATGTTACCAGGAGGTTAGCCACCATACCTTTTGCTATTGAGCCAACGATTTTTTCAGCACCGAGCATTTTTGCCGGAGTGTAAGTCAGGGCTTTCAGTGCTTCTTTTTTGTCCAGTCCCATCTCCACTGCCTTCCTTATTTTCTCAGTAAAATCTCCCGGTTTTGACAGCTGGTCGGTAGTCAGGGCAAATTCAATACCTGCTTCACTCACCATCCCGGCATTGGCCGGGGCCATTTCCCAGTGCTTCAGTTCGCTCAGCGGTATGGCAGCTGCTTCGTAAGGATCCTTTACATCAGGTGCTTCGGGAAAGACAAGGGGGACAATAAGTGACACACCCGATTTTTTTATTTCATCCAGCAGTTGATATTCATCACCGCCGCCTTTTACAATGTATCTTATTCCAAATTCATCACCTATAGCATCAGCCCTCAGTATTTCATATTTATTCTGCACTTCGAAGATTTTGGGCAGGGAATGATTATTTTTTAAAGCTTCAAGTGAAGCATCATAGAAATATCCTTCCGGCAAATTACCGTACCAATCACTGTCTATAAAAAACTGTCTCAAAAGGGCAATAGCTCCGAACTGGGCAGAAGGATAACTGTCCGTCGAAGATCCGCTGCTGAAGGAATAGTTAGCACTGGCATTATCTTTCAGGACAACATTATTTGCCTTATTATCAGCCAGGCTCACCAGGGCTGATGTGCCTCTTGCTATGCCATCATCCCTGAAGGTGAGTACAGCCCCGAATCCGGCCTTGCGGAATTCACCTGCCTTATCGTCATCAGGTTTAAATTCGGTGAGCACATTATAGCTCTCATGAATACCCTGGTTCCAGTAATCGGCTATGCCGGGTTCCTCCTGCTGTACAGGTCTGCCCCGCTGCATCTGGGCTGCAAAGCGTGCCACGGGATCTGCTGCCTCCCTTCTCTGCTGTGGAACTCCATAACTGGTATAGATATCAATAAAAGAAGGATAAATGGTCGTGCCTTCCAGGTTGATAACTGTTGTCCCGTCCGGAAATTTTATATCCTTTCCGATGTCTTCAATCCTGCCTTTAACGATAAGAATATCTGTTTTCAACGGCTCACTGTCATAAGACATTATTACATCAGCGCCCGTGAGTGCGAAGATCCCGGGTCTCACATCGCTAATGCCCACGACGGGATAGTTATCCTGGGACATGGCAATACCCATCAGTAGGCAAAAGCCCGCTATTAAAAGAACGATTTTCTTCATTAGTTATACTACTTTAATAATTATTTGTTCAAAATGTTGAAATGACTGACTGTGTCAGTCAATGGTTGAATAAAGCTTAAAATGAGTTGAGAATGAGTTTTTTCATATAATTTGACAGTATCAAACTCACTCTAAACTTACTCTCAACTTTTTCAACCTTATGTTTTATGTGTATTTAAATAATTTTCCAGGTACCGGTATCTTTCCGTTAGCTCCCCATCCCTGCATATCGTGGCTCTTTCAAGCATAGGTGTTTCCCTCTGGTTCAGCAGGTCACCCATTATATTATCCATCAGCTGGCCTCCGAAATCGGCCGAGGCATCACGTGGCAGTTCACCCGGCAGGTTATCCACGGCCATCACCGTAACATTCCTTGGATCCTTGAATGCTTTTTCCTCCAGCCTGGTGTAAGGATTATATCCGTAGAAAGGATCTCTAATTGTAGTAGCCCTTAGAGTTGAAGGTATCGGGCCATTAATATCACATGAAACATCCGCAATAACCGATATATTCCAGTCCTCGCACAACATATCTTCCGGTGTGAAAAATTTTGGTGACTCCGGGTCCCAGAAGTGAGCTGCTATAAAGATATCCGTCACATGGGTATAGGGTTCGAAAGCAGATTCATACTCACCCGGGTTTTTTATAAAATGCTCAAAATCGAATGGTTTTCCATCCTTTCTTTTTGTATAGTGTTGCGGACCTATCTGGCATACCACAGGGACATCAAACTGTTTTTTCAGGAAATCTTCGGGGCTAACCTTTACTACATTGGTATTGCCCAGTGTCTCCATGGCACCTCCTGCCACCCTTCCTTCACCCGTGACAAGTATTTTGAGGCCGGGAATGAGGTCGATCATTTTAAGTCCCGCCCACACTTCATCCAGGTCCTTGCATTCATGGCAGGGCTTCAGTTTAAACCTGTCAGTGCGTATACCCCTTGCCCTGAGACCGTTGTAAGCTCCCACAATACCGGCCCACCTGCCAAAGGCAACAACACGGGCGCCATTATCTTTAGTCAGGTATTCATAATCAATAAGCCTGATCTTCTTCTCGACAATTGACCTGAACATATCCCTGTTATAGGGTTGTTCTTTGGCAACGTGTGCAAAGAAAAGGTAGGTTTTACCCGGGATAAAAGTTGCTTTGTCCACTTCCTTGACGCCCATCAGGATTTCACACCTGCTCAGGTCCTCGCACAGGTGTATTTTCAGGTATTTATATTCATCGTCAGAGTAAGACCTGAAATCACTCGGTTGCACAAAGAATTCCACGTCAGGGTATTTGATCTGCAGGTCGACTATCTGCGCGGGTGTCAGGGGAACCCTCTTGTCGGGCGGATTTTTTGTCTCTCTTAATATTCCAACTCGCAGTCTTTTTTTCATATATTTAATTTTTCACAATTATTTGACTGAGGTGAAATTACGAATTTCGGCTCAATTTTTGCAGGATATTTGCAGGTATTGTATAACATATTTTTAACTTTGTACCCCGATCCCCTTAAAAACCGAGGACCGCGTAGCGGGACGAGCCCGACGACCAGAGGGAGTTAGCGGGGGCCGGGGGACGTTCTTTAACAAGCATTTATCCCGAAAGGCGAAATGCTGTACCTTATACTCATAACGAGAAAAATATTTTCCGGGGCTGACATGGTTTCGACAGCAGGATGAGGTGGTATGTAAGCATGCAGAGTGTGGTAGCGCAGCTCTATAACCTGTGTTGCAACTTTTAAAATGGCGAAGATAACTTTGCTCTCGCAGCGTAACCGAATAACAGTAAGTTATGCTTATCCCGGTACCAGGTACCGGGACGGGACGTTTCCCGGGCGGTCAGGCCCTGAGCCAACCCGATAAGGAGACGCACGGAAATCAGGGATAGCCTGAGGATTTCTCCGGTCTGATGGTGAAATAACAGGAGATAAGGATTAATCCGGTTGTTCTGCACCTTTTTAATCCCGACAAACAAGCAGGACTAAGCATGTAGAAAGCATATGGTCTCCCTGTCTGGACGCGGGTTCGACTCCCGCCAGCTCCACTTACATTAATTATAGACGCCTGATATATAACTATATACAGGCGTTTATATTTTGACTACATACACATATACATACACTATAATACTGATACATTCTCATTTTTGAGTATATGCATGATTTTTTCAGCGTGTTATCTATTTAGTATTTTGATTCTTGTATTGTTAGTCTCGTTGTGTTAATTATCATGTAAACTGAGCCACAAATTATCATTAAAAGTGAGCCACTCCGGAAAAATTATTAACTAGGTCCGGAAAAAACCGGATCACAATGTATGGAGTGGACATGTATTACACAGTAAAGACCTTAATATCAAAGGGTATTAGTCAACGTCAGATTGCAAAGCAGCTGGGCATTAGTCGCAACACGGTAGCCAAAATAATCCAAAAGATTGCTTCCGGGCAGAGTTGGCCGCAGTTACAAACCAGGGATAAAAAATTATCAGATTTTCATGATCAGATCAGGGAATTAGTTGAAAATAATAAATCCGCTGTATTGATCCATGACCGCTTAGTCAGGATACATGATTTATCAGTATCCTATCCCACGGTAGCCAGGTATGTTCGACAGTTCAAGAGAAGTGAAGTTTTTGTTCCCATGCTTTGTGATCCAGGAGAAGAAGCGCAGGTAGATTTTGGATATATTGGCCGGTTTATACAGGATGGCAAGAGCAGGAAAGTATGGGTTTTCTCATTCATTTTAAGCCATAGTCGTCTGGGATATCATGAGCTAGTGCTGGATCAGAAAGTATCAACATTTATAGCCTGTCATATTCATTCTTTTGAGTATCTGGGCGGAGTACCGGCCACTATAAAGATCGATAATCTTAAAGCCGGTGTTATCACTCCTTGTTTTTATGAACCGATAATACAAGAGCAATATGCCAGGTTCTTGAAACATTATGGATGTTCTCCAATCGTATCCCGCCCTTATCGTCCACAGGATAAAGGTAAGGTGGAGTCTGGTATTAAATACGTTATCAATAATTTTATACCGAGGCTTAATCACCGGGATCTTGATCGGGCCAAAAAGGAACTTGCTCTCTGGAATGATAATGTAAGCAATGTCAGGGTACACGGTACCACGCGTAAAGTGCCGCTTGAAGTGTTTAACCAGATTGAAAAGAAAGCGCTACTGCCATTACCACAGCAACGATATGAGGTATTTGATGTAGAGCAACGCAAGGTTGCCACTTATCATCATGTTTTGTTTAAATACAACTATTACTCTGTCCCTCATGATTATTTTGGCCAGGAAGTAATGATAAGATCCAATGGCGCCGTCATGAGAATTTATAAGAACTTACAAGAGATAGCCCTTCATAGTATTGCTAAAGGTACGGGACAATATATAACCAGAGAAGAACATAAACCCCCTAACAAACAAAGGAAATCACGGGATTATTACATTAATAAAGTAAATCAGATCGGGCCCTCTGCGCTGCTTTTTATGCGGGCAGTTGAACAAAAGAAACCCAGGCACTGGCATGAGATGATCAGTGGTATCATATCACTAACCAGGGTACATGAAATACTGGAAGTGGATAGGGCTTGTCAGCGGGCTCTGGACTTTGATGCGATCAGTTACCGGACTGTAAAGAACATCCTGGAAAAAGGTCTTTGTGATTTTGATATTGAAGATCTTTCCCTGTCGGATCTGGGGGGATACGGTCATGAACTCAGTATATATGATAATCTCAAATAATTATAATCTCATGGAAACGATTAAAGAAAAATTAAAGCAACTCAGATTATCCGGTGCTCTATTGTCATTGGAGGACAGAAACAAGTATGCATTGGAGAACAAGATAAGCTACATGGACTTTTTAGAACTTTTGCTTGAAGATGAATGGGCTGGCAGGCAAGCAAATGGGTATCGCCGGAGGCTCACGCAGTCGAAACTAAATGAACAGAAGCGCCTGGATAATTATGATTTTTCCTGGCAACCAGAACTCGACAAAAGGATACTTATGAACCTGGCCGCTTGCCGGTTTATCCCTGAAAAACAAAATGTCGTATTTATGGGTAACCCTGGTGTTGGAAAGACGCACCTTGCCAATGCTCTGGGACTTGAAGCCATCAACAAAGGCTACAAGGTAATATTTACCCATGCCAATAGCCTTATTGATCAACTGCACCGATCTAAAGCAGATGGAAAGTATCAAAGCGTATTGTCCAGGATCAGCAGAATCGATTTGCTTATTATCGATGAACTGGGCTTTAGAAGAATACCTCAAAATGGCATGGATGATTTTTTTGAAATTATCCGCAGCAGATATGAAACCGGATCCGTAATCATTACAACCAACAGGAATTTTGAAGACTGGGGATCATTATTAGGGGATAAAGTTATGGCTTCTGCAATTATTGATCGAATCGTGCATCATGCTGAAATAATAAAAATCACTGGAAGTAGCTATAGAATAAAGAATTACAAAGAAGAATCAATAGAAATTAATGAACCTGATGAAAATACATTTAAAAATTAGTTCTATTTTTATAGTGGCTCAATTTTATTGAGAAAAACTGGCTCACTTTTATTGATATGTAACACTAGTGAATTGTAATATACAATTCTTAACAGGCAATAGGTGTTCGGATTGCTTCCTTTAAATTGCATAACAGGACCCATACTCATAGGTATGCAACTGAAAACGCAACCCTCATTTAAGGATTAGTGCTCGCCTGCTGCAGCCAATTTTATTCACCAATGGTGAGTTTGACATTAATATTACTAAGTCTTTTGTATCTCATTTGTATCTCATAAAATAAAAAGCTCCTCTATAACTGATGTTTAGAGGAGCTTATGTGTACCCGGAGCGGGACTTGAACCCGCACAGCCTTAACGGCCATTGGATTTTAAGTCCAACGTGTCTACCAATTCCACCATCCGGGCGGGTGCCTGTGGCGGGGCAAAATTACTAAAAAAACCTGAAACATGGAACGTGAAACGAAATTGCCTCACTCCGTTCGGCGGATCCCGGCCTGCCGGCGGTTTGCTTTCATCAGTCAGAAGCCGCAAGGCGGCTGTTTTTATTTTCCGAAAGCTCCTACCGGGAGCGAGCTCCCGTCGGAGCTTTCAAAAACAAGGAGGCAGCGATTCCATCGCTGCCTCCTTGATGACGAGCGGGAAACGGAACTCGAATCCGCGACCCCGACCTTGGCAAGGTCGTGCTCTACCAACTGAGCTATTCCCGCAATTGTGAATGCAAAAATAATACTTTTTTAAATTATGCAAAAATATAAGTAAAAATGAAAATGCCTATTTACTACCTGTACAATAAATAAACTGCCTTTTCCCTTGTATCTTTATTGTATAATACTTCTTAAATAGTATTTTAGAGCTCATAAAACTGCTTATAAATGACTAAGCCCCGAAAGAACGGTTTTGGTACCGCTCCTGTATTCTTCACCGCAATATCTACGATACTCGGAGCTATATTATTCCTCCGCTTCGGCTTTGCCGTTGGGACACTGGGCTTCTGGGGGGTGATACTTCTGATACTCCTGGGGCATATGGTTACCATACCCACAGCCCTGGCAATATCAGAGATAGCCACTAACAAGCGCGTTGAAGGCGGGGGTGAGTATTTTATAATAAGCCGGTCATTTGGTCTGAACATAGGCGCAACTATAGGTATTGCACTTTATCTTTCCCAGGCTATTAGCGTAGCTTTTTATGTGATCGCATTTACAGAAGCCTTTGAATTTTTCTTCAATTATATTAAGGAACAATTTGACATCGTATTACCCAGGCAGGTGATATCAATCCCCGCAATGACTGCCCTGGCCTTTCTCATACTTAAGAAAGGAGCCAGCCTTGGTGTTAAAGCCCTGTATGTAGTGGTGGGGCTACTGGTTCTTTCACTGGTGATGTTCTTCCTGGGAACTACCGAGCACGCTGAACAGGCTTCTTATACACTTGAATCAGCGGCATTCAGGAATAAGGACAGCTTTTTTATGGTCTTTGCCATCATTTTCCCGGCATTTACGGGAATGACTGCAGGAGTAGGGCTTTCAGGCGACCTCAGAAATCCGTCAAAATCAATTCCAAGGGGAACAACAATAGCCACCTTTTCAGGTATGATAATATACTTCTTTGTTGTTTTCAAGCTTGCTTCATCAGCCAGCGTTGAAGACCTCCTTAATAAACAGCTGATAATGGGAGACATAGCTATCGGAGGTTCCTTTATAATACCCCTGGGACTGGCGGCATCAACCATCTCATCAGCCCTGGGATCAGTAATGGTGGCCCCAAGGACACTGCAGGCCCTGGCAACAGATCGCTCGTTCCCTTCATCCAGGCTGAACTGGTGGCTCTCAAGGGGAAGAAAAGGAGACAAAGAGCCTGTTAATGCTTCTCTTGTGACTGTTATTATAGCCATGTTATTCGTAGCCCTTGGTAATGTAAATGCTGTGGCAGGTATCATTTCAATGTTTTTTATGGTTACCTACGGATCACTTTGTCTTATATCTTTCCTGAACCATTTTGGGGCAAGCCCATCCTACCGGCCTTCATTCAAATCAAAGTGGTTTTTATCATTGATGGGGTTTATAATCGCGCTCTGGGTGATGTTTAAAATAAATCCTACCTATGCCCTTATTTCCATTATTGCAATGGTTTTACTTTACGCTTATATAAATTATTACCATCATGACAGGCAGGGTTTGCAATCGATTTTCGCAAATGCACTTTTCCAGCTAAGCAGGAACCTGCAGGTCTACCTTCAGAAAACTTGGGCGATAAAAACTCATCAGGAATGGAGGCCAAGCGCTATATGCATATCAAAGAATTCCTTCGAGAGAGATACCGCCTTCAGGTTATTGAACTGGATATCTTACAGGTACGGTTTTGGCACCTACCTGCACAGGATAGAGGGTTATTATTCAAAGAAAAGCCATGCAGAAGCACAGGAAACCCTGAAAACCCTTGTAGAAAGCTTTGAGAATATAGAAAATCATGTATATATCGATACCCTTATTTCGCCTTCATACACTTCAGCCATAGCCCAGGCAATACAGCTTCCGGGCATCTCAGGCATGGAAAACAATATGGTAATATTTGAATACAGCAAAGGAAAACCAGATGAATTGACTGAGATAATGGAAAATTATGCCCTGGTCAATGCAGGAGATTTTGATGTATGCATTTTAGCCAGCTCAGAAAAGGAAATTGTTTTTAAAGAAGGCATACATGTGTGGATAAAATCAATAGACGAAAATAATGCCAATCTTATGATAATGATGAGTTTCATAATCTCGGGGCACCCCGAGTGGAAGAATTCAAAGATAAAGATTTTTGAAATATGTAAACCTGAACAGTATGACAAGATCCTGGAAAATAACAAGAAGCTGATAAAGGAGGGAAGACTGCCCATAACAGAAAAGAATATCGAAATAATCATCGAGGCATCCGATGTCAGTCCAAAGGTACTTATTAATGAAAATTCAAAGAATGCAGCTCTGACTCTTATTGGTTTCAGGGGTGAAACCCTTAAGCGAGACATGGATGTATTTTCTGGCTACGATGAAATAGGTAACATATTATTTATAAATTCGCATAACCAGAAGATTATTGAATAAGCTTGAAAATAATTTTCAATATCTCAGATGCCCAGGATCCCAAATATTAATGCTTCCCCGGAAACTATACCGGAAAAAGGTGACATACTGGTAATGTACGGTAAAATCAAAGATACCGGACAATTCTTAAAGGAGGGTTAAACATGCACTCATTTACACTTCCACTTACTGATCCTGTCATTATCTTCATGGTGGTTTTACTCCTTGTGCTGCTTATTCCCATTGTACCGCGTAAAACCAAGACACCTTCCATTATCGGCCTGATTGTTGCAGGCATTATACTGGGACCCTACGCTTTGGATATTATTGCCAACAATGATACCATTGAATTATTCAGTAATGTGGGTCTTTATATATTATGTTCCTGGCAGGGCCTGAGATCGAATTCAGCGAGTTTCGCAAGAACAGTTTCAGGGGTATTTTCTTTGGTTTAAGCAACTTTGCCCTCCCCTTTCTGCTGGGTTATTTTGCAGGCATATACCTCCTTTCGCTCAACATAATTCCTTCATTTCCAATTGTTATATTACTCGCGTCAAATCCCCTGATTGCTTATCCTTCTGTAAATAAACCGGGCATTACCAAAGCGCCGGCTGTTGTTACCGCTGTTAGCGGAACGGTAATTGCTGACACCCTTGTACTTATTGTGCTTGCCCTGGGTGGAAAATGGTTGGCTGCATGGCTTACCAGAATAATTTTCAGGCAGACAAGAACGGAGATGAACATTGTTTTCGGACTGACAACAGCACGTACGGCAGCAACCCTTGCCATTGTAAAGGATGATAATGTTCTTAACATCTACCCCCGGCAGTATGTATAACTTCCGGAGTTTTTTCCTATTCACCGCCGCCGCCACTTCAACAGTAGCTTAATATGCCTTACCCCAAAGGTGCCCCTGTGACCGAAGCTATGGCGCACGCAGCAGTTTCCGGATATTATAGAGCTTATTGAGTGCCTCCACTGGTGTGAGGTTATTGACATCGAGGCCGATGAGTTCATCTCTTATCTGTTTCAGCACGGGATCATCAAGCTGGTAGAAGCTCAGCTGTAGCCCTTCGCGTTTGGAGGCAAGTTCGCCCACGGGCTTTGCAAGCCCGCTTTCCCGGCTACCTTCCTCCATCTGCCTCAAAACCGATTCAGCCCTTCTGACAACGCTGAGGGGCATGCCTGCCATACGGGCAACATGGATGCCAAAGCTATGCTCACTTCCTCCCCTCTTCAGTTTCCTGAGGAAAATAACCTTATCATCCAGTTCCTTTATTGACACATTGTAATTTTTTACCCTGGTGAAGGAATTCTCCATCTCATTTAGCTCATGGTAATGGGTTGCAAAGAGAGTTTTTGCCCTGGCACGCTGTTCATGTATATATTCTACCATTGCCCACGCGATTGATATCCCGTCATATGTTGATGTGCCCCTTCCTATTTCATCAAGAAGTACCAGGCTGCGGTCTGACAGGTTATTTAATATACTTGCAGCTTCATTCATCTCAACCATGAAGGTGGATTCCCCCTGGCTTATATTATCGGATGCCCCCACCCTTGTAAATATCTTATCTACTGCCCCTATACTGGCCGAGGAAGCCGGCACAAAGCAACCTGCCTGTGCCAGGAGTACAATCAGTGCGGTTTGCCTGAGCAGGGCTGATTTACCCGACATGTTGGGGCCGGTAAGTATTATTATCTGCTGTTCTTCATTATCCAGGTAAACATCATTTGGTATGTATGACTCATCTATGGGAAGCTGTTTCTCAATAACGGGATGGCGTCCGTCTTTAATATCAATAACATATGAGTCATTGATTTCAGGTCTTACATAATCATTCTCTGCAGATACTTTTGCGAATGAAAGCAGGCAATCCAGCCGGGCAATCATAACAGCATTCACCTGTATGGTGTTTATATAGCCTTCCAGGAAGGCGATCAGTTCATCATAGAGTTTTTGTTCCAGTTCCAGTATCTTTTCTTCTGCTCCCAGTATTTTGTTTTCATATTTCTTAAGTTCTTCAGTAATGTACCTTTCAGCGCTTACAAGGGTCTGTTTCCTTATCCATTCGGCCGGCACCTTTGCTTTATGAGTGTTCCTCACCTCGATATAATAACCGAAAACATTATTAAAGCCCACCTTAAGGCTGGGTATACCTGTATTCTTACTCTCCCGTGCCTGTAGTTCAACAAGATAATCCTTACCTGAGTGCAGAATATTTCTTAAGTCGTCCAGTTCCCCGGAAACGCCCGGGGCTATCACATTGCCCCTGCTTATCATAAGCGGCGGATCCTCATTTATACCCTCATCGATTTTTTTGAAGGCTTCAGTGCAAGGGTCCAGTTTTGCCGAGATCTGAATAAGTGAATTACAATCTGTTTTCCCGCACATTTCCTTCAGTGGCACAACGGCCTGAAGTGACCTTTTCAACTGCACTACTTCCCGCGGATTAATCCTGCCGGTGGCTATCTTGGAAACCAGCCGCTCAATATCTCCAACAGTTGCCACCTCTTCATGTATATTATCCCTGAAATCAGGATTATTTACTATAAATTCCACAGCATCATGTCTTTCAACAACCACCTTGCTGTCCTTGAGGGGCAGGGATATCCACTTCTTAAGGAGTCTTCCTCCCATGGGGCTGGCAGTACGGTCAATTATGTCAATCAGTGTTTTTGCCCCCTCGAAGGGTGAGTTAAACAGTTCAAGGTTACGTATTGTAAAGCGGTCGAGCCAGACATATTTATCTTCTTCTATCCTTGATATTCCTGTTATATGTCCTGTCCTTTCATGCCGGGTAATATCGAGATAGTACATTATTGCCCCGGCCGCTATAATTGCATAATCCAGGCCGTGGATGCCAAATCCCTTCAGGGAACTGGTGCCGAAATGCTTCAGCAACCTGTCATTTGCTGCATCGATCCTGAAAATCCAGTCATCGAGTTTATAAGTATAGAAACGCGAACCAAAGCGTTCGCGGCATTCATTGGTTTTCCCCTTTTCAAAAAGGACTTCCTTTGGTGCAAAATTGCTCAGGAGCTGGTCCGCATAGGTATGTGAACCCTCGGCAACAAGGAATTCACCTGTGGAAATATCAAGGAAGGCAACACCGCTTATTGATTTATGTATGTGTACGGCTGCCAGGAAGTTGTTTTCCTTGTGCTCAAGGACATTATCATTAAGTGAAACTCCCGGGGTTACCAGTTCGGTAATTCCCCGTTTTACAATCTTCTTTGCCAGTTTTGGATCTTCCAGCTGTTCACAAATGGCTACCCTCTGCCCTGCCCTCACAAGTTTGGGAAGGTAGGTATCGAGGGCATGGTGGGGGAATCCTGCAAGCTCAACCCATGAGGCCGCGCCGTTCGCCCTTCTTGTTAGTGTTATGCCTAGTATTTCCGCTGAACGTATTGCATCCTCCCCGAATGTTTCGTAAAAGTCGCCTACACGGAACAGCAAAATAGCATCGGGATGTTTTTCCTTGATGCTGTAGTACTGCTTCATCAGCGGTGTTTCGACATAATGTCTGGATCCCTTCATCGTTTTCAGTGCTTACTACAAATATACGATGATGCAGGCACAGAAGAAAGGGCTCTTTATTGATTGTTGACAAAAAATGAAGATTGGAAGATTGGAAGGCTGAAGACATTTGAGTATATTCGGGCTCTTTGTTTAACCCGATAAATATTTATTATGCACAGAGTACTGGTATTAGGCGCCGGAATGGTTGCAAAGCCGCTTATTGATTATCTTCTTGATAATAACTGCAAGGTTACCGTAGCATGCAATACATGTGAAAATGCACGGAGGATGGTAAAAGACCATCCCCTGGGCACTGTAGTTTACTGGGATGCCGGTAACAGCTGCGAGCTCCGCCGGATGACTGAAGAAGCAGATATTGTTGTAAGCCTCCTGCCCTATAAATTCCATTACAGTGTGGCAGGGGTTTGCATAGAAAAAAGGAAACATATGGTAACGACGTCCTACGTAAGACATGAGATGTCGGAATTAGACGAGGCGGCAAAAAAAGCAGGCATAATTATCCTGAACGAGATAGGTCTTGATCCCGGCATCGATCACATGTCGGCGATGAAGATTATTGACGGTGTGCAGGAAGGCGGAGGCAGCATTGAGAAGTTCTGGTCTATTTGCGGCGCTTTGCCTGCTCCCGGCCATGCTGATAATCCCCTGGGCTATAAATTTACATGGAGCCCTGAGGGTGTCCTTCTTGCAAGCCTGAATGATGCCAGGTATCTTGACAATGGGGAAACAATAATTATCAGGCCTGAAGATCTGTTCAGGAAAACATTCGAATACAAGGTAAAGGATATTGGTACGCTGGAGGTTTATGCCAACAGGGATTCAATAAGCTATATCGACATTTACGGATTGAAGGATATTAAAACAATATTCCGGGGAACATTCAGGTTCAAGGGATGGTGCGAGACCATTGATGCCATGAAGACACTTGATCTTCTGAGCACTCATGAGGAAGACCTCAAAGGTAAAACATATGCAGATCTGTTAAGGTCGAGAACGGGAAAGGGGAACATTAAACCCATAAGGCAGGAAGTGGCAGATCATCTTGGTTCAGCAACAGATTCAGCTGCAATAAAATCGTTTGAATGGCTTGGTCTTTTTGATGAAAGGGAGATACCGGTTTTGATGAAAAGCTCATTTGAAGTTATCTCGGACCTGATGATGAGTAAAATGATCTTAAAGGAAGATGAGCAGGACATGATTGTTCTGAAACATGTATTCCTGGCAAGGCATAAGGATGGCAGAAAGGAAGTGATAAGCTCACAGATTATTGACTACGGATCACCTTCCACAGATACATCAATAGCGCGCACTGTAGCCCTTCCTGCCGCTGTTGCCACAGGTCTTATCCTTGAAGGCAAAATCGGTCTCAGAGGGGTATACAGGCCTGTAAAAAAGGAAATATATATGCCTGTACTTGATAAGCTTGAAGAGATGGGGATAAGGACGGAAGAAGAATATGACCTGCCTGAATCGGAGCTTATTTTTTAGAAAGCCAGGTAAAAATCAGCTGTAAGCTTTTTATACTCATCAGTGTATTTATGTCTTGCCTTTTCTATGGTGAGGAAGGATTGCAGCAATTCCTTCTTCTCCGTACCAAATTCCATAAGCATTCTTTTTACCGGGGCTGAAGGCAGGGGTTTTACTTTAATTATTTTATTGCAATAAAGACCAAAGCCGACGGCTTCAGCAATAAAAATTGCTGCTTCCCTATATGGCAATATAAGGCAGAATCTGCCACCGGGGGCCATAAATCTTTTTACGGCCAGCAGGAGGTCGGTGCCTGAAAGGTCATAATCATGCCTGGCTCTGGCCAGGCGTTCATCCCGGTTGGCAAGCGACTGCCTGAAGAAAGGAGGGTTTGTAACAATAAGGTCATAGGTTTCCCCGGGCGAATGATCCTGTATTCTTTCGTTTATAACTTCAATCCTGTTTTGCCACGGGCTAATTTCAATATTTTCCACGGCCTGCTCATACGAATGACTGTCCGCTTCTATTGCAACTATTTCAGCAGAGGTCCTTTGAGCCATCATCAGGGCAATAAGGCCCGTACCTGTACCTATATCCAGTATCTTTGCAGCATATGACACATCAGCCCATGCTCCAAGCAGGACTCCATCAGTACCTATCCTGAAAGCCGGTTTTTTCTGGTAAAGCCTGAACTGTTTAAAATCAAAATAGTCCATTACTAAAACTTCTCCATAATCCCCAGTCCGAACAGTGAAAAGTCATATTTAACAGGGTCTTCCGGATCAAATTGTCTCAGCACAGAAGTAAGCTCTTCAACCGCTTTCCAGTCGTTCTGTTTACGCTCAAGCAGTCCCAGTTTACGGGATATATTCCCGGTATGAAAATCAAGAGGGATATACAGTGCCGACTTATCAATTTTTTTCCAGATGCCAAAATCCACGCCATGTCCGTCATCCCTTACCATCCACCTGAAAAACATATTAAGCCTTTTCCCTGCTGCTCCTCTTTCGATATCAGCAAAATGCTTCAGTGTTCTCCGGCTGTGATGGATATTGAAAAACTCATTTCGCAGGCTGATGACAGCATCCTTCCATGTTTCTCCTTTTTCAAGTCTTGCTGCCGGTATTTCTTCCATGCTTTCGTGCCTTGAATAAATATTTCTCAGTCCCCGGATAAATGTGCAGCAGTCATTTCCGTTAAAGGTACGGTAATAAAAGCTGTTCAGGCGCCCGAGTCCCTTTCTGTCAACATTCATTATGAAATCCAGGGGACTGTTACCCATTAGATCCATAAGTTTCTTTGCCGAATTCACTATCATATCACGCCTTCCCCAGGCTATTGTTGCCGAAAGGAAGCCGGATATTTCAATATCCTGTTTGAGAATATATTGATGAGGAATTGCAACGGGATCATTTTCTATAAATCCCGGATGGTTGAACTGTTCATATTTCAATTCAAGGAAGTCCCTCATTTCATCAAATGAGAACTTTTTTTTCCAGGATTCACCCATTATAAATTACACCGTCTTTAATTTCAATTTTCCTGTCGGACATACCCGAAAGTTCCCTGTCGTGTGTAACAATCACTATTGTTTGCCCGAATCTGTCCCTCAGGTCAAAAAACAGTTTATGCAATTCCTGTTTATTTTCAGTGTCGAGGTTTCCCGAAGGTTCATCGGCGAGAATAACACGAGGATCGTTTATAAGGGCCCTTGCCACGGCCACTCTTTGCTGTTCTCCCCCGCTTAATTCCGAGGGTTTATGTTCAAGCCTGTCTTTCAGCCCGAGGAATTCAAGCAGATGTCTGCCTCTGTCCTCCGCTTCCTGTCGCGGCTTACCCCCTATATAAGCAGGGATGCAAACATTTTCAAGTGCAGTAAATTCAGGCAGAAGCTGGTGAAACTGGAAAACAAAGCCAATCTGTTTATTTCTGAAACGTGACAGTTCCTTTTCATTTAGTTTATCAAGCAAGACACCGTCATATTCAATTATTCCGGTGTCAGCCTTATCCAGAGTGCCGAGTATTTGCAGTAGGGTTGTTTTGCCCGCACCGCTGGGGCCTACGATGGTTACTATTTCGCCATCCCTGATCTCCAGGTCAATCCCTTTCAGAACTTTCAGGTCGCCAAATGATTTACTTATATCTTTTGCTTTTATCATACATTCCTGTTAAAATCTCCTCTTCATCTTACGAAGAAAACAAGATAAATATAGCTGAAATAAACCACTGCCAAAAATATTCCTTTCCACCTGCCCAGTCTTGCACTCTTTGAAGGCAGCACCATAATTATAAGCAGGATGGCGATACCGATCATCCAGTACATATCCCGTGTAAATCCGGTATCCTTAATGGTAAATGGTTTAACTGAAGCGGTGATCCCAAGAATTGCAAGAACATTAAAGATATTTGAGCCCACCACATTGCCGATGGATATTCCATTTTTCTTCCTGAGGGCAGCCATAACTGAAGTAGCCAGCTCAGGAAGGCTTGTTCCCACGGCAATTACCGAAACGGAAATTACTCTTTCGCTCACCCCCATCCCTGCAGCAATTTCACCGGCACTGTTTACGAGTAAATCAGCTCCGGTGACCAGGCCCAGGGATGACAATATTATTATAAGCACTGATACCGGTAGCGAATACTTAATATCCTCTGGCCTGGCTATCAGATGTCTCCTGTCATTTCTTATTGACCTGTATATATATGCAAGAAGCAAAGCAAGGAGGATTAATCCTTCATAACGGCTGAATTTAAGGTCGTTAAGCATAACTAACAGTAACACAAAGGTGCCTGTCATTATTATCATATCATCAATAATTTCCCTCCTGCTAACGACAAATGGAGTTATAATAACAGTCAGGGCCAGAACAAAGGCAATATTTGAGATATTGCTGCCTATCACATTTCCAAGTGATATATCGGGATGACCTAAGATTGCAGCATCCAGGCTTACTACCAGTTCAGGGGCTGAGGTACCAAATGAAACAACGGTCAGTCCTATGACCATCGGAGATATCCTGAAATGACCTGCCAGGCTCATTCCTCCCCGGACCAGAAATTCACCGCCAATGAGCAACAACGCCAGCCCGGCAACCAGTAAAACATATGTCATCGGGAAAAATATTTTTTGATGAGCTAAAAAAGCTTCAGCCTTTCAGATTTTTGTTTACCGTATCGGACACGTCTTTTATATCATCCTGGACGTCCTTAGTGCTTTCATTAAACTCCCTTTTTATATCATCTGTTGCCTTCCTGAATTCACGCATACCCTTGCCAAGGCCTTTAGCTATGTCAGGAAGCTTCCTGGCCCCGAACAAAATAAGGGCAACAATCATAATTATAAATATTTCCTGCCCGCTGATGAATAAGTATATTGCCATATCCAGACCTTCTTAATTATGCAAATTTAACAAGAAAAATAATATTAGCAATTGCACAAGGGAATATGGAGTAATGGAACCGGACAGGACAGGTATCCCGGATACCCGGGATGCCGGCCTGTGATTTCGACGAATCCCGCGGAACGGTTCCGAAGAACCGCTCCGGCAGGTTTTTCAGCTTGATTTTTTCCCTCGCAGCACTCTTTCTGTTTCTCCCTTCCTTATCAGGTCGAATACAACCGGTGTGGCCACAAAGAGTGAAGAATAGGTACCAATAACCACACCCATGAGCAGGGCGAAAATAAAGCCCCTGATCGTTTCACCTCCAAAAACAAACATGGCCAGCAGTACAACGAATGTACTCAGTGATGTACTGAAGGTACGGCTTATTGTACTGTTGAGCGCGAGGTTAAGTATTTCTGTGCGCCCTCTTTTGCGGTATAATCCAATATATTCCCTTATGCGGTCAAAAACCACCACTGTATCGTTAATTGAATAACCAACAACAGTAAGTATGGCAGCTATAAAAGCCTGGTCGATTTCCATGGAGAAGGGTAGTAGTCCATAAAAAATTGAAAAGATCCCCAGCACTATCAGCACGTCATGTACCAGGGCTGCAATAGCCCCCAGTCCGAAGCGCCAGTTCCTGAATCGCAATAATATATAGAGGAAGATTATCAGTAATGAAAATCCGATGGCATAGAAGGCCTGGATCATTATATCAAAAGCAATTGTTGGTCCGACGGTCTGGCTGCTCTGACGGTAATTATTCAGGAAGGTATCCTGGTCGACTCCTTCGGGAAGCAAGGGTTGCAGTCCCTGGTATAATAAGGTTTCCACCTCAGCTTCGGCATCGGGTTCATCAACCCTGTATTTTGTAGTTATTTTAACCTGGTTTTCATTACCATAGACAACAACCTGCGGGTTTTCGCCGTATACTTCCCCGAGAAGGCTGGCAACCCCGGTTGTTGCTACCGGTTCGTCAAAACGTATTACATATGTCCGGCCGCCCGTAAAGTCAATCCCCATATTCAGGCCTTTCATTCCAAGGGATACGAGCCCGGCAATGATTATCACGCCGGAAACAATATAGAAAAATTTTCTCTTTCCTATAAAATCAATTTTGGTATTATTGAAAGCATTCTCGGTAAGTTTTGTGGCAAAGGTCAGCTTCATATTACTCTTCAGGAAGGAATCATAAATTATCCTTGTAATGAAGTAAGCCGTAAAGAATGATGTGATAATACCGATAACCAGGGTTGTGGCAAAACCTTTTATAGGACCTGTACCGAAAATATAAAGGACTGTACCTGTCAGCAGGGTTGTCAGGTTAGCATCAATAATTGCCGATCTGGCATTTTTATAACCATCTGCCACGGCGAGTTTTACTCCCTTGCCTGCTTTCAGTTCTTCCTTAATCCTGTCATAGATAAGAACATTGGCATCAACGGACATACCTATGGTAAGGATGATACCTGCAATACCCGGCAGTGTCAGCACCGCGCCGAGCGAGGCCAGCACACCCACTATAAAGAACATATTTACAACAAGTGCAATATCGGCCACCATCCCTGCCCGACGGCTATAGTAGAATATCATATAGGCCAGCACCACCACGAAGGCTATTATGAATGAATTGAGGCCGGCATTAATAGCTTCCCTTCCCAGTGAAGGACCAACAACAGTATCATTAATTATATGTGCAGGGGCGGGAAGTTTACCTGATCTGAGGATATTGGCCAGGTCCTCGGCTTCTTCAATGGTAAAATCACCCGTAATTTCAGATGATCCTCCTTTAATTTCTACAGATACCCTGGGAGCTGATCGCACATAACCATCGAGTACAACAGCTATGCACCTTCCGATATTGGATCCGGTGAGTCTGGCCCAGACGCGTGAACCTTCAGCATTCATTGACATGTCCACTTTTGCGGATGAGCCTGTTTGACCGTAGGATACTCTTGCAGATGTTATCACGTCACCATCGAGTGGCGGACGGCCGTCCCTTGTTGTAACCTTTATTGCATGCAGTTCATAAATGCTCTCACTCTCGTCACTCCTCATGGGGTCGGCACTCCAGTAAAATCTTAAATCGCGCGGGAAAAGGGACCTGACCTGGGCCATCTTAAGATAATCCATGACCCGGGCTGTATCCATATAGTGTGAATAGCCTATTGTAGAGCTGGGCAGGGGTTCCCCCTCCCTGCTTACTGCCGGGCTGAGTAAGGCAAACAGGGGGTTCTGAGTATTCCATTCATCCCGGCTTGCCGCCTCTTCAGTCACAGTTGTATCACTGAGCATATCAAGGAGTGTCTCTTCAACTGTTGTATCCTGCCGGATCTCTGATTGAATAAGGTCATCCACTGAACTTACCTCACCTTCTTCCGCTTCGGTTGAATCAGCCTTTTCAGAAGTCCTCAGGGCTTCCATATCTTTTTTCAGGGAAGCAAGGAGGTTATTTGCTTCCATCAGGTAGCCTATGACCTCAGAATTTTCATATGTTTCCCAGAATTCAAGCTTTGCCGTACCCTGCAGGAGTTCCCTAACCCTCTGTGGGTCTTTCACTCCCGGCAGTTCGACCAGTATACGTCCTGCGGCCTCAAGTCTTGATATGTTTGGCTGGGCTACACCGAACCTGTCGATCCTGCTCCTGAGTATATTAAATGCATTATCGATGGCACTATCTGTTTCTTCGCGGAGCACATCCAGTACTTCCTCATTGGTGGAATTGAAATTCACCTTATCCCTGAGCTCCATTGTGCCAAAAATAGCTGCCAGGCTGGCATTAGGGTCCAGCTCTTCGAAAGATTCGCCAAAAAGTTCGACATAGTTACGCTGGCTCTCCCGTTGTCTCTGACTGGCTATCTCCAGTGCGCGGTTGAAGGTTTCATCAGTGTTATAATTCGAAAGTGCCCTGATAATTTCTTCTACTGAAACTTCCAGCACTACATTCATGCCCCCCTTAAGGTCAAGACCAAGGTTCAGCTCTTTTGACTGTACTTCCTTGTAAGTATTACCAAGGAAACTCCATTCAGCTTTGGGAAGAGATGATATTGAATCGAGGTACTGAACCTCTTTCACAAGGTCTCCCCCGGCATACTCTTTAGCATGCTTTTTAACATTATATGATGCTACGGTGAATGAAAGCTGGTATATGGACACCAGTGCCAGTGCTATAGCCAAAAACAGAATAGCTCCTTTGTTTTGCATTTCAAAGTGTTTTATATTTTGCTAAAAATCAATATTTATATCCGGGTCCTAAACGGACGGGCAAAGATATTAATTTTTTCCTATTCTGCTATAAGTTCATCGAAATCATATTCGATAGGCTTATTAGCCTCAAAGTCGTAAAGTGTAAGGCTGCGGATGTTATAATAGTAGGTCCAGTAATTTTGCAGTGCCTGTATATATCCCCGCCGGTTTTCATCTTTTTTGGTATCGGCATTATTCAATTCCAGGACATCAACATTGCCGATAAGGAATCTTTGTTTTGTGACTTCGTACATTTTCATTGCCACTGTATCTGATTTGGCAGCAATACGCACCTGGTCCTCCTGGAGGTTAAATTGTGCCACCTCGAGGAACAATTGTTGCTCAAAATCGATCATTGATTGCTGAACCTGGGTTTTTGTTACTTCCTGGGATGATTGAGCCATCCGGAACCTGCCCCGGCGCAGTCCCCAGTCCATTATGGGAATTGTAAAACCTATGCTGACACGCTGCTGGTCATCCAGGGTCTGGTAAGCTCCCGGTATTATCAAGTCCTGTCCCTGCAGTCCGTAACTGATATTCATATTTGCATTCAGTCCTCTTTCCGATTTAGCCTGTGCCACATCCCGGCTGGCCTCAAGCAATTGCACCTGGTAGGAGATAATTTCCGGATTATTATCAAGAGCCATATTAAACACCTGCTCGGCGTTTACATTGAATTTTGGTATTTCGTTTGGTATGATCAGTTCTATCTCCACATTTTCAGTATAACCCAGGAAGGAGGACAGTCTTTGTTTCATATCGTTAAGGTTATTTCTGGCCTCATTCCTTGAAGTTTCGGCATTCAGGAAAGACAGTTCCATCTGCAGCATATCATTTTCAGCTATGGTACCAAGATTATACCTTCCCTGTGCAAGCCGGTAAAGAGTGTCGGCATTGGCATAATTCATATTGGCAATTTCCATATTTATCTGAGCCAGCGCCAGCTGAAAAAATCTCCGGACGGCATTAAGATGTACTTCCTCAATGTTAGCCAGGTAAGATTTTTTTGCTTCCTCGTATTTAAGAGGTTCAATTTGTTTTTGCCATTTTAGTTCATTAAACCTGAACAAGGGCTGGTTATAATTTATGCTAACGGGTGTTGAGATATACTGAGTTGACCCGTCTTCACCAAGGACATCAAATCTCCTGAGGTCAGAGCGGAGAGAGATACTACCACCTGTTAATCCTATGTTTTGCGACAGCGAAAGTTGTCCGAGCAGGCTATTGGTGTTTTTTTCGACATAATACTCTTTGCCGGTACTATAATCATATTCCTTTTCATATATCCTGTTATATTCGGGGAAGGTACCGGTAAGGGTCAATGAAGGCAGGTATTCGGCCTTGAATGTCCGGTATTGCCAGTAGCTGGCCCTGAACATATGTTTTGCCAGGATGCCCTGCAAGGACTGGTCCTCTGAAAGTTTAACAACGTCTTCAAGAGTCAGCCTTTTTACTTCCTGTGAATAGACTGGGTTACCTGAGCCGATAAAAGCCACAAGTAACAGGAAAAAATATATACGCTTCATAACAATGATTGATTTTTATTCGTACCTGAGTGATTCAATAGGATCTCTTTCAGATGCCCTTTTGGCCGGTGAATATCCGAATATAACCCCTACTGCAGCGGAAACGCCAAAAGCTACAATGACTGAGAATGGGGATACAATTGTCAGGATTCCCGCAATTTCATCTATCAGTTTGGATAGTACAATTCCTATAAAAACACCGATAAAGCCACCGGTAACACTTATCAATATAGCTTCGGAGAGGAATTGCACCACGATATCCATTTTCTTGGCACCTATAGCCATACGTGTTCCAATTTCTTTAATCCGTTCCATTACCGATGCAAACATTATATTCATAATTCCAATACCACCAACCACCAGTGAGATGCTGGCTATTGCCCCAAGCACTATATTAAAAATATCTTTTGTTCTCTGTTGCTGTTTGAGCAATAATTCAGGGACGGTTATTTCAAAGTCCTTCACATTCATATGTCTTCTCATCATCATACGGCTTAATACTTCTGTTGACGGGTTCAGCTGTTCCGTCTCCTCCACCTGCACGACTATCCTGTCGAGCTGGTGATAGTTAGTTGAGGATGATTGCGCAGGATCAGAGCCGCTGCTTATTGTACGGCTCATCATCAGTCCGTGTCCCATAGCCATAACCTGGGTGGAGGCTTCCGTGGCAAGTTTCTTTGTAAGGAGCTCCCTGTTCTGGTATCTGAGCAACATTGTTTTAACAGGAATATAGATATTGTCGTTATAAACATTCACACCTGTTTCTTCGAAGCCGGTAAGGTTAACATTGGTACGTTCAAGAACACCAATCACTTTCAGCCATACACCGTCGAATTTTATATACTGATCCACAGGGTCGACCTTGCTGAAAAATTTTGCCCTGATATTTGCTCCTATAATACACACCTGTATTCCATGCTGTTCCTGGTAATCGTTAAAAATGGCACCATGGTTGAGAGGGAGGTTATAGAGGTCAAAATAGTCGTTTTTGACACCCACAAGTTTGGCAGGGTAATTCATACCGTTAAGCACAACTGATGAATTAAAGGATATTTCAGGGCTGATACTTTTTACGGATGGAAGGACGTCCTTTATCGCTTCCACATCACGCAGGGTAAGCCCCGGGCTGAATTTATTCTGTTGTTTCTCACCTTCTTCATTTGAGGAATCGTCAATCTTAATAATGGGGCTTATAAGTATATTATTTACACCAACCATTTTAATCTGCTCAAGAATTTCCTGTTGTGCTCCTTTACCTATGGCAAGCATACTGATAACAGCGGCAACCCCAAAAATAATACCTAGAGCTGTTAAAATAGATTTTAGCTTATTAGCCATAATTGCCTCAAAAGCAATTACTACATCATGTAAATACCTTTTTCTCATATCAGTTCAATAAAAAGATTTAAAGAGTGCCTGTTTATCAGCTATTTGCAGTCTGTTCCCGTACTCCTCCATTACCCTGATCCCGGCCTCCTCCTTGCTGCTGCATCATACTGCGCATTTGCTCCCTTTCTTCCTCACTCATATTCATAAAGCGTTCTCTCATCTCGGGAGTCATCTGTTGTGAGCCACGATTATTTCGTTCTTCAATTTCTTTTTCCCTTTTTTCTTCCTCTTCCCTCTTCAGTCTCTCTTTCTCACGTATTTTTTCTATCAGTTCCTCCCCGACAAGTTTAAACGATTCCGGCTCTTCCGGTAAACTGAGGTAGAGCTGATCTCCTTCCCCGACACCTTCTTCAACTATTACCCTGTTTTCATTTGACTCACCAAGAACAACAATCTGCCTGGTTCCGTTTCTGCGATATACATAGGGTATGCTGTCCCCTGTCGCATGAACACATTCAAGAGGGATTGAGATAACATCTTCAAAGGTTTTGGTAACTATCTGGTTACCGGTTGTCATTGAAGGCCTGAGTATTGATTCCACGGCATCAAGCTTAATAATCACTTCAAAGACCTTGGCATCTGTATTTGGCAATTGTTCACCTATATTGGCAACACTTATCACCTTACCCGAGTATCTTTTATCGGGGAAGGCATCAACTGTAATCCTCACTGGCTGTCCCTGGCTAACCTTGCTTATATCTATTTCATTAACATAGGTTTTTGATATCATCGAGGACATATCAGGCAGTGTTGCCACAACGGGATCCCATGGACTTATGCTCGACCCCACCTTTCGTTTCTCCCCGCTCCATTCCCTTTTGTAAATTACCATCCCGGGAGCCGGGGCAGTCACCGTGAATTGCTCAAGAATTGCCTGGTAGTCTTTAACGGTTTCCCTTTGCTTTTGCAGTTCAAGGTAAGCCTCCCTCATATCAGCCTTTGCCTGCTGAATCTTGAGCTCATAATTTTTCAGTGCCTGTTTATATGCCCTGGTTGCCTTATCCAGGTTTATCCTGTTTTGCCGTATGGTAGTAGGAGGTTCATACTTTGATTGTTCGAGGGTAATCTCAGCCTCATCCATATTGAATTTAAGATTCAGAATTTCATCCCTCAGGTCGCCGAGTGTTATGGTTGTATCCAGTTTCTTCATTTCATAATCATTCTCCATCTGCTCCAGTTCATCCAGCTCATCTTTGAGGCTGTTATCAGCATCTGAACGATCAAGTGTAGCGACATAATCGCCTTTCTGAACAACAGTTCCCTCGGGTATGAGATCCTGTATTGTTATATCCCTGAACCTCATCCTTCTTCCTCCAAGGCCCTGAGGCCCTTCAATATCAGTTGAATTTTCTGCCTGCAGCTCCCCGGTGGTTGATACGATGATTTCAAAAGTTCCCCTTTTGCCCTCGGCAAAAAGAAGTGCAATCTCATCCTTTCTGGTAAGACGGTTAAAAACAATAAGTGCAATTATTGCAACTGCAACCACTATTCCTGAGATAATTAAAGTCTTCTTCATTATTATATAAGTTTGTACAAATCAAAAAAATCGTTGCGAAATTATTAAAATTTTATTCAGCCAAATCCGCTTAAACTATATTAAACGCCTATTTAACAATAATTAACAATGGAATGAGTAATTTGTTCCATCAATAAAGTTGACACACAGAATGAGGGTTTTATTCCATCAAAAGCAAATAAGTGATTGTTAAATTGTTTTTTTTACAAATTTCAGGATTTCTTCAGCAAGCCTGTCGGCATCCTGTCTGCTCTTTGCTTCAGAATAAATTCTTAATATTGGTTCGGTATTGGATTTCCTTATATTTACCCATCCCGTTTCGTCCTCAAGGAGCAGTCCGTCTTCCGTGCTTACCACCCTGTGCTCCAATTCTTCATTGATCTTTCTGATTATTTCATCGGCATGGCTGCTGTCAGGTAGGTCTATCCTGTTTTTGGAAATAACATATTCAGGGTAAGTGGCCCTTAATTGTGAGCAGCTGAGTCCTCTTTCCGCCAGCAAGGACAGGAAAAGAGCTATTCCTGCCAGGGCATCGCGCCCGTAATGAAGAGGGGGGTAAATAACACCACCGTTCCCTTCACCGCCTATCACAGCCTCAACCTCCTTCATTTTTGCAATCACGTTGACCTCGCCCACAGCGGAGGCAAACCATTTGCCACCATGTATTTCAGTGATATCCCTTAAGGCCCTGCTTGATGACATATTGCTCACAGTGTTACCCTTCCTTTTTGAAAGTACATAATCAGCGCAGGCAACAAGTGTATATTCTTCATTAAAGCAGGTGCCGTCATCCGAGACAATTGCCAGCCTGTCAACATCGGGATCAACAACAAAGCCAAGGTCAGCCCTGTTATCCAAAACAGCCCTTCTCAGTTCACCCAGGTTTTCCGGCAGTGGTTCGGGATTATGCGGAAACATCCCTGTGGGTTCAGTAAATATTTCTATTATATTCTTAACCCCCAGGCTCCTGAGCAAGCCCGGTAATATTAAGCCGCCAACAGAATTAACACAATCAATAACAATGGTAAATTCCCTTTTTTTTATTTTACCGATAGCAATATCGGGCAGGGCGAGCAGCATCTCAATATGGTGTTTATTATAATCACTCCTGTACTCAAGCCTCCCAATTTTTTCATACCCTGCAAAACTATAATCCATTTTTTCTGCTATATCAAGAATTTCCGCCCCGTCGGCAGCAGTTACAAATTCACCTTTGCGGTTTAATAATTTCAGGGCATTCCATTGCACCGGGTTATGGCTGGCGGTAAGTATTATCCCGCCGGCAGCCATTTCTGATACAACGGCAATCTCCACCGTAGGGGTTGTAGCCAGTCCAAGGTCAAGCACATCTATGCCCATAGCCGTAAGGGTAGCTGCGATAATTTTATTTATCATTTCCCCGCTGGGCCTGGCATCTCTCCCCGTAACCACCAGGGCTTCCCGTTTATTCACACCCCGCAATACCCATTCTGCATAGGCTGCAGTGTATTTGACCACATCGACAGGACTTAGACCTTCGCCCGGTTTGCCTCCAATTGTTCCCCTTATACCTGATATTGATTTAATTAATGACATGATATTTAATTGAGTTTGAAGAATATTTTTTTCTGTCCTGCAACAAAATTGCAAAAAATATTTTGAAGGGATGATTTTAGGGCATAAATCTTCAATGAGTATTTAATCTCCTCTCTATTCCGGTAAGACTGACAGAGGCGAATAATTTATTAATTATCCTTACCTTTGCATCCGAAATTATAAAACAATGAATAACAGGCACAAAAGGGCCGTGAAGAAGACCGCTGAAGGGGATGGAATGATAAGGCTGAATAAATACATTGCCAACAGTGGTGTATGCAGCCGCAGAGATGCGGACAAGCTCATCTCTGACGGGGAGATAAGCGTTGACGGCAAGGCAGTTACTGATCTGGGGACGAAGGTTTCAACCAGGGCAAAAGTAAAATATAAAGGAAGACTGCTCAACCCGGAGAGGAAGGTTTACATCCTCCTCAATAAACCGGCCGGTTATGTCAGCACAATGGACGATCCTCATGCCGGCAAGCTTGTCACCGACCTGATAAAAAGCGCCTGCAGCGAAAGGGTATACCCGGTAGGCAGGCTTGATAAGGACACTACGGGCTTACTTCTTTTCACCAATGACGGGGAGTTGACTAAAAAACTTACACACCCGTCGCATGGAAAAAAGAAGGTTTACCATGTACACCTGAACCGTCCCCTTACGAAAAACGACATGATAAGTCTTACCGAAGGAGTTGATATAGGTGAGCTGGTGGCTGCTGATGCCGTTGCTTATCCGGATCCTGAAGATAAAACACAGGTTGGCATGGAAATACATTCAGGTCAGAACAGGGTGGTAAGGAAGATGTTTGAAGCCCTGGGTTACAAAATAAAAAAGCTTGACCGTGTATATTTTGCAGGCCTTACAAAAAAGAATCTTCCAAGGGGTAAATGGAGATCCCTGACGGAGAAAGAAATAAATATCCTGAAAAGATAATAATATAAAGCAGTTATGGCTCATAAATCAGGTTTTGTAAATATCCTCGGTAATCCAAATGTCGGCAAATCCACATTAATGAATGCCCTTGTGGGACAGAAGCTGTCTATCATTACATCGAAATCACAGACAACGAGGCACAGGATACTGGGTATAGTTAATGGTGAGGATTTCCAGATTGTATACTCTGACACCCCCGGTATTATAAAGCCCGCCTATAAGCTCCAGGAGGCAATGATGCAATCGGTTTTCACTGCCCTGACCGATGCTGACCTGATAGTATATGTTACTGATGTCATTGAGACAATCGATAAAAACAGGGATATTCTGAACCTTGTAATAAATTCTGACGTTCCTGTCATACTGGTTATAAATAAAATAGATCTGAGCAACCAGGAAAAGCTTGAGCTTCTTATTGAAAGGTGGAAAAGCATTATGTCCGAAGCCATTATAGTGCCTCTTTCAGCGAGGGAGAAATTTAACACTGATACACTGTTCAGTCTTATCCTTGACAGGCTGCCTGAAGGACCGCCTTATTTCCCGAAGGATCAGCTTACCGACAGGTATGAGAGGTTCTTTGTAAAAGAGATACTACGAGAGAAAATCCTCAAGAATTACAGGAAGGAGATCCCTTACTCAGTGGAAGTTGAGATTGAAGAGTATAAAGAGGAAGATAAGATAGTAAATATAAGAGCACTGATTCATGTAAGCAGGGATAGCCAGAAAGGTATTATTATAGGCCACCGTGGAAAAATGCTGAAAAAGACGGGCACGGAAGCAAGAATAGACATAGAGGAATTCATAGCAAAAAAAGTATACCTTGAAATGTATGTAAAGGTTAGTAAAGACTGGCGCGACAAGCCCGGGGCTTTGAGGAAATTTGGTTATTGAATAATTATTATGAACAGTATAGTAGCAATTGTAGGAAGGCCAAATGTTGGCAAGTCAACTTTGTTTAACAGGCTCACCGAGACAAGGGAGGCAATCGTTGATGAGGTGAGCGGGGTTACACGCGACAGGCACTATGGCAAGACAGAATGGAACGGCAGGGTATTTTCGGTAATTGATACGGGAGGCTATGTAAGCAATTCTGATGATGTTTTTGAGAGCGAAATAAACAGGCAGGTTGAGATAGCAATAGAAGAAGCCTCATTAATCCTGTTTATGGTTGATGTTGTGAGCGGATTAACCGACCTTGACATGTCTGTTGCCAATATGCTCAGGCGATCAGGAAAAAATGTAATACCGGTGGTTAACAAGGTTGATAATAACAGCCGCCTGCTTGATGCTGCCGAGTTCTATAAGCTGGGACTGGGTGATTATTTTCCCATATCATCAATTAATGGCTCAGGTACGGGAGACCTGCTTGACAATATTGTTAATATGCTGCCGGAAAGCATTGATGAACCAGAGCAGGCGATGCCGAAAATTGCAGTGGTGGGAAGACCCAATGTGGGGAAATCATCACTCCTTAACAGCCTGACAGGTGAAAACAGGAATATTGTCACACCCATTGCAGGAACGACAAGAGATTCAATTTTTATACATTATAAAAAATTTGAACATGAATTTCTGCTTGTAGACACAGCAGGACTGCGAAAAAAATCGAAGGTCAATGAGGATGTTGAGTTTTACTCCACCCTGAGGGCAATCAGGGCTATTGAAAATTCCGACGTATGCCTGCTGATGATTGATGCCACAATTGGCATTGAATCACAGGACCTTAGCATAATGAATATCATTTTAAGCAATAACAAGGGCCTTGTTTTACTAGTTAATAAATGGGATATTGCTGAAAAAGATTCAAATTCAGCCAGGCTGATCGAAAAAAAGATAAGGGATAAAACATTACCCTTCACTGACTATCCCGTACTTTTTATATCGGCCATCCAGAAACAGAGGATACACAAAGTAATCAACGAGACCATGCGCGTCTACAACAACAGGATACGGAAGGTATCAACCTCATCTTTAAACAATTATATGCTTCCAATCATAGAAAGCAAACCACCGCCTGCCAACAAGGGAAAATTCATCAAGATAAAATACATCAGTCAGCTCCCGACTTTTTATCCCTCTTTCGCTTTCTTTTGCAATCATCCGCAATATATTAAGGAACCATACAAAAGATTCCTTGAAAACAGGCTGAGAGAAAAGTATGAATTTACCGGTGTCCCCATAAAAATATTTTTCAGAAAAAAATAGTTATTTTGGTGTAATTTTTGATGCTGAAGTCTTGTATGAAATATCTGGTACCTATAATATTTATTGTTGCTGCTTTATCACTCGCCTTTTTCAGCGGTTGCGAGAAGATAAAACAGCTTCCACCCGAACCATATATTGAATTCAGGCAATTTACGATGTACGATACCGTTGATCTGCTTGGAAATCCTGCCAAGGCAGGCATCCTTGAATTTTATTTTGAAGACGGGGACGGCGACCTGGGGCTGAAGCAACCGGTTTCAGGTGATACTGATACGACCAACCTTTTCTTCACACTTTATGAAAAGGAAGACGGTATTTTTTCGGAAGCTGATGAGACTGATCCCAACGATCCTTCTGACTACCGTATTCCCTATATGGAAAGGGAAGGACAGAATAAGATCCTTCAGGGTACAATAGAAATTACTTTCCTGTATTTTTTCTATGAGCTTACCGATACAATAAAGTATGATTTTTTTGTAAAGGACAGGGCAGGAAATGAAAGCAATATTGCTTCCAGTTGTCAGATACCTTTCAGTCTTGAAGGCACATGCGTAAAATAATAAGGGGAAAATCTATATTTTAAAGCCCATCAGCAATACATCATCAACCTGGGCATAGTCACCTTTCCATTCATCAAAATATGCACTTACCCTCACATACTGTTCATCCATACTGAGATCCTTGATGTTCTCAATTAGTGACTTCAGCCTTGCGATTTTAAGTTTCTTACCGTTTTCACCTCCGAACTGGTCAGGGTAGCCATCTGAAAATATATAAACAGCATCATTTTCCTTGAGATAATACTCCTGGTCATCAAAATATTTTTCCTCCATATATTCACCTCCCACTGAATTCTTATTCCCCCTGATATAATACAGTTCGCCATCCATTATAATGATCACCGGACGCAGGGCTGATGAAAACCTCAGCAAGCGTGTTTCAGGGTTATATTCGCACACTACCATATCCATCCCGTCATTTGAAGTGTCATCAACCGTCTGGTTAAGCGTGGTGGTAATTTCACTGTCGAGTGCGCGCAATATCTCCGAAGGTCGTGTAATTTCTTTCCTGTTAACTATTTCCTGCAGCAGGGCCGAACCTATCATTGACATGAAGGCTCCCGGCACTCCGTGGCCTGTTGAATCGGCACACACAATTATTATCTTACCATTTTTTATGGTATCAAACCAGTAAAAATCACCGCTGACTATGTCTCTTGGACGGTAAAACACGAATGAGCCCCTGAATATGTCACTCAGTCTTTTAACGGGAGGCAGAAGGCTGGCCTGTATTCTCTGGGCATAATTAATGCTATCGGTTATTTCCCTGTTCTGGTATTCTATTTCTTCCTTTTGTTTCACTACTTCCCTGGTACGTTCTGCCAGTTCGTCCTCAAGGAATTTTTTAACCCTGGCCTGAGCTCTTTCGCGCACCTTTATAATAACTACCACTATTGCCGCCAGCAACAGGGCTGCAGCAGAAATGAACCACCACGTTCGCCAGAATGGTTTCTTAATATTTATAACAAAACTTTCTGTCTGGTTATCTGACTCCCCCTCATAGCTATATGCAAGTATGTTAAAGCGGTACCTCCCGTCACTCAGCCTGTAGGTCACACTCCTGGAGTAGGTCGGATCGCACCATTCCGTATCATAATTCTCCATGCTATAACTGTAGTATACCTTTTCAGGGTCTGAATAATTGAGGCCTACGTAGTCAATTTTTATCATGTGCCTCTGACTGTATGGGAGGTTATACTCCTCTCTCAGGGGCATAATACTGTCATTAATTGTAACCGAAAGTATATTTGTCCTGGGAGGCTTTCGCTTCAGCCTGTCCTTATCAGGATTATAGATCATAAATCCTTCTGTTGTACCGAGAAGGATGTATCCTTCTGATGTTTCAAAGAGGGCATTTTCATTACAGTCGGCTCCTGTTCCAAAAATGTCAGCGAAAGTCCTGACTTCATTACTTGCCTGGTTATAAACGGAAAATCCTCTCCTGTGGCCTACCCATATATTGTTCCTTCTGTCACACAGGATACTGTAGCAATAATCCGAGTACAGGCCCCTGCGGTTTGTTATACTCCATATGGCATCATTCTCAAAGCAGAAGACACCCGAGCCCCGGGTAGCACCCCATATTTTATCCTGCTTTTCCACATCGAATGACTGGAATACATTCCTGGTGCTTCCATGGATAACAGCATTGCCTGAAGAAACCCCATCGCGGGGATCTATCTGGTAGAGCCTGTTACTTTCAGTGGCAACAATAACATTTCCATCGCCCATCGGAACAACCTGGTTTATATTATTGTGAGGCAGTTTTTCTGAAGTGGTAAAGCGGCTTATAAGACCGGTCTGCTTATTTATGCTGATAACACCTCCCCTTGTTCCAAGCCAAATATAACCTGATTCATCAAGGATATCTGCTATATAGTTTTCCATATTATTATCTGACCTGAAGAAGAGCTTTGTACCTCCACGCTTATCCCTCCTGAATACCCCCTGTCCTTCTGTTCCCAGCAGAACTGATCCGTCATTGTAAACATAATAATCAGAGATTCTTTCTCCTCCGACAGAACTGCCAAGGTCAGTGTAGCTGATTGTATGCTCGTTTTTAATGTCAAACAGGTAATAACCTGAAGCTGTTCCGGCAAAAGCATAATCCCGGTATTCACCTACATATATTATATTATTCTCATTCTTACCATCTCCGGGCCGGTAAAATTTATATGCTTCAGATCTTAAAACTGAAACCCCGTTCCCAAAATGCCCGATCCAAATATTCCCCCAGTCATCTTCATAGCTGGTTCTTATATCATTGCTGCCAAGTCCTGAGTTTGCATCGAGAGTTTCATAAGATCTTACCTTAGCATTTGTACTGTCTAGTTCAGCTTTTATAAGTCCGTTCCCGAAGGTTGAAATCCACAGGGCACCGTCCCGGCCCTTCATTATTGACTGCACATTTGAACTTGAAAAAATATCTTCTTCCCCAATTCTTTTCAGGCTTACACCGGTGGTATTAATAACAGCGGAATAGACACCATCATCTTCAGTACCGATAAAGTACAAATCCGGCTTGCTGCCTTGGTGTATAACCTGGACCTTGGAATAATTAAGCTCTTCAGCTTCAGCTATTAATCTCAGTTCCCCATCTGAATATTCACACAGGGCCAGGCCGTTTTGTGTACCCAGGACCAGGGTGTCATTTCCTGCAAATCCGGCACAGTAGAGCAGTTCATCTACAGGGTTCTCCAGATATATTGTTTTTTCCGGATTCCCCGGATCAAAAACATAAATGCCGTCACTCTGAGTAATTATGAAAATTAAGGAATCCCTGTTTTCAACTATATCATTAATCCTTCCGGTCTGGATGCCCGGTATTTGTATCAGCTGACGCTTCTCGGTATAATGCACTGTACCATCATTAAAGCCAAAATATATTTCCCCGCTTTGTGTTTCATAGGAGGCAAAAGGAAAATATGTTTCAAGTGTATCGGAAACATAGGTCATATGATAATCAAAACCATCATAATAACACAGTCCCCTGCCGGTTCCCAGCCATATAAATCCATTCTTATCCTGGTTTATTGTATATATGAACAGGTCGGGCAGGCCTTCACTTTCACCATAATTTTTAAACTGGTAGGTCTGGGCAAGGGATAAGAAAGAGGTTGATGATATTAAGAATAAGATCATCGTATTTTTGAAAAGTAACTTCCGGATCATCAAAATGCTATTTTTCTATTTGTTTCGCTTTAATACTGGGATTATAGACAGGCACACCACCGATAGGAATGGTAAAAAATTCAAGGTATTCGCCGTACTGGTTTTCAACGGATATAACAACATTATTATTTCTTACCAGTTCGGGCCTTTTTTTAATAAACTGGAAGTCGAGGGATGAATTAATTTCCTCCTCTTCTATCCTTATTTTACTTTCTGCCCAGTTATCCTCATTCGAGATTGAAGCGAGCAGTCCTCTTTTCACACGCGAGACCACCCTTATGTAGCCATCATCGTCCCAGTCAAAATTAACCTGTTTTACATATATGGTAGCCGTATCAATATAAGGATATATATGTGAAATGTTTTCATTATTATTCCACATCCTGAAGGAATATTCATAAGTAAAAGCATTCCCGTCCTCAATTGCCCTGTTCTCATCTCGTTCCGTACTCAGATAATACCTGTACAGGTTTCCGTCATCACCTGTCAGTCCCTCACAGATAATTTTAAAGATATAGCCACCGAAGGCTTCAACCAGTTCTCCTTCTGTCGGGTTGAAAGGGCCAAAAGTATACCATCCGTCATCATACCTGTTATCCATACCGAATACTTTTGATGCCAGCAATGTACCGCTCCTGTAGTTGCCCTCAGGATTGACACCTCTTGCATCTTCATGGCTCCAGCACTCTTTTCCCCCGTACACCGAGTAGGACATCCTTGTATCCCATACCCCGTTAATCTCATCCACAGCACCCCCAATATCGGGGTCATAAACTCTTATGTAGAAAGGCCGGGAATATGAAAGTGGTATTTTAAATAAGAATGTCTGTGAAAAGTCATCATCGCCCCAGGAAGTTTCACCGTCACATCCGAAAGTCATAAGGTAAGGAATATTCTCGTCATTGGCGGGTACCGGTTGTGCAACACAGGGTATTGTCACAAGCGTTAAGCCAATGAGCAGTATTAATCTGTATATATTTAGTGCATCCCTCATAGTCAGTGCAAAAATAGTATAATTACCAAAATCATCTTCTTTTCACCACAATAGTCCTTGTCACGCATGTTTCGCGTATATTTCCTTCAGCATCAGGTGATGAGCTTATTATGAGCTGTACATCATAAGACCCATCGAGCAAATATGTTTTTTCATTTCTTACACCCTGTGCAGCAGTACCGTCGTCAAAATTCCAGTAGTATGAGTCAATGTCCCAGTCAGGCAGATAAGTCCGGGACCCGTCTATGCTTATCGTCTCACCTGTATAGCAAGTATCCGGTGCTGTGATAAAGGCCTGTTCAGTTCTTTTTACCTCAAGAAGGTAAGTTGCTTCATTGGGTCTCACATCCCCTGTTATGGTATCTATGGCATTGAGCTTAACAAGATAGATACCCGGCTGGCTGAAACAATGTTCGGCTCTTGCATCTGTTGTCTTCAAGACAGTACCATCATCAAAATCCCATTCATAGACAAAAGTCACCGAATCAGCCTTCGTTGAGTTTTCATCTTCGAATTCCCAGCAGAAACTGTCATAAACAAGATCATTACATTCACTCATTCTTCTGATCGAGGATTTGTACATATAAATATCATCAGTTCGATCCCTTTTTGAAGCGAAGAACCCTTCACTGGCATTGTGTCTTTTAACAAGGCTGAAATCATCGGCTGCCGAATTTATTGGTTCAGCCAGCAATACCGGTTTTGTCCATTCCCTGCCTATCATCCGGGAACTGTAGATATCCAGGCCTCCCATGCCTCCGTCGCGATCTGAAGCAAAATATAATTCGCCTGCCGCTGTAAAGCAGGGATACAGTTCAGACCCGGTACTGTTTATTTCAGGTCCAAGATTCTCCGGTTCAGTCCATTTATCATCTTCCCACCTGCACATATACAGGTCGGATCCCCCATAGCCTCCCGGTCTGTCAGATGAAAAAAACAGGTAGCTGCCATCAAAGCTAATGCATGGGTGACCTGTATTCCACGAAGAGTCATTGTATTCAAAAGCCCTGGGTTCCGACCAGCCATCAGCTGTTTTTTCGGCGATGAGTATTCCGCGCCTGTTCTTAAAATCTCTCTCAAAAGCATCATCGCCTCTTTCCACATCGCTGGTATAGTATATCTGCCTGCCGTCAGGGCTGAAGCAAAAAGGTCCCTGGTTAAACAATGTTTGCAGGTCTTTTGAAAATATTCCGGGCTGGCCCCATTTCATTGAATCTTTACGTTCAGCATAAAAAATATTGAAGATACGATCGCCGTCAAAGCTTACATTATTTACCACCCCGGATACGCGTCTGTCGGAACAAAAAACAATGCCGCCGTTTACCGGGACAGCTGCTATTTCATTAAACTGGCCTGAATTTATCGACAGTTTTTCTATTTCGATCATATTACTAACCTGGCCATGCAGTTTTGTTACAGGCAAAATAAGTAGCAGGAGTGATATGTAGCAGTAGCTCAGTTTGCTCATTTTAAAAATATCGTGGATTTGCTGCACTCACTGTCTTACCAAACTCAAACAGGAGTGCCACTTCATGAGTACCATCAACAAAGGTGCTTAAATTACTCAGGTTATATTCATATGCATATCCAAGTCTCAACTGCTGGTTTATCTGGAACTCCATTATCCCGACAAGCACCTCCTCTCCCAGTCTCCAGGAAAAGCCTAGCCACAGGAAATCGGATATAATGAAATTACCATTGAGGTCAATTAAGAGGGGATTATTCAAAGAGTACCTTACAAGGGTAGAAGGTTTAAATTTTAATCCCCTGGAGAAGTTGAACAGGCCGCCGGCGGTACCCATAAAATAATAATTCTCATAGTCATGATAAATTTCGTAGCCGTTATTGCTGCTTTTTTCCCGGTAGCTGAATAATTCAGGTACTGCCAGGCCTGCAAAGAACAACTGTGAGCTGTAGTATACACCAACACCAACGTTTGGCAAGGTATAGGAAGATACTGCATCGGTAAATTCCGGGTCAGGATCTACTGTTGTTACGCTGTAATAATCATTGTTTACCATATCTGCGCCAGCCTTGAGGCCAAGTGACCATCTCCCCCTGTTTGTTTTGATACGGAATGCATACTGTGCGAAGATACTTGCCTTGCTTGTTACGCCGTAAGTCTGGTAATGAGCCATCATACCAAGGGCAATACGATCATTTTTCAATGGTGAATGCATTGAAAAGGTTCCCATAGTAGGGGCACCTTCAAAATTCAGAGATTTCTTCCTGAAAGACAGTGAAACAGCCAGTGCTTCAGCGGTGCCGGTATAGGCCGGGTTAATAACAAGGCCATCAAGGAGGTACTGGCTGTAAACAGGATAATTTTGAGCATTAAGACCCGTAAGGCTAATCAGCAGAAAGAATATTATATATATTATCCTTTTCATCTTATCTCTTTAGAATAACATAACCACTCCTCTTTTCCTGCAGAGGCGATCTTATTGTAAGGAAATAATAATATGTTCCTTCGGGCAGGGGCCTGCCATCCATGTTTGTCCCTTCCCAATCGTTATAATAATTTTTTGCCCTGTAAACAACGGCACCTGCCATATTTGTAATAATTAACTCATTATCTGTATATTCAAGGCCTTCTATATAAAAGGTCTGGTTATAGCTATCACCATTGGGAGAAAATCCATCAGGGATTAATACACTGCTTACATTCAAGGTAACCCTGTCTGTTTCGGCAGGGCAGACATTTTCCCTGGTTTCTATTTTCCATTCAAGTATATTATCACCATAGGAAAGGCCCCTTACTACTGTTCCTGCAAAATTGTAATCATCAAAAACAGGGCTCCCCTGGCTCTGGATGACAGACCAGGTACCTGTTCCCACTTCAGGTTCACCGGCTTCGAGGGTATATGCAAACTGGTAGGGTTTTAACTGTATATCCTCACCTGCATAGGCCGGTGAAGGAGGCTCCCAGAATGCTATGTCAACGGAGGCTGAATCCACACAGCGCCAGTTTGTTTCCTTCCACCAGAAAGTATGTGTGCCATAACTGTTTACCCTGACTGTTGCAGATGGATTTCCGGTATCTGTTATATTATCTATTGAACCGCTGAAATTGAGCCATAAGCCATCGCCGGCGCTCGGGCTTGCCTGCAGGGGGTAATCGAGTCCGCAAACTTCATCATCGCTCCCCGCGTCAGCTACCGGGGCTTCATAAACCACGACACTGCGGGAGCCGCTCATTGATGTAGCCGCACATGAATTGGCATCAGTAATTGATGCAAAAGTATAGTTACCTGAATAAACGGGTGAATGTGTGAACTCATATGATGCAGTTGTAACTTCAAATGAAGGCAGGTTTTCGGTGCCGTTATTAAGTATCACCGTCCATGGTGCAGCACCGGTGAGGTTCATTGAAACACTTATTTCAGATCCTTCACAGATTGTATCCAGAGTAGCCGTTATCACTCCTTCGGGCAGGGGATGAATACCAACCATAACAACATTACTGATATCCAGGCAGCAATCAGAGAGGCCCGAAAAAACCGTTCTCCGGTAATACGTATCGACTGTCAGTTCCGGGGCCTGGTAATCGATCCCTGTATTATTCCCTGTTGCCGGAGACCACGTAATATTATCAACACTCTCTTCCCACAGATAGGTATACGAACCATTTCCCCCTGCAGGATTACTCCCTGTAATAATTTCAGGCTGTGTATTGTAACAGGTCATTTGATCAGAAGAAATTGAATTACCCGCAATCGGCGGCAGCACCGTAATGCTTATTGAATTACTTGCAAGGGCACATTCACCTGAAAGCACTTTACGTCTGTACCAGGTATTTTCAAGCAAGGCAGGCGGATTGTAGCCGGCCAGGTTATTTGTTCCGGGAGCCGGGTTCCATGTAAGCTGGTCAATGCTGTACTCCCATTCATACAGGTAAGAGCCATCGCCTCCTCCCGGCGTCTCTCCTGTCAGGTTACCAGGTACCTGCCCCAGGCATATTGTTGTATCGACAAGTCCTGAGAGTGTACTAATATTATTGTTTATTATTGCAGGATGCACATTAACAACAACCACATTACTTGTATCATCGCATACCGAGGAGGTAATAATTCTCCGGTACCATGTTGTATCGGCCAGTGCCGGCGGGGTATAGTCTGCCTGGTCTGCCCCGGCAATAGCAGTCCATTCCTGTAAGCTGGTACTGTCTTCCCAGACATAGTTATAATTATTCCCGTCACCTCCTGCAGGTATATCTCCCAGAAGGGGTGCAGGTATTGAATCCTGGCATATGACCTGGTCGGCATAAATAATATTATTGCTGATTGATGGAAGGCTGGCAAGAAACACATGAGCAGAGGTATCGGTACAGCAGTCGAGGTAACCTGATCTGACAATTCTCCTGTAGTACTTATTACCGGGAAAATCAGGTGAAGATTCATCGGGGTTATAATCTTTACCATCTGTTATCCCTTCCGCAGGCACCCAGTTGTTCTGGTCGGTACTGCTGATCCATTGATATGTGTAAGAACCATCCCCATCAAGAGGATCTGAGCCGGTAAGATCATCGAAAAGCTCATCTTGGCATATAAGCTGGTCAGATTCAATAGTATTATTTGAAATTTGCGGCAATACTTCAATAGTTACTATATTACTGGTATCAATACACATACCGGAGCTGACTATCCTCGAATAAAATGTTGTGGATGACAAGATGGGAGGGTCATAGCCGGGATTTGTTACTGTGCCCGGTGCTGACTGCCAGTTTTGTATTTCAGTGCTGTCTATCCACCTGTAGCTATAAATATTATTGCCACCTCCCGGTACTCCATTTTGAGGGATAAGCAGTTCCGGGTCCTGTCCAGCACAGATAATGGTATCATAGCCCACCAGGTTATTTGTTATCAAAGGCTGAACGATTATGGTAATAGCTTTGCTGGTATCTGACACCGGTGTTCCATTGCTGTCGGTGACCACCCTTCTGTACTGTACGGTATCTGTTTCCTGAATCATAATTGTCAGGTTTCTTGTACTCCCTGAGCCGGGTGCGAGTGACCAGGCAGTTTCCTCATCAGTCTTTCTTTCCCATCTGAAAAAATAAGGTTCTACACCACCTGCAGGTTCGGTGCCCAGTATTGTGTTTGGTGTTTGCCCATAGCATATTGAATCGGTTTGTGACTGGGTAACTGATGATATTATAGAATTAAACAGGAAGCCATTAAGTAATAAGGTCAGGTTTGTACGAATCAGTCCGGTTCCTCCGGCGCTCCCCTGCTGAGCACCATCAGGGTAGTTAATAATGCCTGCTGATCCTCCTGCGACACTGATACTCAATTCAGTCTGTGTACCATCGCCACTCAGCCATACCAGACCACCACCACCGCCACCTCCGGTGCCAAAAGATTCGGAGCTGCTGCCTCCGGCACCACCCGCAGCTTCAATGGTAATATCCGAGCCTGCATATGTTTTTACCGACATTATCACTGATCCGCCGCCGCCACCACCACCGGCTCCCCCGTCACCTGACGCTACAGCAGTGACTGAGCTTCCATTTGCTCTTATCATATGGCCATTACCTACAAGTG
>Ga0190359_1000066_pt1 | contig 59857 bp, 53 predicted proteins | sample 48721823_MG_FD_161269 | JGI IMG/M metagenome (GOLD analysis project Ga0190359, IMG submission 161269) | Hydrothermal vent microbial mat bacterial communities from Southern Trench, Guaymas Basin, Mexico - 4872-18-2-3_MG | ecosystem: Environmental > Aquatic > Marine > Hydrothermal vents >...
AAGGGTTAAAAGTTCCCCCATTTTTTTGCTTTTCCACTTTTGATTCTCCGTAATTGATTGAAATAAAATAACTTAAGCCTTGTTTAGGCTAATTTTTGGGGGAACTCCTGGTATTCCAGAGGAAAAACAAAGTCTCGATGAATGCCCCCCTACGGAAAAACAAACTCAAGCGCGGCCTTCCCATGGTAGAAGAACGCGACATGCATTCTCTGGAGAGGGAAAAAGAATATTTAAACAAAATTAACACAAAGCCCTATTTCTGGCAGCGCTGGTTCGGATATTGGAATCTTTCCGGCCCCGGATGGATCCAAAGCGCGCTCACTCTGGGAGCCGGCTCCGCAGGATCCGCCATTTTTGCCGGCTCTGTTTTCGGATACAGGCTCCTCCTGCTCATCGCAGCCATCCTGGTGGTAGCAGCAGGGGCTGTTGCGAAAATCACTTCATTAATCTAGCAGATATGTAACAGCGTATCCTTATAAAAAAAGACGAGCGATTAAAATAAATTGTTACATTAAGCTGCCTCACACCGTATATATTAGTGAGAACATTTTTAAATAAATTTAATAATTTACCTGGATTATTCACGAGTCAAGGTTAAGGATAGCTTTACTGAAAATCAGGTGTGGCTGAAGCGACATTGAAGATTTAGCCTTCTGAGTGCCGTGTTTGAGGAAACTCGGCAAAGCCGAGCTGCGAGCATGTTTGACCCACGGACGGGGGGAGTTGCGCAGCAGCCGAGAACACAGTGCGAAGAATGGCGTTAAAAATCTGAAGGGAGCACAAGCCATATCTGATTTTCACATTGACTCGCCTCGATGGTAAAAAAATGCTCATTGCCATTTTTTTATGAATAGGTCAGGTTAATAGAGAGAATACAATGAAGTCATTTTTCTTGTGTGTGCTGGTTGTTGTTATATTTCTTGGAGCAAATCCAATAAGAGCCGAAGTCCCTTCCATCACAATCATTCTATCTGATCCTCTGGAGCTCGGTTCTGAGACATATCTGTTTTCCTCTATTTCCTCTGTATGTGAAGACGAATATGGAAATTTCTATGTTCTTGATCGCATGGAAAGAAAAGCATTAAAGTTTGATCCCAAAGGAAATCTCATTCTTTCTTTCGGGCAGAAAGGGCAGGGTCCCGGAGACTTCCAATCACCAGGCCGCATCATTGTAACCAAACAGGGCCATCTAGCTGTGTGTGAAGATATGTATGATATTTCCTTTCACAGAACAGACGGCACATTCATCAAACGTGTCCATTTATCCAATCGGCTTGCACTGGGATATATTGGAGAAAATATTTACTATGCCTGGTCATGGGGACCTGAAGACCAGCAGCAGGTAACAGTTGATCCGAACAATAAGATAGTGAAAAAGTATTATTCTGTATCCAAAAATTCCTTTTCCGTATCCGCTCCTGATGAGAGCGGCCGGATGGTCATGTTCAGCTACAGCTCTGATATCTACGCTCCTGAGCTTCTCTTTGCTCATAATGCTTCACTCAGTGCTGTTGCCAAAAGCACTGTATATGAAATCATTCTGCTGGACTCCAAAGGAAACGAAATAAAGTATCTTAAAAGGGATATCCAGCCCGAAAAAATAGATCGAAAAGAAAGAGATTATCTAAAAAAAGAAATAAAAGACTATGCGGACCAACGGGGCTGGCCTCTAAAAGTCACACATGGCTTATATGACCTGATTCCAAGGAATAAAGCGTTTTTCAATCATATCTGTCTTTCTGATCAATATGCCTTTGTATTCCGCATCCCTGAAGATATTTCAAAAAAAAAGTCTCCTATTCCCGTAGATGTTTTCTCTTTGAACGGAAATTTTCTGGGAACGGCAGGGCTTCCCTCGCAACCCGAACATATCTCAAAAAACCATATGTACTTTATTGAAACAGATGAGAAGGGAAATGTTTATCTATCCGTAAAATCCTATAAAATCCGATTCAATAGCCCTGAATAAAAGAGTCTTCTTGACATACCCATACGCCTTATTTTAGTATCTTTCTATCAGGCTGTAAGAAATTGAAACATATTTCAAAGAGAAAACCCCGCGTTTTAAACCTTAAACCCATAACAACAAGGAGGACTGTATGATAAATAACAAAAAATCTCTTCGTATTATATTTGTTTTTCTTTTACTTGTCTTTTTAATCCCCTCTTTAAGGGCTCAGGAAGAAATCACCACTCCTGAGGACTTTTTCGGATTCAAGATGGGAGCTGACCGGAAAATGGCCCGCTGGGATAAGATCGTCGACTACTTCATGCTCCTTGAAAAAGAGAGCCAGAAAATAAAAGTCATAAACATGGGCCCTTCCACCATGGGAAATCCGTTTCTCCTGGTGATTATTTCTTCCCCTGACAATCTGGCAAATCTGGATCGTCTGCAGGAAATAAACGCCACCATCAGTGATCCGAGAGGCACTCAGGAACAGGAAATCAAAAAACTTATACCCGAAGGAAAAGCCGTTATATCTCAGTCCATGAGCCTGCATGCCACTGAAATAGGGCCCACTCAGATGACCCCTGAACTGGCCTATGACCTTCTGAGCAGAAACGATGAAGAGACCCGGAGGATCCTGGATAATGTCCTGTACTTTATGTTTCCCTGTTTCAATCCTGACGGTGAAATCATGGTCACGGATTGGTACCGGAAATATGTGGGAACCGAGTATGAGGGAGCGGGTTTGCCCTGGCTTTATCATAAATACGCAGGTCATGACAACAACAGAGACGGAGACTATCTGAATCTGGTCGAATCAAAATATGCTGCCAAGATCCTCTACAGAGACTGGGTCCCCCAGGCTTATATTGACCATCACCAGATGGGAAGCAACGGCGCCCGGCTTTATGTGCCGCCTTACTGCGATCCCATCCGTCCTTATGCGGATCCCCTTATCTGGCGTGAGCTGAGCTGGTACGGCGCTCACATCGCTTATAGACTTGAAGAAAACAACAAGACCGGCATTATAAATGATGCTATGTTCCCGGGCTGGGGACATTTCGGTTGGCACTGGATCACCCCTTTTCACAACATAGCCGGCATGCTGACCGAATCAGCCAGCACCAGACTTGCTTCCCCGATTTTTATCCATCCCGATCAGCTTGAAGGAGGCTCAAGGCAGTTTCCTGAATATGAGGCTCAGAGCAATTTTCCTCACCCATGGGAAGGCGGCTGGTGGACCCTGCGTGATATTGTGGAACAGACTAAAATTTCAGCCTGGGCTCTTCTGGATATCGCTGCCCGGCATAAAGACACTGTCCTGTGGAACGCCTATCTCAAAGCCAAACGACAAACCGAACGGGGCGCCAATGGAAGCCCCTGTGCCTATGTGATTCCCAGAATCCAGCATGATTATCTCACGGCCGTCAAAATGGTGAACACACTGCTTCTCTCAGGTATTGAAATAAAGGCAGCCCAAAGCCCGTTCACAGTAAACGGAATCATCTACCCTGAAGGCTCTTTCCTCATCTCTCTGGCACAGCCAAAAATGGGACTCATTAGAAATCTCATCGGACGCACTTTCTATGCGGATAACGACTGGACCAGAGATGACGACGGTTCCCCTCTGCGGCCTTATGACCTGGCTACTCACACCATGAATGAATTTATGGGGGTCCGTGTCGATCCAATAAATGAATCTGTCGACGGAGATTTTCAAATCATCAAAGAAAAATATACCGTCAAAGGAGAGGTCGATCCTGACAGCGAGATGTATGTACTGGACGGAAGGATGAACAACAGTTACTGGGCTGTCAATCTTCTTCTCAATAAAGGCGCTCACGTCATGAGAGTCGATAAAAAGACCTCGGAACTCAATACGGGAGATTTTATTGTCACAGAGGGCTCGAAAACCCTGCTTCAGGATGTGGCTGATCTCACCGGAGTGGACTTCAAGTCTTACGGCGGCGATGCGGCCCAGTGGACCCATGAACTCAAGCGCATGCGGACAGGTATGTACCAGCGTTATTTCGGAGGAAATATGGATGAGGGCTGGACACGTTTGGTTTTCGAAAACTTTGCCTTCCCCTATACCAGCATCAAAGACAATGAAATAAAAAAAGGGAACCTTAACAAGAATTATGACGTCTTCATCTTCCCTGATGATTCACCGGCCGTGATCAAGGGCGAACTGCCTGAAAGGTACCGCCGCTATATGGGACAGAGCCCGCCAGAATACAGAAGCGGAATAGGGAAAGAAGGCGTGGAAGAGATAAAATCATTTGTCAAAAACGGCGGAATCCTGGTCACATTCGGAGATGCCTGCGGTTTTGCTATTGAGGAATTTGCTTTAAATGTCCGTAATGTGGTGGACCGTATGGATCCCAAAGAGTTTTTCTGTCCGGGTTCAACGCTAAAAGCAACCTTTAACAACCAGAATGCTTTTGCCTATGGGATGCCGTCAGAAGGATTGGTTCTTTTCCGTTCAAATCCTGCCTTTGAGATCACCCCAGGCAACCATAATGAAGACTATGAGGTCATTGTCCGTTATAAGCAAAGAGACCTCCTTCAAAGCGGATGGCTCATCGGAGAAGAGTATCTATCTAAAAAAGCGGGGATGGTGTCAGTACAATACGGCAAGGGCCAGATCATTCTCATGGGATTCAGCCCCCAAAACAGATGCCAGATGCATGGAACATTCAAGCTTCTTTTTAATACCATTCTGCGCTGATAAAGGGGATAGGAGGAATAAATATGGAAAAAAGAAACTTTTTCGTTTTTATCATTGCTATGTTACTGTTTTTTTACTCGGTAACATCAGCACAAGAATCTGATAACAAACCTATTGAAGAACAAGCGCTGTCCAAAACCCACCATACGGTTAAGATCGGAGATCAAAACATCTCCTATACAGCCACAGCAGGAGAACTCACTGTCAATAAGCCAGATGAGAAGCCGGGAGCTCAAATATTTTTTACAGCTTACACAAGAGACAATGTGAAGGATTTATCCCAACGTCCCATTACTTTTGCCTATAACGGCGGGCCCGGTTCCTCCTCTGTCTGGCTTCATATGGGATGTTTAGGCCCCAGAAGGATCCGCATGACAGAAGAGGGCTTTTCAGTAAAACCCCCTTTTGGGCTTGAAGACAATGAGTACTCTCTTCTGGATGTAACAGACCTCGTTATCATCGACCCTGTATCAACCGGATACAGCCGCCCTCTGCCCGGAGAGAAAAAAAGCCAGTTCCATGGAGTCCAGGAAGACCTTGCTTCTGTGGGTGAGTTCATCCGGCTGTACATCACTCAATTTGAACGGTGGTCCTCTCCTAAATTTTTAATGGGGGAAAGCTACGGCACTTTTCGTTCTGCAGGGCTTTCCGGCTTTCTCCAGGGGCGCCAGTACGGGATGTATCTCAACGGCATCATCCTTGTATCCTCAGTTCTGGATTTCTCTACCATCGGGTTCAGTAAAGGAAACAACACTCCTTATGTGCTTTTTCTTCCCCACTATACAGCTACGGCCTGGTACCACAAAAAACTTTCTCCGGAACTGCAAAACAGAGATCTGACCGAACTGCTGGATGAGGTTGAAAACTTTGCGCTCAATGATTATTCAGTAGCTCTCTTAAAAGGAAACCGCCTGCCTGAACCAGAAAAAACGGATATCGTAAAGAAGCTTGCCCTGTATACGGGTCTTTCGGAGGAATATATTTCCCAGTCAAATCTCCGCGTCCGCCACGATCGGTTTGTAAAAGAACTGCTCAGAAACGAGTTTAAAACCGTGGGTCGTCTGGACAGCCGTTTCACCGGAAGAGACGAAGACGCGGCCGGTGAAAATTATGAATTCGATCCTTCAAGCGCCGCTATAATGGGCGCCTTTTCAACAATGTTTAACCACTATGTTCGTGAAGAACTTAACTTTCATAAGGAAATCCCATACAACATCTACGGAAATGTTTACCCCTGGAATTTTTCCCAGACCTTAGGCACAAGAAGAAACATCGAAGCTGTCCCGTATATGGCAGAGACACTGCGCAAAGCCATGAGCGAGAACGAGAATCTCCAGGTATTTGCGGCAAACGGCTATTATGATGGAGCCACTCCCTATTTTGGAACAGAATACACCTTTTCTCAAATCGGGCTGAATGATGAGTTCAAAGACAGAGTGCATATGGGCTATTATGAGGCAGGTCACATGATGTACATCCGCAAACCGTCGCTGGCCAAGCTGAAAAAGGATCTGGCTGAATTCATCCGCTCTGCCTCAGGAAAATAAAAAAAATACATACATATTTTATGAATAATTCAGATTAGAAGTAATAGCGAATACGCAGTTCCAGCCGGAAATTGTTTTGTTTCTCTCCGAATTCTGTGCCCCTATTCCCCACCAGAAACATGGCCCTGGCCCTAAGTTCAAGGTCTGTGACCGGAGTATAGAGCAGTTCCGGAACAAGAGAAAAACTGCCGTCTCCCAGGTTGCAGATACTGGTAAGAGAAGGATTGAAATAGACGATATTAAAAGGTTCTTTTTGAAGGATACGAAGAAAGAGATAATTTATTGCCGGAGAAAAGGTGCGGAATCCTGTAAAAGACGATGCCAGATCGAGTTCATCCTCAATTCCCGACATCAGATACATATCATAACCGCTGTCGATCAAACTATAGTAATCTTCCATCTCCTTCTGTGTGTATCCCCTCCCGTTGCGGTAATATTCCAGAAAAAAGGTGGTGTTGCTTTTCGTGAGATACCGGATACCCAGGAGATAACTGCAGCCGTCTCTCTTTTTTTGATCTAAAGCGCTCTCATCATCAACAACTCTTTTGGAATATTCTGTCCGATAGGCTCCTTCGCCGTGTATTTCAATATTTGAGGTGATATTGCGTGAAAAATCAATCCCGTACCGTGAAGAAATTCCCGGTCCGGTCAGAAACATCAGGTCAATATCTGTGTCAAACAGCAGAGAATACACCTTTCCCCCGTAATTCAGAGTGTTGTGCCGGCCCAGCTGGCTGTTCACATCCTTAAAAACCGGGATCAGAATCCCTGTCAAGGTCAACGTCCGGAGCTTACCCGAAAAACTCTTGATATAATCAGCAGAGATCACTGTGAATCCTTCCAGGGCGAGGTCCGGGTCAAAAGGATTTTTAGGATTATCAATAAACGCAACCGGATTCCAGGCATAACCTTTGCCCCACTTCAGGCGTTTTTTCCCAATATCTATATGAAAGTGCAGTGAAGGTTTGAGTGAAAGATAGCCTTCATAAAGGTCGAAATCCTGGGACCAATCCGAATGAGAATGGTTCAGGTCCGCATTAAGACGTATCTGGGCTTTGGCGATCCCTCTTTCATAGCTCAAATCCAGCAGGGCCTTGAAATTGCATTCCATAGCCTTCTTTTTTTGTTCGCTGTCATAATAAATCAGGGAATAAAATCGAGATTCCCGGTCAAGAAGAGAAAAAACAGGCCTTGCCTCCAGATACCCCCCGAACTGAAAGGCCTTTTTTTCTATCTCTGAAAGGTCAAAAGAATAATCTTCCTGGGCATTAGCCGGCCGTATAAAAAGAGAACCTATCAGAAGAAAGCATGTTAGGTATTTCACTTGCGCAAAGTTTCCATATTGGGCATAAAGGTCAATGTAAAGACCTCATCTTTCAATTCCCTTCCTGCGATGCTCGCAAATATCATGACCGATTTATACCCTTCATGAAGAGGGCTGTCCGTCTCCATCACCGAAGGCCGGACAATACCTCCTCCGAAATCCTTGACCTCCTTGAAATGAATGGTCTTTATGAGCATAAAAGCTTCAGTCATGCACTCGATTTTTTTAGGAAGAATCCGGTCCTTATCCACCCATATCCTCAGGTGGTCATAAGCCACCGAATTCGTCTTGGCCTTTGTATGAAGCAGCCATTCTGTTTCCAGGTCTTCTGTTTTTTCAACAAAGTACTCTTCAGCATAATCCAACCGGAGAATATCAGCATTATTGAACACTCCTCCCACTACGGACTGCATACTGGTGACTCTTATGGGTCTCCCTACATTAGGGATATACAGCCACATGTTCTCATCCAACCGCAGGGTGCTGCGCCCCTTTTCACTATCCGGGGCCAGAAAAAGCGCTGCCACCTTATCCGCCCCCTTTTTCACAGTAAACAGGACAAATTCCTTTCTGCGGCCGTTCGGTTCGATATTGATCAGCTTCCTGTAAGACTCAAAGGATTCAGGACTTAAATTCCTATCCAGCTTTTTTAAAATGTCATTCCCGTCCTGTGCTGAGAGAGGCACAACCATGAGAAGCGCTAAACAAATTCCAAAAATTCGATCCATCTCTGCACTCCTGAACAATCTTTCTCTTTTCAATAATGATTTTATAATATATTGTCCAAACATACTATCTCAAGTCTTTACATTTCTATCCCGAATCATTCACAATTCAAATTTTTATCTTTCAGAAATCCAGGTATGGCTGAAGCGACATTGAAGATTTAGCCTTCGGATGAGGCTTTTCGAGGGCACCCGGCAAAGCCGGGCGACGAGTATGTCTGACCCACGGACGGGGGGAGTTACGCAGGAGCCGAGAAAAACGAAGGAGAATGGCGTTAAAAATCTGAAGGGAGCGACCAGCCATATCTGGATTTCTCATCACACATGCCTTAAAGCATTGATAGGCTCCATTCTGGAAGCTTTATAAGCAGGCTGCAGAGCTGCCAGTATGGAAACCAGAATGACAATACCTGATATGAGAAAAATCTGTCCGGGTTCAAGGCGGGGAGAAAGCACCAGCCCTATCTGCCGGCCAAAATTAAACGATATCTCCACAGCATTGATGACATAGGTCACTGCACAGGTGAACAGAATCCCGACCAGAGTGCCTGTCAATCCCAAGAAAAATCCCTCTATGAGAAAAAGAAAAAGTATCTTACCTGGTTTGGTGCCTATAGCAGCCATGGTTCCGATTTCCCTTATCCTTTCATAAACTGCCATAATCATCACATTCATAACACTGATCAAAACAATGGCGATCAGCATAAGCCTTATGAAGAATGTCATGACCTCTATCATCCGGGACACATTATAAAAAGGAGACAGGTCCTCCCACGTCCGTACATCAAAGACAGGTTTTCCTGCTTTATTGAGCTGGTCGGAAAGAGCTGCGTCCAGGGCAGCGCTCACACTGTGCAGTTTATCAAAATCATCCAGCCTAATGGCGACTTCGCTGACCTCCATCTGATCCATACGGAGCATCTCCATGGCATCTTCAATATGCATATATCCGTCTCTTCCCCCGGGACCTGTCACGCTTTCAATAACAGCACCTACCCGGAACTGCTTTCCATTGACCGAGCCATCCCGATTAGTGGCAATAACCACTATTGTATCTCCGACCTTGACCTCCATGCCTTTGGCCAGAAGTTCCGGGATGAACATCTCTCCTTTTTTGATGACTTTTTCCCCCTGCTTGACCCTTCCCGGAAGAAGCGGGGCTACAGCCTCCTCCTTATCAGGATAAACCCCATTGACTCTTATATTCGTGGTTTCCATAAAATTACTGAACATTCCCGCAAACTTAATCCTGGGAGAATAAGCCTTGATCCCAGACATAGAATTTACGGCCTTTTCCAATTTTTCTATATCTTTCTGATCGAGGTTCAAAGTCAGGGGAAGGCTGTCAATGGAGGCCATATAGCCCTGCTTATGAATCTGAATATGGCCGAGCATGGAATCTGTTATCTGGCTGATCATGAGATTCTTGAAAGCACTGGAAGAAGACACAAAAACAAGCACAAATGTCACTCCCACGGCAATAAGAGAAGAAGTCAGAAGAGTCCGCCTCTTATATCTCAATAGGTTTCTCAGCGCTATCTTCACCAGCTTAAACATGGCCGCCTCCTTTTCCTGAGGCTTTTCCGGTGATCATACCGTCAGTGAGCGTATAGATGGTCTCCACTTCACCCACAATCTTTCTGTCATGGGTGGAAAAAATAAAAGTCACTCCTAACTCATCTTTCATTTTGTGCATGGTATCTATAACTCTAAATGCGGTCTTGCTGTCCAGGTTAGCGGTCGGTTCATCTGCCAGAACCAGGCTGGGATTGGTGACCAGAGCCCGGGCAACCGCCACTCTCTGTTTCTGGCCTCCTGATATCTGATCCGGATGCTTGTCCTTCTGATCCAGCATTCCGACCGTATCCAGAAGCGTTAAAATCCTTTCTTTTCTTTCAGCCGCTGATACATTTTGAACCACCAGTAAAGGATATTCCACATTTTCATACACTGTTAGCACCGACATCAGGTTAAAATCCTGAAAAATAAACCCCAGGTTTTTGCCCCTGAATTCTGCCGCCTCTCTCCTGGAAAGACTGGAAGTATCTATTCCGGCTACTCTGAGGCTCCCTGATGTGGGCTTATCCATACATCCAATGAGATTCAGAAGTGTTGTCTTCCCGCTTCCTGAAGGCCCTACAAATGAGACAAAAGATGACGGCTCCACGGCAAAATTCACAGATCTCAAAGCTTCGACACGCTGTTCGCCAAGAGCATAGACTTTGGTCAAATCCTGAGCAAAAATCAAACTCATATTTGTCCTCCTCTCCGCTATTCAATCCTGCGGAAATTCATTTTACTCTATTTTTCAATCAATGAGAATTCTTCATCCCGAATATATATACAGATTATGAGCTTTGTATAGCAAATCATATCCAAAAAAACAGGAGCAGGGTCGGATTTGAACCAATCCAGAAAAGAGCAGGAAGAACTCAAACATGAAGTCAAAGTCACTCTGAAACTGATCCAGGTTTACGTAACAGACAAAAAAGGAGACCTTCAGCGATATAAGGTTTCTGGCCCTGCATCAGTACCTAATCACAGACCATGAAAAAGTCCGCAGAGTCATCAAGAAAGAAAATCTCTATGGGATAACCTGAATAAAAATCATTCCAAACTTCTTTCGCATGTTTGATCGCTGCCCCATACCCGCCATTCTGGACCCGGAGCATGAAACAACTGTTTACACATTATTACTCCACTCTAAAATCGATTCTATCACTCAACAGAGCAATCTAGTCATTTCTTCTTAAGGCACATTTCTTGAATCATTTTTGACCATGCTTTAAAATTCATGAATAGATCAGATTAATTATGTTTGAAAGAAGGAGATTCAAATAATGAAAATATTCGGAATCATTATTTTGGTTTTAGCCGGCATTATTTTGCTGGTAATTGCAGTACTCGGGGTACTGCGTATTGTTGATGAATCACGGGTGAACCGCATCTGGAGTTCGCTCCAGGTCTCGGGAGACTTGGAGAAAGTTTTCTCTCAGGCTGCTGTCGAGGGTTTGCCTGAATTGGCGCAGCGCTATCTGTTACATGCCATCAAGCCCGGCACACCATTGGCACGGCGGGCGGAACTGAAGATGTCGGGAATGCTCAAACCCAAAGAAGATGGGACATGGATGCCGCTTCAGGCGACCCAGATACTCACACCTGGGCGCGGTTTTATCTGGAAGGCAAAGGCAAAAGCTGTCGGTCCTGTTTTTATGCGCGCGACGGATCACTATGCTGATGGAAGTGGCCGTATGCGCATCTCCCTCCTGGGACTGCTGCCGATAGTGAACGCATCGAATCCGGATATCGCCAAATCAGCGGCAGGACGTCTACTCGGGGAGTCATGTTGGCTGCCAACTACGTTTCTGCCACAATATGGCGCAGTCTGGCAGGAGGTGGATAGCCTTCACGCCAAAGTCACGGTTACCGTAGACGACCTGACCGCCACGCTCATACTGACCATTGATGAGGAAGGCAGACTGAAGGAGGTGGTACTGCCGCGCTGGAAAGATGATATCAAAGAGTATGTTCCATTTGGTGTGGTCATCAAGGAGGAGCAGGAATTCGGTGGCTATACCATACCTTCGCAACTGCATGGCGGTTGGTGGTACGGGAGCGAACAGTATGCTGAATTCTTCCGTTTTACAATTGAGCAAGCCAAGTTTTACTAACCTGAACTATCCATAAAAAAATGGCGATGTTCATTTTTTTGTTGTGTTTATATATCAACTAAAATAATAAAAGTCAATAAAAATAATCAACATAATTTGTCTCAAATGTGCCTATAATAAGCCTGCTGTTTCCCAGTTTTAACCAGCGGTTTTTGATGACTTTTATTTCATATTTTTTAAGGAATCTTTCCAGTCCCCCCTGTTTTAAAAACTGCTGTCCATTCCGGAAGTGTTCCTTTCCGGCCATCCTTTCAATGAAATAAGTTACTATTCTTCCCATTCTGGATGGAAAATCCATTGGCCTTTCATAATCTATGATAAGCAATTTTCCCTTCTTTTTGAGCACTCTTCTGGCTTCCTTTATCATTTTGCTTCGAACATCTTCCGATTTTTCATGAAGAGCATAGGAAATGACCACTGACTGGAATTTATTGTTTTTAAAGGGAAGGCCTGCTCCATCCCCGCATATAAAAGATGCATACAGTGCCCTGGATTTTGCATAATCCAAAACCTTTCTATCCAAATCAATTCCTACAGAATTGCCTTTTTGAATAAATCGGCACTGAGCTCCTGTCCCACAGCAGAGGTCAAGAGCCGGGAATAAGCGAAATTCGTTTATATAAGAAGCCACATATTTCCTCATCCTTTTAAGGGCTGTTCCCAGAAATATATCATACAACCATCCATCTAAATAATTCTTTTTGATTTTATTTCTAAACATAAGCATCGATTCATTATACAATATTCACCTTCTGAATGTTTTCTCTTTTCATTCTGAATGAATATTGTATATAATAGTAAAAATTTTCAATTGAGATACGATTAATGAAAGCCGTAATACTATGTGCCGGAAGAGGGATCAGGCTTCTTCCATACACACGAGAAATCCCTAAATGTCTTCTTAAATTCAGAACAAAAAGTATCCTGGAATATGCCATAGAAAACTTTAAAAAAGTCGGAATCGATAAAATCATGCTTGTCACTGGATTTAAAGAAGAACGGATCAAAGAGCTTATAAAGGAACGCGGCTATCCCCACATCAGTTATGTCACCAATCATGATTATTCGAGAACAAACACAGCCTTCTCTCTTCATCTTGCCCTTAGACAGATGGATGATGATTTTATTCTTATTAACGGTGATGTGATCTTTGATTGGACTATCCTGACCGACCTCCTCAACCATCCTAAAAAAAATTGTGTGGTTGTGGATAACAGCATCGATCTGGACGAAGAAGAAGTCAAAGTCATCACACAAAATGGGATCATATCCAGAATCGGAAAGGACCTGAATCCTGCCAAGTGTATGGGAGAAGCCATAGGCATTAACAAAATTTCCAGGAAAACCATCCTCCCCCTGATCAACGAATTCAATTCCCTTGAGAAAAATGGAGAGCTTAACCACTTCTTTGAAAAAGGATTTGATATCCTGACACATAAATCCTGCCCATTTGGAATTCTCCTGACTGATAAGCCCTGGGCGGAAATTGACACTCAGGATGATTTCAACTACGCAAAAAATAAAATCTATGCAAAACTTTACGACAAAAACTGAATACTTGAAAGCGGTTAAAAAAGCCGGACATCCTTTAATCTCCCATTTCATCAAGGTCAATGCCTGGATAAACAGGCCTTTGGCCTGGCCCCTTGTCCAGGCACTGAAACCCACAAAAGTCACTCCGAATCAAGTCTCTGTGGCCTCTTTTTTGATCGGAACAGCCGGGGCTGTCTGCTTTTCCACAGGCAGGACTTCCTGGTTTATAGCGGCAGGTATTCTGGTCCAGCTTTCTTCAATCATAGACTGTGCTGACGGAATGCTGGCCCGTGCCAAAGATATAGAGACAGAGTACGGCAGATATCTGGATATTTTTTTGGATAGAATCTTAGAGTTTCTTCTGTTTGCCTCTATCGGATTAGGAGTGTACCGCGCCTCAGGTCAGAATATATGGCTTATTCTCGCCCTCCTGGCATCCGCTGTTTACTTTTTGCACGTCACCCTGTATTACATAACCATCCACTATTTTCAAAATAAAACCAGGGGAGACACCAGTGAGTCAAGAGCGCTCCTGCTTTTTCTTATAATGGCCTTTGCTGTCATAAACCAGCTTGATATTGCGATCTGGACTTTATTGGTGGTCAGCTCCCTTATCAGTCTTTATATAATCCTTGACTTCTTCCTGTCTCCGGGGAAAAAACCCAATTATTCATAAAACTTCTCTACGCATCACTCCTTCTCTTCTTTGACCCGCTCGGCTTCATAAATCCCCTCTGGCTGAATGATTTCAAGAGCTGTCACCTGCCCTTTATCATCTGTCTTGAATCTCAAACCAATCACCTTAACCTGTTTAAGCACGAACTCTTCTCCTAATACAGGTTCCAGATCATATACCATTTGGCCGGGGATGTAGACCGTAAGCCTGTTCCCTTTTAAACTTATGGTCAGGATCTGATCAATAAGCGTGTATTTCCCGACAAACTGCTTGAGGTAATCCGGATCAAAAAGCCGGGCACTTGGTTTTTTCTTAAAAACGATCTCTTCCATAGTGGATTCAAAAGGAGCTTCCAGCCGTGCCACTAATCCGTTTACATTGGTGCGGAAGGTGAGCTTCATATCCATAAAGGTCGGGTCATCCGCCTCCTTTCCGTTGAATGTCTCATAATGCCAGTGCTCCAGCGGAGTGGTGATCTCATTATAGGTAAAAAAGAGACTCCCGTTCTTTTGAAATACTTTGATATCTCCGTATCCCGGATGATTATAATCACCGGAATAGTCTTCTAATTCATGGGCGGGCTGTGTGCCTGTTACCCGGCGCGTTTGCTTTTTCTTTTCCGCTTCCTCTTCAACTTCCTCTCCTTTTGCTATTCTTTCAGCTGCCAGGCTAATCCAGTCTTTGGGCTCCAGTTCCAATATGAGATCCGCAGCATGCCGGATGAGAAGCTCCGGCAGGGATGTGCCGTTCTTGTTTGCCAGCACCACAAATCCCAGTCCATCTCTGGGAAGCATACTGACCATGGCTGAAAATCCATCAATATTTCCCCCGTGATGGATCCGGCTGTGTCCTTGGTAGGTATCCACAAACCATCCCATTCCGTAATCAGAAGGAGTGACTTCAGGTATGGCCGGCGTTCCCCCTGTAGGCATATGAGCCAGATGCATATCTTCCAGAGTCTGGGCATTTATGATCTGCCTGCCGTCGATCATCCCTTTATTGAGATGGACCAGCAGCCACCGGCTCATCTCATTCACACAGGAATTGATGGAGCCGGCCGGACCGATATTGGTTATGTTTCGAAACGGAATCCGCTTGATTTCTCCGTCCTCCTCACGGTAAGGAAGAGCATAATCGTCATCCTTTTGTGAATCTACAACTGAAAAATTAGTCCTTTCCATTCCCAGAGGTTTGAGCACATGGGAGCGGATGGCCTCTTCCCAAGGCTGCTCTGTAAGTACTTCCACCAGGTATCCGGCCGTAAGAAACATCAGATTATTATACTGAAATCTCTCCCTCAGATCAGCCGTAGGCTTGAGATACGCCAGTCTTCTGACGAACTCCTCGCGGGAAGCCTGGTAGTTGTTGTACCACACCAGGTCATGACGGGGAAGTCCTGAGCGGTGAGTCACCAGGTCCCGGGGTGTCAGGTGCTGGCTGGCAAAAAGGTCATAAAGCTTAAACCAGGGGATATAGTTATGTACAGGAGTCTCCCAATCCAACCTGCCTTCATCCACCAGAATTCCCATGGCAAAGGTGGTAAAGGCTTTGGAAGCTGACCCTATAGCCAGGAGTGTATCTGCCGTCATAGGGATTTTCTGTTCCACATCACGGAAGCCGTATCCTTTGGCCAAAATGACCTCATCATCTTTGATCACTGCCACAGCCACTCCGGGCACTTTTAGGCTTTCCAGTCCCCTGTTAACCAGCTCGTCAAAATCCGCCAACGCTTTTTTTGCTTTGACAACAGGGCTGACTTCCCGTTCGAGGACAAACGGAAATTCCTGCCCGCTCTGAGTGAAATCTCCAGCTATCTGAGAGCCATCTTCATTGAACGTTCCCTTAAAAGCCGGCTCACCGGGAATCCCGCTCATTTCAAAGCCAACACTGCCCCCCTCCAGAGTGATGTTCTCAAGCGGCAGGTTTTTTGCATCCTGAGCAGGAATGGATATCTTGCCTTCCCACGAACCATCATCTTTCTGGTTGAAATCAATAAGAATTTCCAGCTTCATTCCAGGGATATCAATAGACCCTTCCCAGTGGCCTGCGAGCGAAGCTTTTTGGCCGGAAAGAGTAAATTGAGGAATAAGCATAAAAATAAGGCATAAATACAAGACAAAATGTGTTCGCATCTTTTTCATTGAACTCCTCCTTCTAATAAATACGGAAATTTCCTTTTTTAGTTCCACTTAAATCTATACTAACTTTTTAACATAAATATTCAATATTTTAAAAATTTAATTATAGGGGACGCTCCATAAGGTACCACCCTATATTACTGAACCTGTTATTAGGAAGGACGCTCTTTCTGGAATTCATATCCTGACCAGGGGATGGTCAAAATATGGACGGGGTTATCTAATATATCAACTCTCCTCTTAACGATCATTAAAGATAAAAAGGTCATCAACGCTTGTTTTCAACGCCTTCGCAATATCATGAGCCAGTTTGAGAGAGGGAGTTTTGAAAGACGAAGATAATTAGAACTAAATTTGCTCTATATAAGAGGTGTCTCGCCGGGAACAGCCACAGGATCAAGAGGAAGCTCTATGAACTCGTAAGCAGGAGGAGTCAGGTCCAATTTGGAGGCGTTCATCACCCAGTCCCATTTCAGAGCGCGCCCTGTGTAGGCGCTCATACGCCCCATGATAGCGGTCATGGTGCTTTCCGCCACCTGCCGGCCTTCATTCAAAGGCGTACCGGATTTGATGCTGGCAATAAGGTCTGCATGCTCCTGGACATAAGGATTGGGAGATTCCTCTTCATGCTCATAGGAAAGGGCTCCCGTGATACGCCCTTCCACTCCGGATGTAAAAGAGACCCCTTTTGTCCCGATCACACGCTCCGATACATTTTCACTGCATCCCTGTATCTGGCGGCACATACTCATTACACGCGCTCCGTTTGGATATTCATACTCCACGGCAAAGTGGTCGAAGATATTTCCATACTGAGGTTCTGTCCGAACCTGACGGCCTCCCATTCCAGAGCACTCTATGGGATGAGAGCCCATGGCCCAATTGATGACATCCAGGTTGTGAACATGCTGCTCAACAATATGGTCTCCTGAAAGCCACGCGCTAAAAAGCCAGTTTCGAATCTGCCATTCCATATCCGACCAGCCCTTTGTCTTGTAGCCTACCCAGTTCATCATAGCCCGTTCAACCCAGAGTGCTCCCTGATTCCAGTAACACTGGCCTGCAGCGATATCACCGATATCACCGTTGTGAATGCGCTTCATGACTTCAAGGTAATGCTCCTGATGCCGACGCTGGGTCCCTGCAACAATACTCAGATTTTTTTCCCTGGCCAATTCTGAGCTGGCCATCACAGACCGGATGCCTACTGGGTCCACAGCCACCGGTTTTTCCATGAAAACATGTTTTCCTGCTTCCACAGCTGCTTTGAGGTGCTGGGGCCTGAAATGAGGCGGCGGAGCCATAATGACCATGTCAATATCTGCGGCAAGCACATTTTTATATGCATCAAATCCCGTAAACATGGTATCTCTTGTTACAGCCAGATTGCTTTTCGGCAGCTCCTCAGCCAGGCGTTTGTAAGACCCCTCCAGCCGGTCCTTAAATAGATCTCCCATGGCAGTGATCACCGCATCTGGTGATGCCTCCACACAATTCATGGCAGCCCCTGTGCCGCGGCCCCCGCAGCCTATCATTCCTACCCGGATGCGGCCCGATTCTGATCCGTAAACAAGCCCGGAAGAAGGAATGGCCGCAGCCAGAGCAGCGGCTGATGAAACCTTTATAAACTCTCTGCGGGTTAAACTTGAATTGTTTTTCTCTCTATCCATGTTTTCTCCTTCTCATGCATATTAACCTGGGTTAAAAGGCGTCACAGGCCCTATAAGCATCTATGACTGCCTTCTCGCCTTCTTTTCCTGGAAGGCTTTTTCCATGCTCCATACACAGAACTCCCTTATAACCTTTGCTGTAGAGATGTTTGAAGATGTTCTTGAAATTGATTTCTCCTGTGCCCGGCTCATTTCGTCCGGGATTGTCACCGAGATGAAAACTGGCGATTTCTGTCCAGGACCGGTCAATGTTCGGAATGAGATTGCCTTCAGATATCTGCTGGTGATACAGGTCATCAACGATTTTGCAGTAAGGGCTGTTGACAGCCTGACAGATCTGAAATGCCTGCGGCATGTTTTTAAGAAACAGTCCCGGATGATCCCATGGATTAAGAGGTTCAATGACTATGATCAAACCGGCTTGAGCACAAATATCAGCACAATATTTCAAGTTCTCTATGACATTGGCTGTCTGGTAGCCCCACTCCATCTTCTGGTTATATCGCCCGGGAACCACAAGCGTCCATTTGGCATTGGTGCGCTTGGCTGTCTGTACAGCATCCTTCATTTTTTGTTTGAGCATAAGGCGGACGTCTTCCTTATCCAAAACAAAGGACTCCACTTTGAAATCCGCATAGGCCACAAAAGGACCAAGTTCCATGCCGTGGCGGTTCAGCTCTGAGGCAATCTTTTCCTGAACCTCTGAAGGCCTGCTCATCAAGCTGTTATCAAAAACAGCCTTAAATCCCTGGTCAGCAGCAAACTTCAGATTGTCCACAGGGTCCTCTCCCGCATGCTCCCGGAACATCCCGAGCGAGGGAGCGTATTTCAGCTTAAAGCCCGCAGAATTCTGCCCCGTGGATACGCGGGTCGCTCCGGCTCTAAGAGGCGCTATTGAAAGCGACGCCAGTGATGCAGCCGCAGCCCCCATAAATGTCCGGCGGGACCATCCTTTTGAGTGCAGATACTTCTTCTCACTCATCCTTGCTCTCCTTTTTTAAATTGAGAAATCAATCACCTTTTTCCTCAGATGAAAGATTGACTTCTGACATTTTTTATATATATATTACTAGTAATGGGGAATAAAGACAAAACTATAAAATGCCCTCAGTGTCAATCTCTTAATCCTGAAGGCAATCAATTTTGTGACAAATGCGGATTTGTTTTAATAGAAAAAGCAGAGACCTTAACTTACACTGATTCTTATGAAAAAGCAGCGACGGATACTCTTGGGTTTTCACCCGGTGAAAAATTCGGACCCCGATACCGGATCATTGAAGAGATCGGCCGTGGAGGGATGGGACGAGTCTACAAGGCAGAAGACACTGAACTGAATATAACTGTCGCCCTCAAGATGATCCGCCCTCTCTATTCCAAAGATCCCCATTTCATACAGAATTTTAAAGAAGAAACTATCCTGGCTCGATCCATATCCCATGAAAATGTGATACGAATACACGACCTTGGTGAAGTGAATGATATTAAATTCATATCTATGGAGTATATCAAAGGACACGACCTCAAAGACCTTATTCACACCTCCGGGGCACTCAGTGCTGAAACCACCATCTCTATTGCCAAACAGATATGCCTTGGGCTTAAGGCAGCTCACCAGAAAAATATTGTCCATCTGGACCTAAAACCGCGCAACATCATGATCGACTACAGTGGCCATGCATACATCATGGATTTTGGAGTATCCAAATCTCTTAAAGCTCGTAAAATGGAGCGGAAAAAGAAAGTCGCAGGAACCCTTCCTTATATCTCACCTGAACAAGCAAAAGGCGAAGAAGTCGATCAAAGAGCAGATATTTACTCTCTGGGAATTATATTATTTGAAATGCTCACTGGAAAACTGCCGTTTGAGGCGCACACAGCAAAAGAATACATTCAAAAGCATCTCCAGGAGAAACCCCCTCCCATAACCGAGTTGAAGTCTGATGTGCCTCCCACTCTCCAAAAAATCATCATGAAGTGCCTTCACAAAAATCCTGAGAACCGTTATCAGGATTGTGACGAAATCCTCAAAGACCTGGAATCAACCGGGCTGGACATAAAGTCCGTAAAGTATAAAAAGCCGCTTAGTCTTTTTCAAAGACCGTTCTTTTATCTTGCCCTGTTTCTGGTTGTCTCAGTGACTGCATACTTCCTGTTTTTTTCAGGAAACAGGAAGGGATCCGTGATTCCGGGTATGACCCAAATAACCATGTCCGTTCTTCCTTTCCAGAACAATTCTGGAGAGGGCTCTCTGGATCATTACAGAAAAGACTTCCAAGAAATGATCATAACTGACCTGGAACAGTCTAAATATCTGCATGTCATTCCCACTCTGCAGTTCGATGCTCTTTTAACAAAAATGCAGCACAAATCCGAAGAGGCCCCTTCCAAAAAAGTCCTGGATAAAATTGCCCAGAATGAAGATATCCGATATTTTGTGCAGGGAAATTACAGCAAATTTGGGGATATCCTCCGTTTCTCCATAAAAATCATCAAGCCTTTCAGCTATGAAACCCTGAGCACCAGAATCATCCAGGTTGAAAAAGGGCAGGAAGGCGACCTTTTAGATAGAATTGACGACCTAACCGTATGGATAAAAACAAATCTTGGATTCAAACGCTACGAGATCATCAATGATTATGACGAGAAAATCAAAAACTTCACCAAGTCTGAGCAGGCACTCCGGCTCTATTACAAAGGTGAAAAATCTTACATTGAAGGCAAATTTGAGGAAAGCAATCAATTCCTTAAAGAAGCCATCAAACTGGACCCTGAATTTGCTATGGCCTTTCGCAGCATTTCCATAAACTATGCTTACCTGCAGGATTTATCTAAAGCTCAAGAGTATAGCCAGAAAGCACTGGACCTTGCGCATGAAGGCCGCGGCTCTCTCAGAGAAAAGTTATTGATTGAAGGATATGCTCATTACCTGGAAGGTTCTGTGGAAAAAGCCGTTTCTAAATATAAAGAATTGCTTGAAATCTATCCTTACGATGAGGACGCTCATTCATTTTTAGGAGCTATATACAGAAATATGGGAGAGAATGACCTTGCTGAACAACATTTTTTAAAAGCCATTCTGTATATCCCTGATACGGCTCATTCCAGTCTGGTTTGGATCTATTTGCAGAAAGGCCTGTACACCAAAGCAGCCGATCTGCTGGAGAGCAATAAAGACATTATCAATCCAAAGGTATACTACATACATTTGGCCGAGGTCTATTTTTGCAAGGGAGAAGTGGACACAGCCCTAAAGTATGCCTTAAAAGTTGAGGAGATTTTTCCAGAAGATTATCAAAATCTGGAATTTCTAGGGAATATTTATCAGATCAAAGGAGACATGGAAAAGTCGAGACAGTATTATCTTGCTCTTCTGAAAAATCACAACACCATAGCTTCGAGCATCCAATGGCAGCATTACTTGATGATCCAAGAAGGAAGATTTTCTGACTGCGAAGATCTTATTTCAGAAAACATCCGGCAGGTTAAAAAACAAAACGACAAATACAGTGAATTGGATTTTCTTTTTTTACTGTCATTTGTTCAATACCGCAATCATAAATATGTGCGCTGCCAGCAGACAATTGAAGAGCTGTTTCAGGAAATGGAATCCATAGAAGAATATTCTTTTATTTGGTATTCCATATTAGGCCAGTATGTCTCCGGTCTGGCCTCTGCTCAGCTCAACAATTTCCCCGTAGCTGAAAAGAAAGCGGAAGTCATGATGGGATTGATCAATAGAATCCAAAGTCAAAGCCAGGGGCAGTTTCTTCAATATTATCATCATTTAAAAGGAATGATCGCACTCAAAAAAGAAGATTATTCCACAGCCATAGAATACTTCAAAAAAGGGTATTCATTACTGCCTTCTCAGAATGACCGTTATGACAACCATGCCCTGTTCCTCGATTCCCTGGGACAGGCCTATTATTTTACTAAAAAAACTGATCAAGCCCTTAAATGCTATAATGACATCCAGACACTGACCACCGGAAGACTTTCCTGGGGGAATCTATATGTTCTAAGCTATTACTGGCTTGGAAAAATCGAAAAAGACAGGGGACACTCAGAACAAGCACTCGAACATTTTAAACAATTCCTTAAGTATTGGGAAAATGCTGATCCAGAACTGCCGGAAATCTTAGAAGCAAAAAAATTCGTAAGCTCTCTCCATAATGAGTGATATTCAGAATCCCGTCCTCTTCAATCCGAATCGATTTGACTCCAGAAGGCATTATTCTCTCTGGTAAAAATTCGCCTGATCTCACACACCCATTGAGGTATTTTCCACATATCCCGGCTCCCAAAACAGGCCGCAATAGGACAGAGCGTGCACCTGAGAAGGTCTAAGCATCTGATGCACTGAGTTTTATCCGTATAACACCTGTCCAAGCGGATCTGAGAATAATTTTGCCGTATTTGTGGATAGATCACTTTATACTCTTTTTTAAAATCTTCAATTGAACCAAAACTATAGGTCCTGGCTAAAGACTCATCACCTTTAAAACCGGCATAGTCAAACAAAAGGAAACATCCCCAGAGGGAATCATCCGGAACAAGAACCATATTCTCCTTCCCCCCTTCACAGACCGATATTCCATATGAATCCGATTTTTTTAAAAAAGCCACTGGAATATTTCCTTTCCTTTCATAATGCTCTACAGCTATCTTCCGCAGTTTTTTCAATTCCTGTTCAAAACACATCAAATCTCTTTGATCCCAATGGCTGATGTAATCCAAATTAAAATCCACGGATTCGACTCCAGCATGAACGATAAACTCAATGGAATCTGAAAGAAAACTCACTGTCTCCGGAATAAAGACACTCTGTGTCCTCAATTCAATATGGGGATAGGTTCTTATGGTTTCGATGGCATCTACCAACTGCTTAATACTGTTTTCTCCCCTGGTTTTGTTTTGAGCATATCCGTCAAAACTCAACAGAAGCTTGAAGTGGAATTCATCCAAAACACTCAATATATCTTTAGTCAGGAGACTTCCGTTGGTGGTCAATGAATACAAGAGGGATCGGGCCGGTTGGAGGGTCTCTTCTAAATATCTGAGGGTCAGTTCAATGACCTCAAAAGCTAAAAGAGGTTCGCCGCCATAGAAACTGATATCAATGTTATCCGTAAAATAAGGAGTGAAAAAATCGATGGTTTTTTGAACGGATGAAATTTTTAGTCTGCGTTTTCTTCTTTTCTGGTAGCAGTAGGAACACGCAAAGTTGCACTCTTCGGTAACATAAAAAGTGAAATTATTGATTTTGAACGGCTTATCTATGTAATCAATAGAAGGACTTCCCTTTCCAAAAATCGATATTCCGGCATCCTTTGTTAGTTTTTTTCAAAAGTCTTAAATATCGGTGGATATTTAGGAATGTCTCCAATGCACCAGGGTGGTCTCACCCCAATGACATTACGCCGTGCCAGTATTTCAATAAACTCCTTTAGGTCTTCAATCATACCATTTCTATGAATCTTCCAGTCAGGATCTTCGATAGGAACATCTCTGATGAAGGCACAAATTTTGTCGATGATTTTTTCGACTTCCTTTTCTCGCTGCATTTTCCCTCCTTTTGGACTAGAAAAGTGAATTCCCCTTGTCTTGGCCCAAATTCTGCTTATTTTTATTGATTTGATTTGAATATATAGAACAAATTTCAAATTGTCAACTTGCCTTTGTTTGACAAATCAAAAAAATCCAATAGACTAAGGATATTATTTTGATTCCTCTCTTTTTGACCCGACAGGAGATGAGAGGCCTTAAAGATAAAATCAAAAACTTACGATAAACGAAAACCTAACGGGGGTAAAATAAAAAAACTTTAACCGCTGTCATGGTTCTTATTGGATCTGCTGTTTTTTCTATCAGCTTCAGCAATCAGGCTCAGGCCTACATCAAACTTCTCATTTGATATAATTATCGGCAGCGTCTCCAGTCTGAATCACTGTAAGATTGCTCAAGTTCCTCCCACAATTCTTTGAGGTTAACGGTCATGATAATCAAATCCTGTTTTTTCCCTTCCTGGTCCTTCACATAATCAGGAATAAGAAGTTCCTCCCGAAATCCAAGTTTTCGAAAAATCTGCTGAGCTCCAACTTGAGGCCGCATCATCTTAACCACCACCTGCTCCACTTTCTTCTTGATGGCAAGAAAATAAAGCTCTCTCACCATGATTGTCCCTAGCCCTTTTTTTTGATAAGGTCTTGCTACAATGACTCTTATTTCTCCTTGATGCTTCCGCCAATCTTCACCTGATAATTCAAGGGCTCCATCAGCTATGATTTCTCCGGAGTAAAGGGCGACAAGACGAAAAACACTCCCTGTTTTTATGAGTTTGATCCTCTGATGGACAATCTTTTTGTTTGTTACATCTATCCTTAAATATTTTCTATCTTCAGTGGGAAGTTCAGAGTAAAATTTCATCAAATCTTCCAGATCATTTTCATGAAGCTCCCTGATCAAAACTATCTTCCCATCTTTCAAGGTTTCATTCTTTTTCATAAAAACCCTCCATTAAGATATCCAAAATATAGGAGCGAATCACCGTTTTGTCAATATTTAATAGGGACAGCTTGCTCATTGACCTACTTTATGATGTTCAAATGGCTGCAGGATTTTGCCTATAAAATAAGCATTGTCCCTATGGTTTTTGTGTTAGCTGCGGCACTGACCCTCATCATAGCCGTTCTTACGGTGGGCTATCACTCCTTTAAAAATGCGCTGGCAAATCCGGTCGGATCCCTCTGCTATGATTGAGACGAGCGATTCGATCTCTGAGTTCATAATTAATTGACAACATATTTCCATTTTGATACGTCTATATTTTGAGATGATAAAAAACTATTTAAAAATCGCTTACCGTAACATTCTCCGCAGCAAAAAATACGCTTTCCTCAATATCACGGGATTGGCAGTAGGATTGGCAGCCTGTTTGCTCATGTTCGGATTTGTTGTCCATGAGCTGACCTTTGAAAACACACATCCGCTCAAAGACCGAATATATCGGATAAACAGCCGGAATTCTGTGGCAGGGGAAACTTGGGTAAACGCAGAAGTCTGCGCTCCTCTGGGTCCTGCCGTTCAGGAATCCATTCCTGAAGTAGAGGAAAGCGTCCGCCTTGACCGCTGGCACAATCTGGTCCTTGAAGCCGGGAACCGTGAATTCAATATGAAAAGAGTGTTTATCACAGAGCCTGAAATCTTTAAGGTCTTCTCTCTGCCTCTTCTGCGCGGCAGCAGCGATGCTGCCTTAAAAGACCCCTTCAGCGTGGTCGTAGACGAGACCACAGCTCAAAAGCTCTTTGGAGACAAGGATCCTTACGGACAAACGGTCCGTATGACCATAGGCAAAACATATGACTTCAAGGTCACCGGAGTCATGGAAAACATCCCTTCCAACACGGTCTTGAGAGCTCCCATGCTGATCTCATTTGCCACTTTAACTCAGTCTCTGCCTGAAAATATGATGGAATGGCGGAGCTGGGGCTCTTTCACCACTTTCATCCTGCTTAAGGAAAACGCAATGGCGGAAGGGCTGGATGAAAAGATAACAGCCCTGGCCCAGACTCATCTTTCTGAGGAAAAAGATAAGACCTCCTTTTATCTCCATGCGTTAGATAGGATTTACATCGATAACGCCCTTCACAGCTTGAACAATGACATCGCTTATTCGGGAAGCATCACCCGGATCGCGGTTTTTTCCATAACCGCGCTTCTCATTCTAGTTATCGCTGCCATTAACTTCATTAATTTATCCACAGCCAAGATCTCAGGCCGAATGAAAGAAGTGGGCGTGCGCAAGACCTGCGGGGCCAACCGCCCTCAGCTTGTGTGGCAGTTTCTGATGGAATCTGTAATTTTGACTGCCGCTTCTATGATTTTGGGTTTGGGTCTTTTTACTTTATTTAAACCTCAGCTGGACCATTATCTTGGTATGACTCTTAATATCGGGATCTTTTCAACCCCCTGGATCCTGCCGGTGGTTCTGGGTTTGACCGTTTTGGTCGGTTTTCTGGCGGGCTCATATCCGGCTTTTCTTATGTCACGCTTTCCAGCAGCCATGGTATTCCGCTCCGGCGGTCCGGGAAAGATCTCAAAGTCCGGCCTGCGCCGTATTCTGGTAGGCATTCAATTTTTCATCGCTGTGGTGTTGATCGCCTGGACCCTGGTGGTGCTCAAGCAGATCCGCTATTCGGAAATGCGGGATCCGGGCTTTGACAGGGAAGGATTGATTGTTCTGAAAAATTCAGAAGCCAGGGAGCTCAAAAATGCGGCTATTCTCAGAAACCAGATCATCAACCGCACAGATGCGGTGAATGCATCATATGTAGCCAGCTTTCCTTACGGGCAAAACCGAAATATAGATACTTTTAAAACCGAAGAAACCCGGGAAGAAAAAGGAACAATCGTCCAAACACAGCATGTGGACGCCCGGTTTGTATCTGTCATGGGGCTTGAAATGACAGCCGGCCGGAATTTCGAGGAAGGAAGAATAGCTGACCAAAAAAGCGTACTGGTCAACCAAAAAGCCGCAGAAGAACTGGGACTTGATAATCCGGTAGGAAGCATGCTTTTCAGCGATGATGAAGCCTTCCGTGTTATTGGAGTGGTTAAAGACTGGAACACCAATTCCATTCATTCGCGGATTCTGCCTGTGGTTCTGCATACTGCGGATGAGACATCACGAAATCTTGTGGTCCGTCTTCCTCAAGGGCAGGAGACTCAAGTCCTCTCTCAAATACGCGGGATTTGGTCTGAAATGCTGCCCGGACAGATTTTCGACTATTCGTTTGTAGGTGAGCTGGACTATCTCTCCTATGAAGGAGAACGCCGCCTGGCAAACCTTTTGGTTTCCTTCTGTCTGCTGACGGTTTTTGTGGCAGGCCTGGGAATTTTCGGACTGGCTTCTTTCAGCGTGGAGCAGCGCACAAAGGAAATCGGAATCCGTAAGGTTCTGGGCTCAAGTGCTTTCGGGATCGTAACGCTTTTGACTAAAAGCTATACCCGTTGGGTGCTGGCGGCCAATCTCATTGCCTGGCCGGTCGCCTATTACGCGGCTCTGCGGTGGCTGCAGGGATTCGCTTTCCGGACTTCCATGGGAGTGCTGCCGTTTCTGATCGCTGGTCTTCTGACTCTGTTCGCTGCCCTGTTCTCCGTTATTTTCCAGACCCTAAAAGCGGCCTCCGGCAATCCCGCAGATTCCCTCAGATACGAGTAAAATAATCTGCTGCCAATTAAAATAAATCATAAGGAGGGAACATGAACAAACAAAATGGAAACCAAGAATCACTTGTTTTTTCCTACTTGGAATTGAGGAAAATCCTTGGGATCCTGGGAACATCTCTGCCTTTTATTCTTTTCATAGGCGCATGGATCATCTTTAATACCGGACTCCAGCGCTCTATAAGCTACTACTACCATACAGACATGGGGGATGTTCTTGTGGGGATGCTCTTTGCCATAGGCTTTTTTCTTCTCTCCTACAGAGGCTACGAGCGTAAGGATGACCTCGCCGGAGACCTGGGCTTCGTGTTTGCTCTGGGAGTGGCGCTTTTCCCCACAACAGCCGAAGGAGCCACCGGCTTCCCTATCATCGGGTATATTCATAATGCCTTTACAGTTCTTTTCTTTCTTACACTTGTTTATTTTTCCTATTTTCTTTTCACCAAAACCGATCCTGAGAAATCCCCTACCAAAAGAAAACTGCAGAGGAATAAAGTCTACAGGACATGCGGCATCATTATGTTTGTGTGCGTCCTGCTTATTGCTCTCTATGTGCTTTTTGCGAATATGCTGGAAGAGCTTTTCAAGCCGTATAAGCCAATATTCTGGCTGGAAGCTATTGCCATTTTAGCTTTCGGTATTTCATGGCTTATAAAGGGAGAGACCCTGCTTAAAGATAAGGTTTGAGTAGCGATATGGCATCTGCTGAAAAAGAAAAACGAGTTTTTGACTTACTGAAACAACTGGAAATCCCCTATACCCTACACAATCACCCTCCTGTTTACACAGTGGAACAAGCTGAAAAGCACTGGACACAGATCCGAGGGGCTCACTGCAAAAATCTTTTCCTGCGGAACAAAAAAGGGAACCGCCATTATTTGGTCATCCTTGAAGCTGTAAAAGCAGCGGACCTTAAATCATTAAGGCACAAGCTGGGGGAGGACCGCTTGAGCTTTGCTTCCCCTGAGAGGATGAAGAGATACCTCGACCTGGAACCCGGGTCCGTATCCCCTTTTGGGTTGATGAATGACCATGAGAACAAGGTTCAGGTCATTATCGACAAAGACCTCAAAAACGCCAAAGAAGTGAACTTCCATCCCAATGTGAATACAGCCACACTGGGAATTTCTTTTTCCGATTTTGAAAAATTTCTAGCCTGGACGAAAAATCAGGTCAGGTATTTGCCTTTTTCTTAAAAAAACTTTTGGGACGAAACAAAACATCCCTATGGCTCATTTACTGCAGTCCAGAATTATGTAAAACTCACAGCCAGCGGCGGATCCAGGACTTGAATCCGGCTGACGCCTTGACAATGATCAAAGGTTTTTCACAGCCTACGCCCACCTTACAAGTTATGGAATCCCGGGTCAACTGACGGATCAACGGATCCTGTGTGTGCCCGAGAATCACAAGGTCATAGCACTTGGATTCCTTGAGGATCACATCTGAAATGGATGGGGCTGTTACACGCTTCATACTGATTCGGTCAGAAACGATACAATCTCCGTTTTTTTGAGGTATGGTTAATTTGTTGATGTCGATTTTCCTTTTCTCATCATTAACGGATAAAGCGGTTATCTTCCCATCGTGTCTTTCAGCTAATATCGAAGCTATCTCTAGAGCAAAACAGCTGTTGGGCCCTCCGGCCACAGGAACCAGTATATTTTTAAACGTTTTGTCCCCCAGGCCCTTGAGGATAACGACATTGCAGTGGGCTCTTTCTAGCACATAATCCAAAGTGCTTCCGAGAGAGAAGGGATGCCGGCGTGATTTCCCCTCCCAACCCATGATAAGCATCTGTATTTTTTTCTCTTTGACCGCACTCAGAATTCCCCTGGCGATGTTCCGGCAGTATCGGATGGTGGTGGTGATCGGAAACTTGATGATCAAATGGAGCATCACTTCGATAATGGCTTCCTTGCCTTCCAGAATGAGCTCTTTGGCGTCCGTCAAAGGCACCTGCTCCGGAACCGGAACCATATGCAGGAGATTGACCTGTCCTTTTCTTGCCTCGCTGATATAATACGTGCTCCGTACCATGGGGATGGCATTGTTTGGATTGGCCACAGCCACCATGATCCGGTATCCCTCGGTCTCAGGAGCCCTCTCCTCCTCGATAACCTGAACCTCGTCCCTGGTTGGCACCGCTCTTTTTTTGGAATAGAAACTAAACAAGAAAATGCTCGAGATTATCCAGAGAGGAGCAATGATCCAGGCAATAAGGCTCATGTTGACCAGCCATACGGCCAGTACAGCCTGACAGATAATAGCCAGAAGCGGAAGCCACGGAAAAAAAGGCATCAGGAAGCCGTAGCTCAACTCGTCTCCCATATTGATTCTGATTCGAATCACGCTGACATTGACCAGGAAGAAAAGGAACAAAAACATAATGCTGGCACTTGATGCCACATCCATGGTAGGAAGAAGCACAGCCACACAAATAACAAGGATTCCTGTAAACAGCAAAGCTCCGTATGGAGTTTTTTGCCGCTTGGATATTTTTGAAAAGATCTTAGGAAGGAGACGGTCGCGTCCCAGAGCGTAAGAGGCTCTGGTGGCAGAGAAAATGGTCGCATTCAGTGCAGAGATCGAAGCAAAAATCACTGCCAGCGTGAGAAAAAAATTACCTGCCGGCATGAGCCTTGATACGGCTTCTCCGAATCCGCGCTCCTTGAACTGGCCGATCCATTCCCATACCGGGCCTTCCACGCCAGGAGAACCGGCTTTTACCGCCACAACAGAAGCAAAGGAAACCGCCACATAAGTGAGAGTTGCGATGACCACAGAGTAGATCATGGCCTTCGGCAGATTCCTTTTAGGATCGATTGTTTCATCTCCGGCCTGGGCAATGACCTCATATCCCTCAAAGGCAACATAGGTAAATCCCATGGTGACCAGCAGCTTGTCCCAGCCGTGGGGCATGAATGGAGAAAAATTCTGAAGCCGGGATGGATCAAGAACAACTACAACAATCCCGATCAAACCAATAGCGATCAGGAATATGGTCTGCCCCAGAGTGAAAAACGCCCCGATCTTCCCTGTTTCAGAGGCACCCCGGTAGTTAATATAAAGAAATAACAATGCCGCCAGAAAAGCCACGATTTTTTCCGTTGTGTATATGGAAAAAGGAACCCAGTTAAGAAGCTTTATCCCCTGGAAATATCGAACAGTATAGATTGAAAAAGTCACCGCATACAGACTTCCCGCCACACTGGAGGCAAACCACTCCATCCATCCGGCTGTAAAGCTGGTACGCCGCCCGAAGGCAAGACGGGCGAAATTATAAGCCCCTCCGGCCCGGGGAATGGCAGAACTTAATTCAGCATAGGACATAGCCGTGCATATGGCGATAACACCATTGAGAGAAAAAGTCAGGATAACACCGCCGGGACCGGCATGGAAAATGGCATTGCCGATACCCAGAAAAACCCCGGCACCGATCATCATCCCCAGCCCCATCATAGTGATATGGAAGAGAGAGAGGTCCCGGGATAATTCAGATTCTATTTGAAGGGGGTTATTTTCCATTTATTTTATTCTGGATCTCTCGTGCCGAATGGAGGTTCTTTTGGTGAATGAGCTTTATGATGCGTTTGCTCCGGAAAACGAGGAAAAGCAGAAAGCCGAGAGATAAAAAAACGAGTATTATTCCGCAAACCGCATCAAAAGACATGCTTTCCTCCAATGTGAGAAATCAAAAATCAAGCAGCTCATTATAATAAAAATGAACTTTTTATACCAACACGAAATTTTTGGAATGTGGACCTCTGTTCATTTTGATTCCCTTAAATGAGGGGCGTTTACTGCCTTTTTTTCGCTTTTCTGAAAAAATTGGAAATTTATATAGCTTGAATGAAAAATATATAATATAAATATGCAGTGGAGGATCGTAATGGAACAAGAACGAAAAAAAGAGCGGCCGTTAAAGGGAGAGCTGATCCCTCTATTGGGCATCGTGAAAACAGTGAGAGATATCATAAAAAAAGAACCAAACACGCTATCAGAATGGTGGAATAATGATAAAACCATAGATTCCTGGAAAGCAGCCGTGGTCGCAGGTTACCAAATCGCTTTTCTCATTCTCGTTATTTTTGTGCTTGCCAAGTATGTCTTTTGATTTTTTTTATGCCTCAGTTTCTATCTCCTAGAATGATTCCATATCAATAGTTGGCCAGCTTAATAATGATCTAGAGTAATAATACAAACTGGGAATTCTAAATATTTTCATTTCTTATTAGTGTAGGGAAAAAACGCGCCCGGCAGGATTCGAACCCGCGACCTTCTGATTCGTAGTCAGACGCTCTATCCAGCTGAGCTACGAGCGCATGTTATAGAAGAGTTAAAACTGAGGCTATTATAACAAAATACAACATCCAGGCAAAAGGATTGTTTCTATTCGAATATCCACATATTCAAGAGGGCTCTCTTCGATCAGGCCGAATCTCTTAAGCTGCATTGCTTTCATTAGAATTCTTCCTCCTTTTCAGTTTTTTCCAGTTTCTGTCTTTTCATCTTCTGTTTGATGCGCTCCCGGCGGCGGGTGAAATCTTCTTCATAATGGGAAGAAAACCCTCTGGAAAGCACAAATCCTTCCTCTGCGTATACAAGGGCTTTTTCATATTTTTTCTTTCTGTGTTCATAGAACATGGAAAGCTCCCGCAGAGAAAAAAGAAGGTCGAAACAGGGCTCGTTCACAGAGGCCATCTCTTCCCACAGCATGACCGCATTTTCCCATCGATTATTTCGCTTGAACTGAAGGGACAATCTGCGCCGTGTGGAAAGGCCCACCTCTTCGGTGAGCTCTCCTTCTAGGGCTTTGGAGAAGAACCGGGCTGCTTCTTCCTCGTTTCCCAGCCGTTCCATGACCTTGCCGGCGCCAAAAAAATCCATGGAGTCCGGAGTCAGTTCTTCCAGGCCCTCGGAAAATATGGATGCACCAATGATCACCACTCCCAAAAGAGAGAGGATGTCTTCGGCATTGTGGTAGAGAATGGGCTCGATAAGGTCATAGTTTCCGGTCTGAAGGTACTGAAAATACCTCCAGGGAATCTCAGCAGAGGGAATGTCTTCTTCCCTGTATGTCTCCACCACTTCCTGTGCCAGATGAAAAAGCCGGCAGCTTTCATGTTTATGGCGCCACAGACTCCGGGCGGGAAAAAGAAAATCAAGATGAGGGAGTTCGGTGAGTTCGAACGGTGTCCTGTGGAGAATAAAGCGGGTCTCCAGAAGTGGGATATCAAAGGCTTTGCCGTTGTATGTGACCACTGATTCGAATTTCATGTCTTTAAAGAACTGATAAAGCTCCTTTATCATGCGTTCTTCTTCAGAGAGTTCACCCAAAAAATACTGACCGACCCAGAATTTATCGCCTCTGTAATAACCCATGCCAACATTAAAGGGAACCACTCCGGTCCCTCCTGAAAGGCCTGTGGTCTCAAGGTCAATAAAAAGGGCCTTGGACAGGTCTTTGGATTCAAACTCAGGATCACCGCTCAAACACGCAAGGGTGGGGCCCGGGATATCAAGCCCCTGGGAGATCTTGACTTTTCCGTAACGGGCATCCAGGGAATAGGGTGTTTCTGTGAACCGAAGGCCTTCTCTATCCCGGGGCTCGAACCGGGGTTCCGGCTTTTTTTCAGGCTTTCGTTCCCTTCTTAACTGGATAAGCTGTTCCAGCTTCTCTTTAGTGGAAAGTTCTCCTTTGGCCTCAAGTTTTGACCAGGCATCCCTGAGTTCCTGAGACTTTGTGCGGGCTTCCCGCTCCTTTTTTATGCGTTTGAGCTTTTCTTTGATATCCTCTGCCAATGCCTATTCTCCTATGAACTGAAGCACGATGTTTCGCGAGCGGGAGCGGTTGTCAAAATCAACGAACACGATCTGCTGCCAGGTTCCGAGCACAAGCTTCCCTTCCGAGAAGGGAACGGTCAAGGAAGGCCCCACAAGGGAGGCTCTTACGTGAGAGAATCCGTTTCCGTCGCCCCATCGGGCATCATGGTGATAGGTCCTGCCGGAAGGGGCGACTCTCTCCATAAGTTCTGTGAAATCTTTTTCCAATCCCGGCTCGTATTCAATGGTGGTGATTCCTGCTGTGGAGCCTGGGACAAAGAGAGTGACCTGGCCTGATCGGAGCCCGAGGGCACTAAGCTTGCTTGAGACTTCTCCTGTAATGTCCTTCATGTCGCTGAATCCGGAAGCTGACAGGTGGATGGAATCATTGATGACTTTCATTTGTTTTTCTCTCCTTTAATAATAGAATAATTTTCAGGTTCGGTAAAGAGAGGAAAATTGATTATGAAATTCAGAAATAGGGGAAAAAAAAGGAACCGTTCCTTTTTTACACCATCAAAACTTGGTTCTGTGGTTGGGCAGGAATAATTTGTTATAAAGATTTAGAGCGTAAAAGTCTGTCATACCGGCAATCGTGTCGATCACTCTTATCTCAAGCATATCTTCTTCGGGGTAGGATTTCACATAATCATCCGGATGAGCCAGTATGTATTCATAAAGGTCTGTAAGGATCTTATCGACTTTTCTATATTGAACGAGATTTTGCTCACTGAAGTAGACTCTTTCGTAGAGAAAATCTCTCAAAGCTACAATCGTCTGATTCATGTCCTCACTTAAAGATATACTGATCAATCCCCCTCTGGATGTCGAATCAATGACATCCCAGACCATTTTATCGATTCTTTTGGCATGCCGTCTTCCCAGAGAAAGCACCAGGCGTGAAGGGATATCCTGTTCACTGATAACACCCGCTCTTAAAGCGTCATCAATATCATGATTAACATAAGCGATAAGATCCGAAACCCTTACCACCTGGCCCTCCAAAGTCATGGGGAGTTCCTCTTTCTTCACATCAAATATCTTCCCTCTGCCTTTGGAATGCTTTAAAATGCCGTCTCTCACTTCAAAAGTCAGGTTCAAGCCCTTTCCGTCATATTCCAGTTTTTCCACCACCCTTAGGCTCTGTGTATAATGGGAAAATCTTCGAGGAGAGAGTTTTTTCAGCGCCTTTTCTCCGGCATGGCCGAACGGCGTGTGCCCCAGGTCATGCCCCAGGGCAATGGCTTCAGTCAGGTCTTCATTGAGGCGGAGCGCTTTAGCAATGGTCCGGGCGATCTGCGATACTTCCAGAGTGTGGGTGAGCCGTGTCCGGTAGTGGTCTCCATAAGGGGCAATGAAAACCTGAGTTTTGTGCTTAAGCCGCCGGAAAGACTTGCAGTGAATGATCCGGTCTCTGTCTCTCTGGAACTCGGTTCTCAGGCTGTGAAGCTGTTCTTCTCTTTCACGTCCTCTGGTGTTCAAGCTCAAGCAGGCTTTTTCCGAAAGAGTCTCCTTTTCAAGCTGTTCCAGCTTCTCTCTTATGGTACCGGCCATTTTTTAATCCTATTTTTTCGATCCTTTCTCTCTCCAGGGTTTGTTTTTCTGGGCCTGTGTGATTAAAAGCCTGGGAATATAGAAACTGATCTCTCTGCGGTGGGAAAGCTCCATTTTTTCTTTAACCATATCCATAGCTTCCCTTATGCCTATCTCATCCATCATTGTGAAAGGGCCTTTGTCCCAGCTCAATGTGTTCCGGCATATGTTCTCTATGCTTTTAATATCTGATACGCCTGACTCCACAAGCTCCGAAGAGACCATAAAAGAAACGGCCCTGAATCTGTTTTTAAGCATATCAATGAGCAAGAAATCATCGCTCTTTTTTCTTATCTCATGCTTCTTATGCCAGTTTGCCGATGCCTTATCCCGTGCGATTTTGTGCTCTTCCAGCTTTTCCATAAAGCTGATTGGAAGAGTGAAAAAATTATCATAAACAGCATGCAAATCCTTATCCGTTTCTTCTTTATCTTCCAGAAAAAGTAAAAAATTTATGGATTCCGGGATGCCTTTCTCATCCATTTGCATAAGGAAACCTTTGTTGATGCCAAATGCTTCCTTAGCGGCTTCTTCAATGTCTGCGATTTGAAACCCCTCATCGATCATCCGTCCGGCTTCGGTCATCAAAGAAGCCAGTATCAGACTCACAGCCCCTCCTTTCCTTTTTTTCAAGAGAGGGATTGTTTCTTTCACTAACTGGTTTTTTGTTTTCATTTTATCCTGCTTCCCAATCTCATAAGATTGCCGCACTTCCTTGCGTTCATTCAAAATGACACAGTTCAGCGAGGGCCGAAAATCTTGGTCCCTATCCTTACAATATTTGCTCCTTCCTCAACCGCTATTTTATAGGAATTGGTCATGCCCATGGACAGGTATTTCATCTCCACTCCGGGAATAGAGAGCTTCTTGAGCCTTTCGAAAACTCTGCGTGTCTCAACAAAATAAGGCCTGGCGTTCTCAGGGTCACCCACCATAGGGCCCATGGTCATAAGACCCTGGAGCTTTAGATGCTTTAACCCGGCTATGTCCCCGGCCAATGCTTCTACATCCTCAGGCAAAACACCGAATTTCTGTTCCTCCCGGCCGCTGTTTACCTCTATAAGCACCGGCATCGCTTTATCTTCGCCGGAGAGCCTCTTATCGATTTCTTGTGCCAGCTTCCATGAATCCACGGTCTCGATCATATCGAATATTTTCACTGCTTCTTTGACCTTGTTTCTCTGAAGATGGCCGATAAAATGCCATATTGCTTTTTTCCCTACGGCATCAAAGGCTTCCTGCGCTTCCTGCACGTAATTTTCCCCGATGATTTTAATCCCGGCCTCCACCGCTTGTTTGATTTCTTCAGGAGTTCTGGTCTTTGCCGCTGCTACGAGCTCCACTCCCTCAGGAAGTTCATCCAGTATTTTCTTTACGTTTTTCTCAATCATAAGATAGCTCTGACCTTTACTTTATTCAATACGAATGCAAAATGCAAATCCACAGATGAATAACTCAGGTAAACCCCTGAATTATTCACGAGTCAAGGTATTAGAATCCTTATTAAATTCAGGTGTGGCTGAAGTGACATTGAAGATTTAGCCTTCGGATGCAGGAAGTCGATCCTGGTTATTCACGAGTCAAGGTTGCTTCAGACGCGAGGCACAAGGCATGAAGACGTGGTACTTCACTTCGAATGCCTTGTAACGAAGCAGATGCAGTAAGATCGGCTCGCCTGTAAGGTAAAATCAGCCTGAAATAAAATAACATAAAACTGAAATAAAGAGATAAACTTTGTTTGTTGAACTCACATCAAAAAACAATTGATCAAGAGATAGTGAATGAAAGTTCAGGCTGATTTTATGAATAACTCAGGTTATCCTGTGAAATACAAATAAGCGGCGACAATGAGAATCAGGACCACAGCCGAAGCAATCACATCCCGGGCATTCCAGCTTGCTCTGGATTCTTTGCGGTGTTCATCAGAGAGAGTCTTATATGTCAATCCGCTCAGGTCCTTTTTGGACCCTCCGGTCATTCGGCTGACAACGACCATGACCACAGCGCACACGATAAATATAAACACGCTGTAATACTGAAAGAAAATATTATTCATGACCCATAAGAATGACCCTTTTTGATAGGTAAAATTCTCAATCAGAGAAACCGGCGTGTCAATGGCCAGCCGCCCCAATCCCAGGACAAAACCGGTGACCAAAGCTGCCAAACATCCTTTACTGTTGAGCTTCTTATTAAACACCCCGAAAAAAAAGACCACAAAAATAGGCGGCGCCAAGTATCCCTGTACGGTCTGCAGATAATCGTACAGGCCCTTTCCGCCGCTTATGACAGGAATCCAGAGAAGTCCGATCAGGACCATGACCGATGTCGCGATCCGGCCGACCCAAACCAGCTGGTGCTGCGAGGCTTTGGGTTTTAATCTCGAATAGAAGTCCATGGTAAACAGTGTCGAAGAAGCGTTAAATACACCTGCCAGTGAACTCATCAAGGCGGCCAGGAGGCCCGCCACTACAATGCCGCGTATGCCAACGGGCAGGATGGTGGCCACTAAAAGCGGAAAAGCTTTTTGAGACTGGTCAATAAGCAGTTGTCCCTGGCCGTTGAACAGTGTCTGCTGTATCACTTCAACCTGTCCGCTTTTTGCCAAGGCAAAACAGATCATTCCGGGTATGATGAAAATAAAAACAGGTAAAAGTTTGAAAAAAGACGCACAGATGGAACCGCGTCGTGCTTCTTTCTCATTCTTTGCTCCCAGAGCACGCTGGACAATGTATTGATCCGTACACCAATACCATAACCCAATGATCGGGGCACAGAACAGCATCCCCAGCCAGGGATAACCGTCATTGAAATACCATGCCATACGGCCGGCTTCTTTAATGGGTGCCCAGGTCCCCTGGACTCCGGCAGGCACGAGAGGTCTCCATAGATTGAACATTTCCGAACCGCAAATAGCACGCAGCTGCCCCCAGCCTCCCAGGGCCTTTAATCCAAAAATAGTGACCAGTATGGAACCGAACACCAGCACTACTGTTTGCAGCGCTTCCGTATACGCCACAGCCCGCAGTCCGCCGAGTATGGTGTAAAGGCCGGTCAGCACAATAACCAGTATGGAGCCGATCCAAAAACTATCCATTCCCATAAAATTGATATCGGGCAGAAGCACACTGAAAACAATCCCTCCCGCAAAAATACCCACAGCTATCTTAGTCAGAACATAGGCTACAAGTGAAATGCCCGATAGCACTGTGCGCGCCGCAGGAGAGAAACGCTTTTCCAGAAACTCGGGCATGGTGAAGACTTTTGAACGCATGTAAAAAGGGACCATCACCCAGCCTAAAACCAAAAGGCACCATGCGTGCAGTTCATAATGGGCCATGGCCACTCCGTCCGTGGCGCCGGAACCTGCAAGACCGACCAGATGCTCTGAGCCTATGTTCGAAGAAAATATGGAGGCTCCAATGATGAACCATCCCAGATGACGGCCAGCTAAAAAATAATCAGTTGATGTCTCCTGCTTTTGCTTGATCACCCACCATACAATCCCGAATAAAACCAAGAAATAAAAAAGAACAATTAACAGATCGATTGAGTGCAGCCCCATTTTGTCTCCTACATAATTAAACCTGAACTATTCATAAAAAAAATGGCGATGTTCATTTTTTTGTTTTGCTTTCAAGGATATACATATTTTCCACAAAAAAGACAACTGAAACTTTTTGTTTGCATTTGTTTTTACTTTAATTTTAATCAAATTCCAAAAAAAAATAAGAAGTGTCAAATAAGAATCCCCTCTTTCCAGCCCAGTTTGATCAATTCGATCTTAGAGGGATCAGCCACGCCCAGCCCGTGTCTGGTCTCTGCCATTCTGATGTGTTTGGCCGGGGTCTCAAAGGACACTTTTTTCCCGAAATACTCCATGCGTTTTGCCTCTATGATCCTCAATCCCACAGAATCCGCCGCCACAGGGTCCTGGCTGACGATCAATCCTTTGTACTCCCAGACGTATTCATCATTGTAATTGTGCGGACCCACAGAATGGAAAAGAGGCGTGAGCATGACCAGAATATTGAGTTTTGTCTTCGCTGCAAGATGATAGTCCTTCCAGATAGCGGCCAGGTCAGCACAGGAATCTCCATGGTAATCGGAGGCTCTGGGCACGAACATAATGTAATTTTTGATGCAGGAGCCGATCCCGGCCCAGTAGTGAGTCCGGCCCGGACGGGCATTGATAAGAGCTGTAGCATTCTGGAAAATCGGATTTCTCCGGACCCCCCTGTCGTCCACTCCAATGTTTTTCTGCTTTACTCCTGCATCCATCAGCCTTTTCCTTATGGCTTCCACCAGCTCTTCGGGAGTGGGTAAATAGCGCCACACATTGCTTTTAATTCCTACAATGTCATCCGGTTTGACCAGCATCTCCCAGGCATCCCTGACATTATCCTTATCCATCAGAGTCCTCACAGCTTTATCCAGCATCTCCTGAACCACCTCAGGATCGGCTTTTTTAAAGCCAATAAGGGCTTTTTCATTCCTTATAAGAACCACACGGGATTTTTGGCTCTTATCCATAAAAACAGAAGGTTTTCGACCATGACTCAGAGCTCCGGCCAGAGGGGCGGCGGCCGCTGCTCGCAGAAAATCCCTTCGGGTTATTTTTTTCATTATGATTTCTCCTTTATCTCATCCTTATTAATCATGAGATTGCTTCGCTCCTTAAGAGCTTCTCACAATGACACAGCAGCTTCTATTTTTTAACTTTTCGAATAACAGCCCGGGCTATTTCTTTTGCTGGGGCTTCAAAGACAATGACCAACATTTTCCCTTTAACCTCCGCAACGGTCCATGTGCCGTCTTCTATCTCAACCTCAGGTGAACCAGGGGCCTCCGGCATGTATGCGTTCATGAAATCCTGATATGCTTTCCGTGCTTTTTCCTCATCCGGGTATAAGACCAGAAGAAGCCTGTACACGCTCTCCCCTTCCCCATAAATTCCGAGCGCGGCCTCTGTTTCAGGATTGAGAGAAAGGGGATTTTCGTCTGACACATGGAAATGATAGTTGAGGATCAAAGGATTGAAAAAATAACGCACCCTTGATTTATCCAGCTCCTCCTCAGGAAGCAAGGATACGACCTCAGGAACAGACCCTTTATTCGGAATACGGGATGATATCTCTTGCCCCAATTCCATAACCGCCTCTCTCGACTCCTCTGTCTCCCTCTCAGCATAAAGGGACACAAAAAACCGGTCTTTCCAAAAACAAAGAAGACCACCCTTATACGTGGAATCCTGGCCTATTCCTACTCTTTCCCCTTCCAGATCATGAGTAAAAACTCCATAAGCATTTCTTGAAGAACCCATATCAAAAAGGTCAACCAGTATGTCGGGACTTCCCGGACGGGAGAAGTTCCTGGCCCTGAGCTTCTTGAATTGATAGGCATTATAGACTTCCCCGGCTCCGTCTATGTAGTCAAATATGGTTTCCTTATCATAGATCCTGTCTTCTTCCCCGGCTTTCCATCCGTTCACCTTCTCAGGAACAAGCAGGGATAAATCCATACTGTCTTTATTTTTTGTGCCAGTCATACAGAAAAATCCTCCTGCAATGGAAAGAAACAAAATTCCCCATAAAAACCTCTTCATGGCTTCTATGATAACAAAAAGAAAGGATTATTCAACTCGGGCTAAACTGTGGTTTATATATTTTCTCAAAAAAACCACAGCTTCATCACTTTTTCTAAACACCGGGATAAAAGCCTCTTCCAGATTGTCTGCCAGAGAATCATAACCTCTTCCTGCGTCTATGCTCACGACAAAAGGTTTATCTGTGTTTTCGGATATCTTGATCAGCCTCTCCAGTGTACTCCCCTCCCTGTCTAAATCTTCGGAATGGAAATCCGATGCTTCAAGAGTGTTCATAGCAGGAGTCATTGGAAGCGGGGAGACAACAGCGCAGTCCACGTTTTTATCCTCCATGATGGCTTTCACGCATTCACAGAATGTCTCATCGTCTGCTACAGGAGTCAGGTCCATGGGATTTCCCACATCCTGAATCTTGTTGATCCCCAAAGGCTCCAGAATCTCATTGATCCTGGATACAGTGGATTCAGAAAAACGGGCCATATCCAGCCTCTCGTTATTTTTGATGCTGTCTGACATGACCACACATTCGAATCCTGCATTGGAAATCAAAGCCACCCGTCTTCCTCTGACGTTCTTATCATTCAAAAAGCAGAGCCCCTTGGTAAAGCTCTGGAATTCGGATAAGGTATTGGTCATAAAAATACCGGCCTGTTCCAGAACAGAACAGCTTACCCTGTAATCTCCGGCTACTGAAGCGGTGTGGCCGGCTGTAGCTGACCGTCCTTCAGGGGTTCTCCCTCCTTTATAAAGCACAATCTTTTTCCCGGCTCTTATGGCTTCTCTGGCGGCTCTGGCAAATTCAAGCCCGTCCCCGTCAGTAAATCCTTCGCAGTACACGGCAAAAATCTGGATGCCTTTATGGTCTTTAAGATATTGGAGGTAATCAGAGGAAGTCAGGTCTATCTGGTTTCCAATAGAAACCGCATACACAGGCTCGAGGTTTTCCATCTGACTCATCCGCGAGATCATGAACGCCCCGCTCTGTGACAGCAGGGCCATTCCTACTTTTCGGGGGCTTTTTCTGGGGAGTTTATATATTTTATATTCGGGAATAAAAGTGGTGTCATAATTTCCAGGCCCGGACAGAATCCCCAGGCAGTTTCCGCCATTGACAACAGGGACGAGTTTCCTATCCTTCCTCGCATTCCTCAGCATGGATTTTATTTTTTTCTCAATGCCTTTGGTCCCCTCTTTCTCTCCGATGCCGCCCGGAATAAGTATCACGGAGCGGACTTTCTGGGATTCTATGACATCCTGCATCACTTCCGCGCTTTGTTCCGCACTTATGGCCAGCACTAAAAGCTCTGCTATCTCCGGAAGGTCCTTTACGCTATCCACGCACCGGCAGCCTTCTATCTCCTTAGTTCCCGGCTTTATAACCGTGATGTTTTCCCTGGGGAATCCGCGCCCCAGGGTGTTGTTTAAAATGATATGCCCGATATTCATCTTTTTTGATACGCCCAGAATGGCTATGGTTTTGGGCTGCAGGAGATACTTGATGTTCTGGTAAGGCCTGGACTCTCTGGATTTCAAACGCCTGGAAATCCGGCAGAGTCCGTCCAGAGGAATCAGTTCTCCGTCTTTAATGACAAAGGGATTCACTTCAGCTTCTGAGATCACATAGCCGCTTTTCCGGGATCGGCTTGAAAAATATGCCCCCAGATCTTTAAACCGCCTGTAAACGTCTGTTAATGTTCGTTCGCTTATCAGTGCTTTTTTCCCTCTAAATCCCTTAACCAATTTCTCATAAAAGGCTAAAGAAGAAAGCGCCTTTGAGATCTCGTCATCCTCAAGTAAAAACGGAGATGAGATAGATACGGCTTTTCCCTCTTTCATCCTCTCGCTTATATACTCTACATCCACTCCTCCTGCTCCCATACTCACCACAGGCCCGAATTCCCTTGAATTTCTCAGCCCTAAAAGGATCTCAGAACCAAAACCAATGTTCTCATATTCCACGGCCTCGCAGATAAGCACCCCCTTAATCTCATCACTTATGTCCTTTTCTTTATCTCCGCCCCATTCATAATATCTCCGGGGCACTTCTTTGAGCATTTTCTCAATGCCCTTATTCACTGATGCCGGATCATTCTCAACAAAAAAAACTCCTCCCACATCAGATTTATGGACAATAGAAGGCGAGACGATTTTGAGAACCAGGTTATTCGTCTTAAACCATAACAAGTCTTTAGAGCCGACCTGCTTTCCTTTTTCCATAAAGAGAAACCCGGGTGTCTTTATCCCCATTAACTTAAGCAGAGTGTAAACCTCGTGTTCCAAGAGATGGTCGTATTCCGCGCTCTCAAATAATTTTTCTATTCCTCTAAAATCGATCCCCATTTTAGATTCCTGCAGCTTCTCTTCCCAGGCGAAACGCTTCAATGTTCATATCTATGATTCTCTCACCTTTGGATTTAAAAAATTCCCTAATACTCTGAAGCAAGATTTTCTCTTCCAGTACCATAAACCCGGAAGCAGCTCCCAGCATCACGGTATTCTGGGACCTGGAAGAGCCTGCTTCCCTGGAGAGTTTCTCAGAATCCACTATCACATGATTTCCGCTCTGTTTAATGGCATCCAGCACTTTGTCCAGATCTGGATAATCCGGAATATTGACATAAGGATTTTGGCTGGCCACGATTTGTCCTCCCTCACTAAGATAATCGATGTATCTTAAAGCTTCCAGAGGTTCCATACTCAGCATAAGATCAGCCGCTCTTTTTGGGATCAGGTCGCTGAATATTGCTTCATCGGAAAGGCGGACATGAGAGTGAACCGCTCCTCCTCTCTGGGACATACCGTGAACTTCAGCCTGTTTGAAGGAAAGGCCGGATATTTGAGCGGCATAATCTATGATATTGGCAATGGTCAGGATCCCCTGGCCCCCGACTCCAGCTAAAATGATATCTTGTTTCATTTTACTTTTCAGCTCCTTTTTTTCCTTTTCTCGCTTCATATATGCATGCGCGGAAAGAAATAATGACAGACAGTCCCGGATGTTTGACCTCCTCTTTAATGACCTCCACGTTTTCTTCCAGGTTCTTCTTCAGAGGCACAATCCTTCTTATATGCCTTAAATCAACTCCTAATCCCCTGATGATATTTTCCAGTTTTTCCCCTGTCGCTACTGTGGGCTGACCTCCGGTCATCGCCACTGTTGAATTATCCAAAATAAGCACAGTCATATTCGTATCCCTAGAAGCCGCATCCAGAAGGGGGGTGATTCCGGAATGAATAAAAGTGGAATCCCCTATCACTCCGACAGAGGGATAAATACCTGCTTCTGCCCCACCCTTACTCATGGAGACACTTGCACCCATGCACACACATGTATCGACCGCATTATAGGGCGGCAGGGCTCCCAGTGTATAGCATCCAATATCGCTAAAAACAACCGCCTTAGGATAGGTTTCCAGAGCCTTGGTTAAAGCCTTTAAAGTATCTATATGAGGGCAGCCCTTGCACAATTGAGGGGGGCGGCCGGGAAGCCAGTCTGGTACGGAACTTCTCCCCTGAAGAGAAGCTAATCCCATGGCTTTTCTCGCCAAATCCGGATTGAGCTCCCCGGTTATAGGAAGAAGTCCGTCCAGCTTGCCCGATATCTTTTTACCTTTGATTCCGAAAAGACCCTTTATGTTTCTTTCTATGAAAGGATATCCTTCTTCAATGACCAAAATGTTGTCCACATGCCCCGCCAGTTCTTGAATAAGGCCGTGGGGAAGCGGATAAGCGGAAATCTTGAGAACGGATGGAGCCGGAGAGAGTTCATTTATATTCTCCATCACATAATTGTAACCTATTCCTGAAGCGATGATTCCCAGTTTTTTGTTCTGTTTGTTAAGATCAAGCATATTAAAGGGAGAACCCTGAGAAAACTTCAACAGCATTTCCTGTTCCTTCATAAGAGAGGCAAATCTCCGCCGCGCATTCACAGGAAGAAGAGTCCAGTCTTTACCGGATGCCCTGTGTGTCTTGTTCTTTTCCCTTGCAGGCTTCTCCATTATCTGGCTTCTGCTGTGTGCCAGCCGGGTGACCATCCGGAGCACCACAGGTATATGAAAATATTCAGACAGGTCAAAGGCCTTCCTTGTCATATCATAGGCTTCCTGATGGGAGCTTGGTTCCAAACAAATGGTTTGTGCGAACTGCGCATAATAACGTGTGTCCTGTTCATTCTGGGAGCTGTGCATTCCAGGGTCATCTGCCACCACCACCACAAGTCCCCCGTTTATCCGTGTGATACTGGAATTCATGAAGGGATCTGCCGCCACATTGAGTCCCACGTGCTTCATGGATACAAGAGCTCTCTTCCCTGCAAAGGAGACTCCGAGAGCTTCCTCATAGGCTACTTTTTCGTTGACACACCAGTTTGCATTGAAGCCCCCGCCAGCTGAAGCTTTAATCAAGTATTCCATGACTTCCGACGCCGGAGTCCCGGGATAAGAATATCCGGCTGTGATTCCCGCATGAACCGCACCTAAGGCAACGGCCTCATCTCCTAATAAAAGTTTGTTTTTCATGAAAATTTTCCTTCGTGTATTATCTGAGGCAAAGCATATAAATGTATAAAATGAACATCGCCATTTTTTTATGAATAATTCAGGTTAATAAAGAAAATAGAATATAATCAAAACAAGCAAGTGTCAAGATAAACGGGATGAGATTGATTAATTCTTACAATTTCTATATATTTATGTTAGAATAATTCAAATATTGATTGTTTTGGCAATCTTGATTCAATTATGAGGTCAAAAAATGATTAGACTTTCTACAAAAGGCCGTTACGGAACAAGACTGATGCTCAACCTGGCAAAGCACTACAGAAATAAAGACCATTCCATTGTATTGAAAAATCTCTCAAAAGAGGAAGATATCTCAATCCGGTATCTGGAACAAATCATTATCCCCCTCAAGCTGAACAAGCTGGTCAAAAGCATCAGGGGGGCCGGAGGCGGATATAAACTGGCAAGGCATCCATCAAAAATCAAACTGACAGATATATTGAACGCTCTTGAGGGTCCCTGCTGTCTTGTCGAATGTGTGGAAGACGATGAATACTGTCAGCGTATTCCTGTCTGCGCAGTCCATGATGTTTGGAAAGAAGCCAGCTCAATGCTCAAAAATTATTTCGAAAGCATTACTTTGGAAGACCTGATGAAGAGAGACGAAAAAAAGAATAAGAAAATAAAGGATAAGTAAAATGATTATCGCATCTCTGGCCATTTTCCCTACCAGCGAAGGGGCATCCGTCAGCAAATATGTGAAGGAAGTGATAAAAATCATTGAAAGCTCAGGATTGAAAAGCTACACAGGCGGCATGTCCACGACCATAGAAGCTCCGGATCTGAAAAGTTTATTTGATGTCATTGAAAAAACCCACAAAAAACTAGTTGACATGAATGTGAAACGGATCCATGTTGACCTTCACATAGACCACCGGTTGGATAAAGACTCATCCGTAGATAAAAAGCTCCGCTCTATCGGAAAAAAATAGAGCGGCCTCTCAGGATTGATCCCTGATAATGGTCCCGCCCCCTAAGAGTGTATCCCCTTTATAAAAAACGACTGCCTGTCCCGGGGTCACAGCTCTCTGCGGCTTGCTGAATTCAACCTGAACCATCCCCGAACCGTTTGGGCTCACAACAGCCTCCTGCGCTCTATGTTTGTATCTTATCTGAGCTTTTACTAAAAGAGAAGATTCTAATATTTGGCCTGATATCCAGTTGAGATGGATGGCTTTAAATGTTTTTTTATAAAGGCTTCCCTCAGGTCCTACGATAACAGCATTTTTTCTGGGGTCTATATCTAAAACATAGAGAGGATGGGGAGCGGATAGGCGAAGGCCCCTGCGCTGGCCTATGGTGAATCGGGCATATCCCCGGTGCTTTCCAAGAACATTCCCCTCTTTATCCGTTATGGGGCCTTCAGCAAACCCAGTCAATGTTTTTTCCTTCATAAAACCCACATAGTCACTATCGGGTATAAAACAGATTTCCTGACTTTCTTTTTGACGCGCTGCGGGAAGATCGAGTGTCTCTGCCTTCTCTATAACCTGGGCTTTGCTCATATCCCCGAGGGGCAGCAGAGTCCGTGATATATGTTTCTGGGATAAAAGATAAAGAAAATAAGACTGGTCCTTTTTCTTGTCCGCAGCTCTTTTTATATAAGACCTGCCGGTTTCCAGATCCCTGCCGATCCTCGCATAGTGTCCGGTCGCTATATAAGAAGCTCCGATCTTCCGGCTCTCTGTTAAAAGTGTGTCGAATTTCATATAAGGATTGCATACCACACAGGGATTAGGTGTATTGCCAAGAGTGTATCCTTTTATGAAGTAATTGATAACCTTTTTGTGAAACTGCCTACTTAAGTCAATGGTGTAGTGCTCAATACCCAGGGAAGCTGCAGCCCCAGCAGATTTTTCCTCTGATACAGGATCATTTTTTCCAGCTGTTCGAGGCAAAAATTTCATATAGATCCCTACTACCTCAAAACCCTTTTGTTTCAATATGGCCGCTGCGACCGAGGAATCGACCCCGCCGCTTAAGGCCACCAACACTTTCTTCCTGTTATTCATATTATTCATAAAATCAGCCTGCATACCTCATCCATTCTCTCGTGAATGATTATCTTTTAATGTAATCATGTAAACAAAACTATGTTTATCTCTTTGTTTTTGTTTTATATTTAAATTTAATGCAGCCTGATTTTACCTTACAGGCGAGCCGATCTCACCACATCTGCTTCGTTGCAGGGCATTCGCGGTGAAGGACCACAGCTTCATACCCTGCGCCTCGCATCTGCTGCAACCTCGACTCGTGAATAATCAAGCTCTAATAGTGAAATCAGCCTGCATACCTCATCCATTCATCGTTTCTATATTACTATAAAACCAATCATGAATGTAACGAAATGATGATCCTGTTCATATCTTTCATTAAATCCGCAATTATGATAAAATTTTTTTAGTTCATCACATAATAAGGAGTTACCATGTCAGGACATTCAAAATGGCATTCCATTAAACATAAAAAAGCTGCCCAGGATGCAAAAAGAGGAAAAATGTTCACGAAAATCATCAAAGAAATATCTGTTTCCGCACGCATGAAAGGTGGAGATCCTGATAAAAATCCAAGACTGCGCCAGGCTATAGATCATGCCAAGTCTGTCAACATGCCCGCTGACAACATAGACAGGGCCATAAAAAAAGGGACCGGTGAACTGGAAGGTATCAACTACGAAGAAATAACCTATGAAGGTTATGCCCCGGGCGGAGTCGCTGTTTTTATTGAAACGCTTACCGACAACAAAAACCGCACTGTCTCTGAATTAAGACACATTTTCTCCAAACACGGAGGCAATATCGGCGAATCGGGATGTGTGTCATGGATGTTCGACAGGAAAGGATATATCGTAGTAGCCAAATCAGAAGTCTCTGAAGACCATCTGATGAATCTTATTCTGGAAGCAGGGGCTGAAGACATGAGAGACGATGGAAGCAATTGGGAGATCATCACATCTCCAAAAGACTATGACTCAGTAAACAAGTCGCTCAAAGAGAACAAAATAGAAATGGATACTTCCAGCATCAGCTATATCCCGCAGAACTATGTCAAACTGGAGGGCAAAAAAGCGCAGCAGTGCCTCAATCTGATCGAAGAACTCGAAGATCATGACGATGTCCAGAATGTCTGGGCTAATTTTGATATTGACGAAAAAGAAATCGAGGAGTATTCCCAGTAAAGAACCCTAATGAGACTGCCGTATATCTCAAAAGCTGTAATGACATTTAAACATTAAGGAGCCCATGAAAATTCTAGGAATCGATCCCAGTTTGAGATCAACCGGATACGGAATTATCGAACAGGACGACCGGGCACCGAGGGTCATAAAATACGGAGTGATAAAACCTTCTCAAAAAGCACTATTCCTTGACAAACTCAATGAAATAAAGACAGAGCTCGATTCCATAATAAAAACCTATGGTCCGGATGAAATCGCTATAGAAAATCTCTTCTACGCCAGAAACATTAAAACCGCCATTACACTGGGTCAAGTCAGGGGAGCCGTTCTTATAGCCGTAGCTTCCAATCAATGCCCCCTTTATGAATATTCCGCATTGGAAATAAAAAAAGCGGTGACAGGATACGGCCGGGCTGACAAAAATCAAGTCCAGATCATGATCAAGACGCTTCTTCATATTCAGGATGAAAATATGGAAGAGGATGCCTCTGATGCTCTGGCTGCGGCCTTCTGCCACCTTAATTCCAGAATTTTTCTTGACAGAATCAAAGGAACATAAAACTATATACACAAGGCAACACCATGATATCCTATCTCAAAGGCATTCTGATAAATAAAAATCCCGAAGAAGCGGTGCTGGATATTCAGGGAGTGGGATACTGCGCGGGAATACCTTTGTCAACCTATCTTGAACTGGGGGAAATCGGCGATGAGACCGAACTTCATATCTACACACACCTAACAGATACATCTATTTCTCTTTACGGTTTCTTAACAAAAAAAGAAAAAGAGCTGTTCCTGAAACTCATAAGCATATCTGGTATAGGCCCGAAAATAGCCTTGAACATACTCTCGGGAATCGGTGTTTCCGACCTTGAGGAATCCATAAAAAAAAGCGATATAGACAGGATATCCCTGGTTCCCGGAATAGGCAGAAAGACAGCCATGCGCATCGCACTGGAGCTCCAGGGGAAGCTTGCGGATAAAGAAAAAATACTGTCCGCAGGAATATCAAAAGAAAAAGAGGAGCTGCTCTCTGCTCTGACCAATTTGGGATTTAAAAGAAAAGAAGTCTCTGAAACCGTTGACCAGACCATAAAAAAGCTGGGAAAAGAAGCGGGATTTGAAAAACTGCTTAAAGAAAGCCTAAGGAGGCTTGCAAAAATATAATCTTCTTCCCCCCCCTCTCTTTTTGTTGAGAAATCCCATGAGACCAAAATACCGAGTATGGATTTATCTTGAAAAAAAGCCCAAAATAAGATATACGATTGTATAAAGACTGAAAACGGCAAAGAAGAGAACACAAAGAGAAAGACAAGAGCAACCATGAAAAAGGGACAAAATATCAATGTGGTACTCAATCCCGTCCGGACAAAAGAGGACCTCAAATTCGAAGACAATCTCCGTCCTGTGACATTCGGCGAATTTATCGGCCAGGAGACCATAAAAAAGAAGCTGAACATATTCATAAAAGCGGCTTTAAAAAGAAAAGACAGCCTAGACCATGTGCTCCTATACGGACCTCCAGGCCTCGGGAAAACAAGTCTTGCTTTCATCATTGCCAAACAAATGGGAGTGGGGATAAAGCCCACATCGGGCCCGGTCATAGAAAAAATCGGCGACCTTTCTGCGATACTGACAAATCTGCAGAACAAGGAAGTCCTTTTTATCGATGAGATCCACCGCCTCCATCCGTCAGTGGAAGAAATCCTATATTCTGCCATGGAAGACTACAGTCTTGACATCGTTATAGGACAAGGGCCCAGTGCGCGGAGTCATAAACTCAAACTCAAAAAATTTACACTCATTGGAGCCACCACCCGAGCCGGACATATCACCCCTCCTTTAAGAAGCCGGTTCGGCATCATCAACCGGCTCGACTTCTATGATGAAAAGTATCTGAAAGACATAATCAAACGGTCTGCCTCCATTTTAAACGTAAGCATCACAGACCAGGGAGCAGCTCAGATAGCCAAAAGGTCCAGGGGTACTCCCAGGGTCGCCAACAGGCTTCTGAGAAGAGTCAGGGACTATGCGGATGTCATTGCAGATGGGAAAATCACCTCTGAAGAAGCTGTTAACGCCCTTGACATGATGGAAGTGGACTCCATGGGGCTGGATGACGTAGACAGGAAAATCCTCTCAACCATAATAGAAAATTTCTCAGGCGGGCCTGTTGGAATCAATACCATATCCGCAGCCATAGACGAAGATAAAGACACCATAGAATCCATCTACGAACCCTTTCTCATGCGCATTGGATTTCTTGAAAGGACCACAAGAGGGCGCTGTTCCACACAAAAAGCTTGCGAACATCTGGGATACAAAAAAAGTTCTTCAAATCCTCAAAAAAATCTCTTCGATAAAGATCAAAAATCATGATCTGTCCCTGAACATCTGCAAAGAAATTTCAAATGGAATTGAAAGATTTTGATTTTAAGCTTCCAAAAGAACTGATCGCCCAAAAGCCGCTTCCCCAAAGAGACCAATCCCGCATGATGGTGGTCCACAGAGAAAAAAACAAAATCACGCATGCGAAGTTCACTGACTTTCCTAACTACCTGCAAAAAAACAATTTACTGGTCCTTAATAACACCAGGGTCATACCTGCCAGAACGTGGGGGAAAAAAGGTGATAAGGAAATAGAGTTTCTTTTCTTAAAAAAAACAGACCATAAAGCCTGGGAAGTTCTGTGCCGGCCGGCAAAAAAACTGAAACCCGGAGATAAGATCGTGTTTTCCTCCTCTCTTGAAGGGGAAGTCATAAAAAAAGGGCCGGAAGGACGGCGTGTTCTGCGTTTTTTATCAGATAATGTGCTTGAAGAATTGAAAAAAATCGGCTTTGCCCCCCTGCCTCCTTATATAAAAAGAGGGAAATCCGAAACAAATTTAAAAGCAGCTGACCTCGAAAGGTACCAGACAGTATATGCGCAGGAACAGGGGTCCATTGCCGCTCCCACAGCCGGGCTCCATTTCACAGACGAGATTTTAAATAAAATAAAAAAAAGAAAAATTCCTTTCACCTATATCACTCTGGATGTCGGTCTTGCCACGTTCAAGCCGGTGAGGGTAAAAAACATAAGAAATCACCGGATGCTCACAGAAGATTATTCTATCAGTGAACAGTCAGCCCGGATGATCACAAAAGCCAAACAGGAATCAACCCCAGTGGTCTCAGTGGGCACCACTACGGTGAGGGCCCTGGAAAGTGCGGCCGGAAAATGCGGGATAAAATCAGGTCATTCCTCAACAAATCTTTTTATTTACCCAGGATACCAATTTAAAATCGTAGACAGACTATTAACCAATTTTCATCTGCCCTGCTCAACGCTGCTTATGCTCACCGCTTCATTTACAGGATACGAGCTGCTCATGAAAGCTTATGAGGAAGCGGTAAGGGAGAAATACAGATTTTTCAGCTACGGCGACTGCATGTATATTATATGAAATGAAGTATCTTTTTATTTTGACAAAAGGGGCATCTTATCATATAAAGAGATAAAATAACCTAAAAAAGGATGTATCCGGATGCCTGAATACACAAAGCAAGAACTTGAACCGGAAGAGAGAGAAAAGCTGGATAATATTCTGCGCGAGAGGACAGATGCAGAGGTCTTTAAAATCACCCTTGAATTCGGATACAAGCCCTCAAAAAAATATAAAAAGGCCGTTGAAATCTCAAAAAAGCTTCCTACATACAAGGAGAAGGGCACTGGCGAGCGTATCCGCCATTCCGTGACATTTACACCAAAAGAAGCAGAGAGTCTTTTCCAGGTTTTCAATATTGTGGTTGACTGGGAAAAAACAGATATTTATGTGAACCACAAAAAACTTCCTTATGCCCACTCCCTCTGGGTGCCTCTTATGTGGTTCTACAGGGTTTAGGTCCAGCCTATATTTCTTCCATACATGCCGTAAAATGACGCAGATGAGGTGCCTGATGAACGATCCTGACTCCTTTGACCTGGTCGCGCTTTTTATATGTCTGTATCACAGCATCAGCTATAAAGTTAAGATGGGAAAGAGTGTAGACCCTTCTGGGAATAGCTAACCGGACCAGCTCAAGCTCGGGGAATGTTTCCTTTCCGGTCTTTTCGTCTTTCTTCCCGAACATCACTCCACCGATCCCAACCGTTCTTATTCCCGCTTCCCTGTACAAAGCAACGGTTAAAGCCCAGGCCGGATATGCATGCCTCGGAATATGAGGAAGAAACCGGTCGGCAAGCACATACACGGCGTGCCCTCCAGGAGGCGCGTACAAAGGAATTCCTTCTTTACTGAGAAGCTTCCATAGATACCTCACCTGACCGATGCGGTGTTCCAGATAATCCTCTTCCAGGACTTCTCTCAAGCCCCGTGCTACAGCTTCCAGGTCGCGTCCGGCCAGCCCTCCGTATGTGGCAAATCCTTCACTTATAATCAGATTGTTTTTGAGCCTCTCTGCTAGTCCGTCATCATTGACCGCGATGAATCCTCCCATATTGACCAGAGCGTCTTTTTTGGCGCTCATAGTGGCGCCGTCTGCATAGGAAAAGATCTCTTTAACGATCTCTGGTATGGATTTACCGGAGTATCCGGGCTCATGTTTTTTTATAAAATAGGCATTCTCGGCAAATCGGCAGGCATCGATATATAAAGGGATATTGTGCTTCCTACAGACTTTACTGACATTTCTAATATTGCTTAGAGATACGGGCTGCCCGCCTGCGCTGTTATTGGTTATGGTTATCATCACAAAGGGAATGTTTTCAGGCTTTTTGTCTTTGATATAATTCTCCAGTTTATCGATATCCATATCTCCCTTGAAAAGGATATCCGCTTCCGGGTCATAGGCTTTCTCCTGAACCAGGTCAGCGCACTCAACGCCCCTGATCTCAAGGTTTGCCCTTGTGGTATCGAAATGGATATTATTGGGAACATAATTCCCCTCTCTTGTGGTCACTGTGAAAAGAATTCTTTCCGCGGCCCTTCCCTGATGGGTGGGGATCACATGTTTGAAGCCTGTGATATCCTGTATAGTCTCTGCGAAATGAAAAAAATTACGGGAACCCGCATACGATTCATCACCGGTCATGAGTCCGGCCCATTGGTTGTCGCTCATAGCTGAAGTCCCGCTGTCAGTTAAAAGGTCAATAAATACTTTTTCTGAAGGGATACTGAACATATTGTAACCGGCATCCTTCAAGGCTTTCTCCCTCTGCTCCCGGGACAGCCTTTTGATCCGTTCTACTGATTTGATCTTATAAGGTTCTACGGGATAATCGCGTTCACACATCCTATCCTCCTCTATCATTTTGTCCATTGACAGGCCTCAAAAAGAAACTATTTTTGTTATTTCTTCAAAACGCCTGTCTATTTCTGAAGCGGTCAGTGATTCCAAACGCTTGATACCAAAATCCTGTATAGTGAATGAGGCCATCACACTTCCGTAAACAGCCGCTTTCCTCAGGTCTTTCTCCTGGAATGAATTGACTTTATCCAGGTAACCTAAAAATCCGCCTGCAAAGCTGTCTCCGGCTCCGGTCGGGTCAACCACATCCTCACACGGATAAGCCGGCATGCTCGAGATAAATTCCTGTCCGATCATCATCACACCGTGTTCGCCCTTTTTAATCACCACTAAAGACGGCCCCTGTTCCAGGAATTTTTTGCCTGCTTTTATAAGATTTGTCTCTCCGGTTATCTTTTTGACCTCCTCATCATTGCCGAAATAGATGTCCACTTTTTTTATGCTCTCCAAAAGCGATCCATAGCTGTTCTCTATATAGAAATTAATGGTATCCATAGCTGTCAACTTGGGCTCTTTGACCTGGGAGAGGACATCTAGCTGAATCTCAGGAGCAATGGTCCCTAAAAGCACAATATCAGCTTCCCTGTAATCAGGCAGCAGATGAGGCTTGAATTCCCGGAGAACATTGACTTCTGTCTTTATGGTGGTTCTCTGGTTGGGATCATCGCCGTATTTCCCCTCCCAGTGAAAAGTCTTCCCTTTTTTTCGAACCAATCCCCTCGTATCTATACCTTTCTCATTGAATTTTTCTATCATTTCCTCGGGAAAATCATCGCCCACGACAGAAACGATCCTCGGCTTTGTAAAATAACTGGCTGCAAGGGCTGAATACGAACAGGACCCTCCTATGATTCTTTCTCTTCTTTCACAGGGTGTTTCTATGGTATCAAAGACAATGGAGCCGGCTATGACTAAACTCATCTGTTTATTTCCCTTTCTCTGCGGATTTTAAATATTTATCAACAAGAAGGCTTAATCTTTTCTGTGTGTCCGGAGATATGGCTTCAGGATGCGTCACAATACAGTTTTTCAAAGCATCCCGGCATTCACACGTGCTTTCACTTCTCTCAGGGATGACTTTCAAGGCGCTCCTTATAATATTCTGCGCGCTGCTCACGTTCTTTTCCATATTGGCCAGGATCATCTCCACAGAGACAGGCCCTTCGGATTCATGCCATACATCATAATCCGTTACCAGGCTCATTGCAGCATAACAAATCTCTGCCTCCCTGCATAACTTTGCTTCCGTAGCGCTGGTCATGCCGATAACATCACAGCCCCACATTCTGTGGAGATGAGATTCTGCAATAGTTGAAAAGTGAGGCCCCTGGATACAGACATAAGTTCCCTTGTCATGGACCCTCAAACCCAGGCTTTTTCCTGTCTTATATAGCAGACCTGAAAGATCGGGACATACAGGATGGGCAAATCCTATATGAGCTGCCAATCCTTCACCGAAAAAAGTATTTTCTCTGTAAGTCTTATCATAAAATTGGTCAGGGAACACAATATCCGTGGGTTTTATTTCGTCCTTGAGAGAACCTACTGAATTTACGGAGATAATACGGCTCACTCCAAGCATTTTAAATCCATAAATGTTTGCCCTGTAATTAATTTCCGAGGGGAGCCGTTTGTGTCCCCGGCCGTGCCTGCTGAGAAAAGCTACGTTTTTTCCCTCCAGCGATCCTGTTATATACGCATCCGAAGGACGGCCAAACGGAGTGTTGAGTTCCACTGTTTTCAGTCCCTCTATTCCTTTCATATCGTAGAGTCCCGTGCCTCCGATTATGCCGAAATCAGCAGTGGGATTCCCTTCGCGCTTAAAATCTGTCATATCTCATCTCCTCTTTAAATGATCTTGAATATTCAAAAAAACGGCAATATCATTATTATCATTTTCTTTCCCCCGATATGCAAGATTTTTTCAAGAACAACGCAAAAGTATTGATAGTACAAGGGAAATAAGCCCTCTCCGAGAGTTTTCACACTTGAGGTTTGAGGATAATTCAGTTATTCTATTGTCCAAGGAAAACATTATGGATATAAGGGAAAAAGTTCAGACAGCGGCTCAACTTCTATCTCAAGCAGATAACATCATTGCTTTCACAGGATCCGGCATATCATCTGAGTCAGGGATTCCCACATTCCGCGGAAAAGACGGACTATGGAAACAATTCAAAGCCCAGGACCTTGCGACTCCCGCTGCCTTTTCCACCAACCCGAAGCTTGTCTGGGAGTGGTATGACTGGCGGAGAAATATCATCGCGGACAAACAGCCGAATCCGGGCCATAAAATCCTTGCGGAATGGAACGATCTCTTTTCCTCTCTTTATGTTATAACTCAAAACATAGACGGACTTCACCAGAAGGCCGGTTCTGAAAATATCATCGAACTGCATGGAAATATCTGGAAATTAAGATGCACCAAAGAAGGGACCGTCACTGAAGACCACTCCTGCCCTCTTAAAGAGATCCCCCCTATATGCAAAAAATGCGGGGCCCTGATGAGACCTCATGTAGTCTGGTTCGGAGAATCTTTGGATACGAAGCTTCTGAGTGAAGCTGTGAAAATGTGCTCAAAGGCTGACCTGATGCTCGCTATCGGCACTTCATCCCTGGTGTATCCGGCCGCCTCCATCCCTATGACCGCTGCGGAATCAGGGGTCAAGGTCATAGAAATTAATCCTGAATCAACACCTCTCACGCCCAGAGCCGATACCAGCATAAGAGGAAAAGCTGGAGACGTCCTTCCTGAAATTTCAGACATTCTCAACAATATCATTCGACAGACTGAAGGAAGAGAAAAATGAAATATGCTTATTTTGATGCATCTTCAGGAATAAGCGGAGATATGACACTGGGAGCTCTTCTGGACTTAGGAGCTGATGTGGAAGTATTTATAAAGAAATTGGGCTCCCTTAACCTTCCGGTTGAGATCGATATCAAAGAAACACAAAGGTCTTCTCTGAGGGCTTTAAAAGTGGATGTATCCGTCCAGAGAAAAGAAAACATTGCGAGAAAATGGGCGGACATTGAAAAGATCATAGAGAAAAGTCTATTTTCAGAGACCGTAAAAAACAAAGCCTCTCTTATATTTAAAAACCTCTTCAAAGCCGAAGCCAAAGTGCACGGAAGTGACTTTGCCTCCGCTCACCTTCACGAAGCAGGGGCTGACGATGCCATCATTGATATCGTGGGAACCTGCTTTCTGGCAGAACAGCTCGATATACAGGAATTCCACTCCTCTCCTTTAAATCTGGGGGGAGGGCACGTTCAAGCGGCCCACGGAATATTGCCTGTTCCTGCCCCGGCTGTTGCAGAGCTTCTCAAGACAATCCCTGTTTATTCAGCACACATTAAAGAGGAACTGGTCACCCCTACCGGAGCGGCCATTATCATATCATTAGCCAAAGATTTTTCCCCTTTTCCTGAACTCAGCTATGAAAAAATCGGCTGCGGAGCCGGAGGAAGGGATTTTAAAGGATTCCCCAATGTCCTTCGTGTCTTCTATGGCGATGTGCGTGAACACCAGCCGGGCAAGAAAATCTTTCAGATAGAAGCGAATATTGACGACTCAAATCCCCAGATCATTGCGGCCTTCCTGGAGAAAGCACTCAAAAAGGGAGCTCTGGACGCCTTCCTGACACCTGTTGTTATGAAAAAAAACCGCCTGGCCACTAAATTGACCATACTTGCGGAATCCAATAAAATAGACAGCTTAACAGCCCTTGTCTTTAAAGAGACCAGCTCCATAGGCCTGAGATATTTTCCTGTAAACAGACAGGTGCTTAAACGAAAAAAATTGAATGTAAAAGTCATGGGAGAGACCATTTCCATTAAAACAGCTGAATTTGAGGGAAAATTGATCAATATCCAGCCGGAATTCTCTGACTGCAAAAAAGCTGCGGACAAAAAAGGTGTGCCTTTAAAAAGAATCATGGAAATGGCAATAAATGAATTTTCATCCATTAAAAAAGGATAGAGATTTAGGGAGAAGAAAGTGAATCAAAAAAAGATCGAACAGGGAGTCAAACTCATTTTAGAAGGAATCGGAGAAGACCTATCACGACCAGGGATTGAACGAACACCTCAAAGGGTTGTATCTATGTTTAAAGAGATTCTGGGAGGGACCGAGAAGGACCCTTCAGAATTCCTTCATCCCATAAAGGGAGAGAAACATGATGAGATGGTTATCATCAAGAACATACCCCTGTATTCGATGTGTGAACACCACCTCCTGCCCTTCGCAGGAATTGCTCATGTGGCTTACATTCCAAAAGGGGGACGCATCGTGGGCTTGAGCAAGATCGCCCGGGCTGTTGAAGTGTTTTCCCGACGCCTCCAGGTTCAGGAGAGGCTCACAAAGCAGATCGCTGATACCATAAACGAGAACCTGAAACCTTTAGGGGTCATGGTAGTCATTGAAGCTGAACACATGTGTGTGTCCATGAGGGGAGCTAAAAAGCCGAAATCCCTGACCGTCACATCGGCGGTCAGAGGCTCTTTCCGCACTTCCAGTGCCACCAGAACAGAGGCTATGACTCTAATCAGAGGAGGCTTGACCAGTGGACGAGAAACCTAAACAGACTTTTTACATCACCACCCCCATCTATTATGTGAATGATGTTCCCCATATCGGGCATGCTTACACCACCATTATCGCTGATGCCCTAAGCCGGTATAATAAATTGGCCGGGAAGAAAGTTTTCTTCCTGACGGGAACCGACGAACACGGACAAAAAATAGAAAAAAGCGCTCAGGAGAAAGGAATCAAACCCATTGAACTTGCTGACAAGGTGGTCAAAAGGTTTAAAAGCCTCTGGGAAGAGTTGGATATATCCTATGATTATTTTATCCGGACCACGGAAAAAAGGCATGAGAATGGAGTGCAGGACCTTTTCCGGAAGCTCAAGGAAAAAGGAGATATTTACAAGGGAGTCTATGAAGGATATTACTGCGTAAGCTGTGAAAATTTTCTTTCTGAAGATGTGCCTTTGGAAAAGGAGGGGCACAAGATTTGCCCTGACTGCGGCAAAGAAGCGGGAAAAGTCTCTGAAGATTGTTATTTTTTCCGTTTGTCCGCTTATCAGGACAGGCTCCTGGAACTTTATGAAAAAGACGATCCTCCTTTTGTAAGACCTGAAAGCCGGCTGAATGAAATCAGAAGTTTTGTCAAAAAAGGGCTCAAGGACTTGAGTATCACACGCTCCACAGTGAAATGGGGCATCTCTGTTCCGGATGACCCGGACCAGTCCATCTATGTCTGGTTCGATGCCCTGAATAATTATCTGACGGGGATCGGATACGGTTGGGATAAAGAGCTTTATCAGACCTTTTGGCCTCCGGATATCCATCTGATAGGAAAGGATATCCTCCGGTTTCATGCGGTATACTGGCCTGCTTTTCTTATGGCCGGAGATTTTCCTCTTCCAAAAACCGTATACGGACATGGATGGTGGCTGAAAGACAAAACAAAAATGTCCAAGTCAAGAGGCAATGTCCTTGACCCGAACATCATACTCAAAAGCTTTGGGACAGATGCGTTAAGATACTTCCTCCTCCGGGAAATCCCTATCGGAATGGATGGAAATTTCTCCCATGAAGGATTTATTCACAGATGCAATTCTGATTTGGCTAATGACCTGGGAAACCTGGTCCAGAGAACACTAATCATGATCAGAAAATATTTTAATGCAAAAATCGATACTCTCGGAGAGGAAAAAAGTGACGACATCAGTCTCAGAAAAAGATTCGATGTTTTAAAGTCAAGAGTTATGGAACATTATGACAACTATTCCATAAACAGGGCTCTTGAAGAGATATGGAGTTACATCGGTTCTGTGAACAAATACCTGGCCGATTCAGAACCGTGGAGTTTGGCTAAGGACGAGACCCAAAAAAAGCGGCTAGCCCGCATTCTGTATCAGGCAGCCTGCGCTTTACGCGGAATAAGCACCCTGCTCTATCCGGTCATGCCTGAATCAGCCCAAAAAATATGGGATCTTCTGGGCGAAGAAAAAAAGATAGAAGATGAGAAACTTGACAACTTGAAATTTGAGGACTACGAAGTTTCCCGTGAAATCAAAAACCCTGAACCCATATTTCCCAGAGTAGATCTTAAAGACTTTTTAAAGGAAGAAGAAAAAAGCGATATAGAAACATCCAAAAAGGAGGGAGAAATGAGTCAAATATCTTTTAATGAATTTAAAAAAATGGACCTAAGGGTCGCTGAAATTCTGAGTGCTGAAAAAGTGGAAGGAACCCGAAAGCTCATAAAGCTGGAGGTTGACATTGGAGATGAAAAAAGACAGATGGTCGCCGGCATCTTGGAAACCTATGAACCTGAAGACCTTGTCGGGAAAAAACTCGTTGTTATCGCCAATCTCGAACCGGCCACTATACATGGAATCGAATCTCAAGCTATGCTGCTGGCAGCAATGAAAGATGACGGAACCGCCGTTATCCCATTCTTTACGGAAGACATCCCGGCCGGAGCCAAGGTCCAGTAACCTGGATTATTCACGAGTCAAGCTTGCTGCAGATGCGAGGCACAAGGCATGAAGGTGTGGTCCTTCACTGCGAATGCCTTGTAACAAAGCAGATGCAGTAAGATCGG